>ERZ650302.2287-NODE-2287-length-10302-cov-11.269152_pt1 | contig 10302 bp, 10 predicted proteins | sample MGYA00376238_ERZ650302 | MGnify/ENA primary metagenome ERZ650302 (study PRJEB26733, sample SAMN07839298) | wastewater metagenome | biome: urban; feature: wastewater treatment plant; material: waste water | place: USA: North Carolina | collected 2016-04-28 ... | reverse complement strand
ATCAAAGAGTTTAACGCCGGAATGCATCAGTTGGACATACAACAATTAGGACCTAATGAGTTTTATTATGTATATGATGGGAACCGATTGAATAGTGATTCTAAAAAAATGAACATTTGGGGTCCGTTGAAATGGACTTATATCGATTTAAAAAATTGGATTTTCAATTAATGCGTATACTACAACTAATAGACTCCTTAGAAGCTGGTGGTGCAGAACGAATGGCGGTTACCTATGCCAATGCTTTAGTGCAGGAAATTGCTTTCTCGGGACTGGTAGCTACCCGAAAAGAAGGGCCTTTGTTGCAAGATGTAGATTCGAGAGTTGGGTATCTTTTTCTCAATAAAAAAAACGCTTTCGATGTTGCTGCCTTGTGGCGTTTGCGTACGTATGTAGTCAAACATCAAATCACTCATGTGCAGGCGCACAGTTCGTCTTTTTTTATCGCTTTTTTATTGAAATTGAGCCTTCCCTCAGTAGTGCTCATTAGGCATGATCATTATGGGCAGATGGAGTTTTTACTAGAACGCCCCGATTTTGTATTGCGACTGACCGCTTCTTTTTTTAGTGGTGTCCTTGTTGTTAATGAGGGATTAAAACAATGGAATGAACACCGCTTGCATTCCGAAAATGTGAAATTCTTGAATAATTTTACTTTGGATGCATTGAAAAATTGTGAAACCATCACTCGGTTAAAAGGAGAAAAAGGCAAACGTATTCTACTGTTAGCTAATTTGAGAATTCAAAAAAACCATTTTTTATTGTTAGAAGTAGCTAGTCTACTTAAGGATACGCATCCGGATTGGACGTTTCATTTGGTGGGAAAAGATTTTGAGGATGACTATTCTCAAACAATAAAAAACAAAATAGTAGCCTTAGCGCTCCAAAAACAAGTATTTTTGTACGGTTCACAGTCGGATGTGGTTTCGATTTTACAACAAAGTACTATTGGAGTTTTGACTTCAAAATCGGAAGGCTTACCGGTATCGGTCTTGGAGTATGGGAGGCAGGCCTTGCCTGTGGTAGTCACCGCTGTGGGTGCGTTGCCCGATATGATTGTGTCCGAAAAAACAGGTTGTATCGTGCCTTCTGGCGATGTACAGGGGTTTTATGAGGCTTTGGTACGACTAATAGAAGACGAGCCGATTCGAGAAAAAATGGCGAAAGCTTTTCAAACCGTAGTCCAAGATCGATATACCGCATCGGCCATCGTAAGCCACTATTTGACTTGGATAAGAACTTTATAAGATGAGAAAAGAAGAAAAAGTATATCTTTATTTATTAGCCCTACATGCGTTTTTAGGCTTTGTGCTTTTTTTATTTCCTTTTTTTAGTAAAGTGTATGGTATTGCGATACTGGTTTTTGGAATCTATTTTATTATTCAATCTAAAAACAAACAAAACGAAGCCTTATTAATGGCGGCTTATGCAGTAAGTGCCGAAATTATGCTCCGAATGACAGGCGGAACGTTTGTGAATGAGTATGGAAAGTACCTGGTCATGCTCTTCCTTTTTTTAGGAATGCTTTTTTCAGGGTTTTCTAGAAATGCCTTGGTGTATTGGTTGTTTTTGTTTTTTTTAGTGCCTAGTGTGGTGCTTTCAACGGTAACTTTAGATATTACTACCGATGTTAAAAAAGCCATCGTGTTTAATATATCAGGGCCGGTTTGTTTGGGAATTTCCGCTATTTATTGCTATAAACGGGAGCTCACTTTTCAAAGATTACTTGGAATAATAACGGCTTTTTCATTGCCTTTACTGTGCTTGGTCACTTATCTGTATTTTTACACCCCCAACATCCAAGATGTGGTTACAGGGACACAATCCAATTTTGAAACTTCAGGTGGATTTGGACCCAATCAGGTTTCTACCATTTTGGGATTAGGTATCTTTATCTTTTTTGTGCAATTGATGCTCAATTCCTCAAATGGATTGCTGCAAATAATCAATGGAGCCTTAGTACTAGTTTTTACTTTTAGAGGCTTGGTTACTTTTTCTAGAGGTGGAATCTACACTGGTGTCGCTATGGTACTTTTGTTACTGGCGATTTTGTATTTTCAAGCTAATTTTCAAACCAAACCAAAAATTGCAGGAATTATTCTTCTTTCTTTTTTAGCTGCTCTAGCTGTCTGGAGTTACAGTTCCATAAAAACCAATGGCTTGTTAGACAAACGCTATGCCAATCAGGATGCTGCAGGTAGGGAGAAGAAAAGTCAGCTTTCAGGAAGGGAAATATTAATAGAATCGGAACTGAAGATGTTTTATGAAAATCCAATTCTAGGAGTGGGTGTGGGAAAGAATAAAGAGCTTAGAAAAAGTCAAACAGGTATCGATTTAGCTACTCACAATGAAATTACTCGTATGTTGGCTGAGCACGGAACTTTAGGTATAGTTGGGTTACTGATTTTAGTGATAACGCCACTTTATTTATTTTTAGTTGACCGACAAAACATACTAGCGCTTTCTTTTTTTGTGTTTTGGTTGTTAACCATCAATCACGCAGCGATGCGGTTATCCGCGCCTGCTTTCATCTACGCTTTGTCACTTTTAAAAGTTTATCGTGAAGCACCTGTTGTACATAGGAAATAAGCTAGCTAAAAATGGAGGTAATCCAACAGCCATAGATGTCTTAGGGCCTCTTTTGGAGCAAGAAGGATACCAAATCAGCTATGCTTCTACGAAACGCAATCGGCTATTTCGTTTGTTGGAGATGCTGTTCGCCACTTGCTTTGCTAGAAATATAGATTATGTTTTGATTGATACGTACAGCACCACCAATTTTTGGTATGCTTACTGGGTAAGTCAGTTGTGCCGTTTCAGGAAATTGAAGTATATACCTATCCTTCATGGTGGTAATCTACCCAATAGGTGGCAAACGCACCCGAAAAGCTGTCAACGTCTTTTTTATTATGCTTATCGTAATGTTTGTCCTTCGCTTTATTTGATGGAAGCTTTTGGAAATGTGGGTTGCCCAAATTTAGTGCATGTTCCCAATGCAATAAACCTTCAGCAGTATAATTATAAAGAGCGTCCTTTGGCAAACCCAAAGATACTATGGGTTAGAGCATTTGCAGCATTATACAATCCAGAAATGGCCATTCATGTTTTTAATAAACTACTAATGACCTTTCCAAATGCTGAACTTTGTATGGTAGGACCAGATAAAGACGGAAGTGGTGTAAAGGCAAGAAAGTTAGCAGAAAGCTTAGGAGTTCAAGTGGATTTTAAAGGAAAACTAACCAGAAAGGAATGGACGGAGCTGGCGCAAAACTATGATCTCTTCATCAATACAACGCATTTTGATAATACCCCAGTTAGTGTCATCGAAGCCATGAGTTTAGGCTTGGCTGTGGTCTCTACTAATGTTGGTGGCCTCCCTTTTTTGATAAATAATGGTGAAGACGGTCTTTTAGTGGCTGATAATGATGTAGTAAGCATGTATGACGCCTTACTTTTTTTGTTGAAAAACCCTTCAGAATTTATCAAAATCACAAAAAAAGCCAGAATAAAAGCCTCTTTTTTTGAATGGAATCAGGTAAAAGATAAATGGTTCTTAATTTTTAATAACGACACCTAGTATAGTTAAAATTCAGTAACTTGCGTCAGAATACCACAGTTATATGAATAAGAAGAGAATGCATTTTGAACTTTCAGAACGAAAGTTCTTATTACGGCTAGTAGATCTCATTGTAGTGCTTGGATCTTTGTATCTGATGACAGCAGTATTTCATTTTACCTATTTTGAATTTTCAAAAGACACTTTTTACCGGCCTACAGTTTTTTCTGTTTATTTATTGCTTCTTGGAGGCGTTTTTGAAATGTACAACCTTCAAGTTGCAGGTCATCCTTTTCAAATTCTCAAAAGTATTTTACTTACAACTTCGGCTACGGTTTTGTTGTATTTGTTGACCCCTTTCCTTTCTCCCCAATTGCCTAAAAGTAGACTGCAGTTATTGGTGTTTTATGGTACGATTTTTTTTGCACTCTACCTGTGGCGCATAGTTTATGTGAAATTTTTAGCTTCGAATCGCTTTGTTCAAAATGTCATTTTAATATGCGATAAAGGGCAGTTGGAACAATTGGTGATAGATCTTGAAGAAGCGGATCCTTATTATCGAATTATTGGATATGTGAACTCTGACAAAGAGAATCGAGAAGAGGTAGCTTACAAACTCAAAAAGGAAATTCCAGTAGACCAGTTGACTAAATTTGTAAGTAAGTTTGGCGTTTCTGAGATTGTGGTTGCCTCACAAAAAACAGATGGGATCACAACAGAATTGTACCAGCAATTACTTCATTTGTTAGAGTCAGGAAAAAGTATTCGGGAATACGTTCATGTCTATGAAAATAAAACCCAGCGCATACCTGTCCATCAAATCGCAGAGGATTTTTATCGCTTTTTTCCTTTTAGTAGGAGCAATCAAAACAAATTGTATTTGTATCAAGTTCGTTTTTTTGAACTTCTTTTTTCTATAACAGGTATTGCAATTGGCGCCTTAATGGTTCCTTTTTTGGTAGTAGCCAATTGGTTTTGGAATAGAGGCCCTTTGTTTTACACACAAGAACGTGTAGGGAAGGATGGAGCGCTATTCAAAATCTACAAATTTAGGAGCATGGTTGAAAATGCTGAAGCTAATGGTGCCGTGTTTTCTAAAATTGGCGATACTAGAGTGACGCCATTTGGGAAGTTCTTGCGAAAAACCCGTATAGATGAAATCCCTCAATTTTTAAATATTTTAAAAGGCGATATGGGGGTAATAGGTCCACGCCCTGAGCGACCTATGTTCGTTGAAGAAATTTCAGCAATTATGCCTTTTTATGAAACCCGACATATTATTAAACCTGGACTTACTGGTTGGGCACAAGTGAACTACAATTATGGAGAATCCATTGAAGAGAGCTTGGTTAAATTACAGTATGATTTGTACTATATCAAACACCGTAGTGTTTTTATCGATATTAGTATTGTTTTTAAAACCATTTCAACAGTAGTTTTTTATCGAGGGCAGTAAAGTAATTAAATCTCAATTCTCAAATTCCAAATTCCAATCTCAAATCCTAAATCCTCAATTCCAAATCCTCAATTCTAAATCCTCAATCTTAAATCTCAAATCCTCAATCTCAAATCTATCGATTCTCCTTGTTTATTCGATATACTACTAATGAAGTGACTCCAATCAAAGGTAAAAGAAACCAAAATGGCGCTTTATTGATCAATACTATAGTGTATAGTAGGAAGCATCCCCAGTTAACGTAGCTTAGCCATTTTATGGCTTTGATGTTTTTTTGAAGTACAAAAAACACCAATACTAACAAGGTAGGATTGAATAATAATACATTGTAATTGTTGGCCAATTCAGGATGTAAAGAATACCATCCCATAAAAAGAAAGAACAATCCTAAGATGCCCATTACCGTCAAAAATAGCAACCCAACACTTCTTTTTTTCCAAAAGACAAGCAGCAATAAAAAGGCACCATAAGTATAGGCATTATTCCACCAAGAGTGAGGTGTTGTGGGAGCCACTGTTAAAAGTGACACAACTGGTTCACTAAGCGGTTCGTTTTTGTACTTAGTGATTTTAAGACTTTCTAATAAATCAAACGGAAGAAATAGGGTAGTGGCTTTTTGATCTACTTTGGTTCCAAAAATACTACTTGTACCCAATTGTTCGTAGAAATGATTTTTGAAGTAGGGGAATAATACCTCTCTGTAGGTCTTTTCAGTAGCGTCTTTTTTTGTGATTGCTTTTGTGCCAATTGTTTGGTTAAGCAAATCGACTACCATAGTTGTACAATTGCGATCAATAAATTTATAGGTATAGAAGCGTTCTTCTGATTGTAATGTTTTGTTAAGTTGATCAAAAAGCTGCTGTTTTAACGGAAGTGATAAGCGAAGCTTTTGTTCATAAACACTTCTTCCTTCGTATTGGTATCGTCCTATAAACTCCGAAAACGAGTCGGCCACCACAAAGTATTGTAAATCTCCTTTTGCAAATTTAGCTACAAAATTAGGTGTCGAAAAATCAAATGCGCCATAATTATATACAACATCTAGGAATTGTTCTGGGTCAGCAATACGGACTGCAGTATGCCCGAAAAGGGAATACGATTCGTTTCCTGTAGCACAGGTTAATACACTTACCGTTGCTTTTGGTGAAAGCGGTGCTAGTTGAGCGGAAACAACAATGCTCGATAAAAAAATAAGTACTGATAGATTTATTTTGCTTAGTCTTGCAAGAAAAGTTGGGATAGGCATAAAAGTGCGCTTGAATTGATTTCAGGCGTAAAAATAAGGCATTCTACTGAGTTTACTTCAAAATTAATTTCAAAAAAGAAGCAAAAGCAGTTTGCCTTTTAAGCTCATTTTTTATTCATTTTATTCTTTTGATGAACGCGTTTTGTGATTTTTTTACTAGATTACTACTATGAACAAGCAAAAAGGCGATGCAGGGTTTAGTGGTATCGCCTTTTTATTGTGTACTAGCTTTCTCCTATTACAGTCACAGAAAAGGAATAGTTTTGACTGTGACTAATAAGTTTTTTTATGTTAAAGTGTTACGAGAGTTTGCTATTCAAGCTACTCCATCCTCCGCCATTGTAAACTTCTGTATAGCCACTTGCTTTTAAAATACTTTTGGCAGAAGCGCTTCGCATTCCAGAGGCACAGCAAGTAATAATGACTTGATTTTTATTTTGTAATTGATTTAAATTTTGACGCAGTACATCAACGGGGATATTAAGGGAACCTTTGATGTGACCTCCTCGGAATTCACCTTTGCTGCGCACATCGACGATTATGGCGCCTTGCTGAAGTAATGTTTTATAATTTATGGCTGGGCCAAGGCCAAAAAGACGTTTTAAAAGAGTAAGCATATTAATCGATTTTGTTTTGTAAGGATTGATAAAAATTCACATTCAACCAAGAACCACCATTCAGACACTCTATGCCTTGCTGTGAAAGATAATATTCTGCCTGACCGCTGCGTCCCCCAGAAGCACAACATAAAATGAGGGGAGTAGCCAAGGCTTTGATTTCCTCTAGGCGTTCTGGAATTTCATTTAGTGGAATATTGATAGAAGTAGCAACATGACCGCCCATAAATTCCTCTCGGGTTCTTACGTCTACAATGGTGCCGCGGTTTTCTTTAATGAAATGTTCTACTGTCATAAGAATGCAATTTTGTTTTTGTTTGAGTAAGGCAAAAGTAAAGGTACAAAATGGGTTTTTGAGTAACAATTGTTACACAATCAAATAATTTTCAGATTCCCGTAGGGACAGGTCGCGACCTGTCCAATATGTTTATTTCAAATAATGATTTTTATTTTGTAGTATTTTAAATGTTATTTTTTTTAATTTTATTCAATAATAATTGATTTTTAATGGTATTGCCGTAGGGACAGGTCGCGACCTGTCCGTACATTGCGTCTATGTGTGTAAAGCCATTTTTCCAAAATAAATGCAATAAAATGATAAGAAAGAATAGAAAAAGAAATCGGAAAGAAGGATTTGATTATTCACAGGATAATTTGTATTTCGTAACGATTTGTGTTCAAAACCGAATATGTTGTTTTGGATCCATTCCCGTAGGGACAGGTCGCGACCTGTCCACAAATCACAACCACGACCTGTCCACAAATCACAACCACGACCTGTCCAAAAATAAAAATCCCGATCTGTCTGCACTGGATTCGCATTCGGTGAATTTCAATGAAGATGCAATAAATGAAAAAGATGAAGTACAAATGAAATTAAACGAATATGGTGAAATTGCCAAAAATCAAATGGTTTGGTTACAAGAACAATATCCGTATGTTGTAGTTCATTGTTTTGTAATTATGCCAAATCATGTTCATGTCCTTTTAGAAATTGACAAAAGTTTGGTTTCAGACAAGGATATTAAAATTAAATCGGTATCAGAATTGATAGGTGCCTACAAAACGACTACTTCTAAATGTATCCATCTAAAAGGGTTGTTGTCTTTTGCATGGCAACGTTCTTTTCATGATCATATTATCAGAAATGCGATTTCATATGAAAGGATTTTTAATTATATAGAATCGAATCCATTGAGGTGGCATATTGATACATTTTATATGAAACCGTAGGGACAGGTCACGACCTGTCCGTACAGATTTCCTGTCCGTACTTTTCGTTCATGTTAAATAAAGTCCTAAATCGTAATTCGTAAATCTGAAATAAATTATCTTTGCCGTCCCGAACGGTCGGGAGAAAAACGAGAGAGATGAAATTTGATTTATTACAAAAAGATACACAGTCTAAAGCCAGAGCGGGAAGTATTACTACAGACCATGGGGTAATTGAAACCCCTATTTTTATGCCTGTGGGAACTGCAGGGACAGTAAAAGGAGTGCATCAACGCGAATTGAAAGACGATATTAATCCAGATATTATTTTAGGAAACACTTACCATTTATACCTGCGTCCGCAAACCGATATTTTGGAAAAAGCGGGAGGCTTGCACAAATTCATGAATTGGGATCGTAATATTTTGACCGATTCAGGAGGTTATCAAGTGTATTCTTTATCGGCCAATCGAAAAATTAAGGAAGAAGGAGTGAAGTTCAAGTCGCATATTGATGGGTCATACCATTTTTTTACCCCAGAAAATGTGATGGAGATTCAGCGAACTATTGGAGCCGATATTATTATGGCTTTTGATGAATGTACTCCTTATCCTTGTGATTATCGCTATGCACAACGTTCAATGCACATGACACACCGTTGGTTGGATCGTTGTATCAATCATTTAGAAAAAGTACCTTATAAATATGGATATGAGCAAACATTTTTCCCTATAGTGCAAGGGAGTACCTATAAAGATTTGCGTCGTCAATCGGCAGAATACATTGCTAATGCTGGGCAACAAGGAAATGCCATTGGTGGACTTTCTGTAGGGGAACCAGCGGAAGAAATGTATGCTATGACTGAGGTGGTTTGCGAGATTTTACCCGAAGACAAACCCCGTTATTTGATGGGAGTGGGGACACCTATTAATATTTTGGAAAATATTGCTTTAGGAATCGATATGTTCGATTGTGTGATGCCTACTCGTAACGCTAGAAACGGAATGTTGTTTACCGCCAATGGGTCCATCAATATTAAAAACAAGAAATGGGAAGCCGATTTTTCGCCAATTGATGAAATGGGAATTACCTATGTAGATACTTTTTATACCAAAGCTTACTTGCGCCATTTGTTTGCATCGAATGAAATGCTAGGAAAGCAAATTGCTACCATACATAATTTAGGTTTTTACATGTGGTTGGTTCGTGAGGCTAGAAAACATATCTTAGCGGGCGATTTTAGACCTTGGAAAGAAATGATGGTCAAAAATATGAGCCAAAGATTATAAAAAAATAGGAAGTTAGAAGTTAGAGATTAGAAGTGTGTTCAGCGACGACTTTATAATAGCTAACTTTTGACTTCAAACCTCAAACTTTAAGAAATGAAATTGACCATAATAGACAAATACATTCTGAAGCGCTACTTGGCGACTTTTGCAGTAATGTTATTGTTGTTTATCCCGATTGGAATTGTAATTGATGTTTCGGAGAAAATCAATAAAATGCTGGAAAATAAAATTCCATTTTGGGAGATAGCAACCTATTACTACAATTTTACTATTTATTTTGCCAATTCCCTTTTTCCGATATTTTTGTTTTTGTCTATCATTTGGTTTACTTCTAAATTGGCAAATAATACTGAAATCATTGCTATTTTAGGTTCAGGAATTTCATTTACTCGATTTTTACGGCCGTATATTATAGGTGCTTCTATCGTGTCGGTTTTTGTGTTGTTGATGGGTTTTTTTCTTGTTCCTTCCGCAAGTGAGGGGTTCAATAATTTTAGGTATACTTATCTAAAAGGAGGAGGGAAAGAAGCCATGCGTGGGGACAATACAGATGTGTACCGACAAATCAATGACCACGAATTCATCTATGTGAATAGTTTTAATCCAGAGACTAAAATGGCATTTAATTTTTCGCTGGAGAAGTTTAAAAAAGAGCAATTGGTTTCTAAAATTACCGCGAGTAGAATCAAATGGAATCCCAAGGACAGTACCTACACCCTTTATGATTACACTAAAAGAACTTTGGGACCAATGGGAGATAAAATCGAAAAAGCCCCTGAGAAAAAATTTGTTTTCGCCTTTGATTTAGAGGATTTAACTCCTGTAGTGTATATTGCAGAGACCTTGAATCTTACCCAATTAAATGCCTTTATTGAAAAAGAACGTAAAAGAGGTTCTTCTAATATTAACACCTATTTGGTGGTGTT
>ERZ650302.2286-NODE-2286-length-10310-cov-24.359922_pt1 | contig 10310 bp, 8 predicted proteins | sample MGYA00376238_ERZ650302 | MGnify/ENA primary metagenome ERZ650302 (study PRJEB26733, sample SAMN07839298) | wastewater metagenome | biome: urban; feature: wastewater treatment plant; material: waste water | place: USA: North Carolina | collected 2016-04-28 ... | reverse complement strand
TTACAGCACTTGCTACTGAACTTGGAATCAGCACAACAGCAATAGAAAAACATATTAAAACACTAAAAGATAAAAATATTATCCAGCGAATAGGCGGTGCTAAAGGCGGACATTGGGAGATTTTAAAATGAATGATAACATCACACTAGAACAAGCAATACAACAAAACTGTATCAATCTTTTAAGCCATAAAGATTTTGGATATAAGTTTATAAGCAAAGAAGATAATCTTATTTTTAGAGAAAATAAAACATCGGCAGTACTTTTAAAAAAGATACTTATAGAGAGACTTTATGCTTTAAATAGCTATGAGTATAAAGGACAAAACTATAAATTTAGTGCCAATAATATATCCAAAGCAGTAGAAGACTTAGATGTATCTTTAAATGAGGGATTAATCGTAGCAAATGAGAGAATCACTAATCATCTACTTTTAGGTACTAGCTATGAAGAGAATCTTGATGATGGTACTAAAAAAAGTTTCTCTTTTAAATATATCGACTTTGAAAATATTGAAAATAACCACTTTTTTGTAACAGAAGAGTTTATAGTAGATCGTGCCAACCAAAACGAAATTACAAAGACTAGAAGACCTGATTTGATTGTGTTTGTAAATGGTATTCCATTAGTGGTGATTGAGCTAAAAAAATCAAGTGTGAACTATGAAAATGGTATCAAGCAACTTGAGAAAGAGCAAAAAAAAGATGAAATTCCTCATCTATTTAAATATATCCAACTAACTATTGCAGCAAATAGTAATGAAGCTAGATATGGAACTATGGGAACACCTTTAAAGTTTTATAGTTTATGGAAAGAAGAAGAGAACCAAAAGGCAAAAGAGACTTTAAAAACTATGGTACAAGATAGAGAAGTAACTAGTCTTGACCTTACACTTTTTGCACTTTTATCAAAGAAAAGGCTTTTAAGACTTATTAAACACTATGTTTTATTTGATAAAAAAGTTAAAAAAGTTTGCCGTTATCAACAGTTTTTTGGGATAGAAAAAACTTTAAAAAGGGTAGAAAAGATAACAGATGGTATAAGAGCAGGTGGACTTATTTGGCATACTCAAGGAAGTGGTAAATCTCTTACAATGGTTATGCTTACAAAACTTCTAAAATTAACTTACACTAATGCAAAAATCATAGTAGTAACAGATAGAGTTGATTTGGATGAACAGATTCATAAAACTTTTGAAAATACAGATATAAAAGCAGGAAGAGCAAGTAGTGGAAGTGATTTGATAGAAAAACTTCAAAGTGGTATAAGTGTTATTACAACACTTGTGCATAAGTTTGAAAAGGTAAGAAACTCAAAAACTGTTATCAATGATAATAATGTATTTGTGCTAGTTGATGAGTCTCACCGTACTCAAGGTGGAGATTTGCACAATGCTATGAAAAAAGCTCTACCTCTTGCTTGTTATCTTGGATTTACAGGAACACCACTTCTTAAAAAAGAGAAAAATAAAAATAGTTTTTTAAAGTTTGGTGGCGAAATACATAGATATACCATAGATGACGCTGTAAAAGATGGAGCTGTTTTACCATTACTTTATGAGGGAAGACTTGTAGATCAAGAGGTACTTAGTCCTGAAGGATTAGAACGAAAATTTAATATGATTACAAGAGAACTTAGTGATGATGCAAAAAGAGACTTGCAACACAAATGGGCAAGATTTCAAAAAGTTGCATCAAGTGAGCAAAGACTTGAGCTTATAGCATTAGACATCAATGAACACTTCAAAAAAACTCTAAAAATGGCAAATAGTGGATTTAAAGCAATGTTTGCAACAAGTAGCAAGTACGAGGCTATAAAATATCATGAGATTTTTGAAGAGTATGGAGATATACGAACTGCTTATGTAATCTCAAGCAATGAACATGAAGAACTAGATGGTGGAAATAAAGAGTATGTTGCAAAAGCGTGGCAAGAGACTATTAAGAACTATGGAAGTGAAGAAGAGTATCTAAAATATGTAAAAAATGAATTTATCCACGGGTGTGAGATAGATTTGCTTATTGTTGTAGATAAACTTTTAACTGGTTTTGATGCACCAAGAGCAAGTACACTTTATATAGATAAACAATTAAAAGAACATAACCTTTTACAAGCAATTGCAAGGGTAAATAGACTTTATGATGGAAAAGATTATGGATATATTGTGGATTTCCGAGGGCTTCTAGGAGAACTTGATCAAGCTTTAACAAACTATGCTTCACTTGATGGCTTTGATCCAGAAGATCTGACGGGAGCTGTAGTAGATGTAAGAAGTGAAATAGCAAAAGCTAAAACTTATTACACACATTTAGAAGACCTTTTTAGTGATGTTAAATTCAAAGATGATTTAGAAAGTTATGTAGTTGTTTTAGCAGATATTGCTAAAAGAGATGATTTTAAAGAGTGGTTATCTCATTTTTCTCGTGCTTTTAAATTAGCACTTTCTAGTGAAAAAATTGATGATATTTTAAGTGAGAGTGAAATAAAGCTTTATAAGAAAAAAATCAAATTTTACAATGAACTCAGAAAAGTAGTGCAGTTAAGATATCACGAAACTTGTGACTTTGGAAAATATGAAGAACAGATGCAAAAGCTACTTGATACTTTTGTAAGTGCCAAAGAGGTAAATGAGCTTACAAGGCTTGTAAATATATTTGAAACAGAGTTTGAAGAAGAGGTTCAAAGAGTTGAGGGTAAAAGTGCAAAAGCTGACACAATTTTGAGTGCCGTAAGTGCGGTAGTAAAAGAAAAAATGGAATCAAACCCAGCATTTTATAAGTCAATTGCCCAACAAATAGAAGATGTAATTAATGAATATAAAGCTAAAAGACTAAATGAAGAGGAAAAATTAGCAAAAGCAAAACAATTAAAAGACCTAATAACAGGTATATCAAAACCAAATGAGGATAAATATCCAAAAGAGTTTGAAAATAAAAAAACTCTAATTGCTATCTATGATAACTTGAGTGATATTTTAAGTAATTTAGAAGTTGTTGATTTTGATTTGATTGTTAAAAATTTGACTTTGAAATTTGATGAGATTTATTTAGGAGCTTCTAAAAAACCTGAATGGCATAAAAATAAAGATGTTGAAAATGAAATAACAAGTGCAATGGAAGATGTTCTTTGGGATATAGAGGACGAATATGATATATCAATCGAAAACAAAGAGAAAATTTATCAAACTATTAGAGGTATAGGTATAAGTTTTTATGCTTGAAAACATCCAAATTACTAAAAAAGATGTAAAAAATATCACTTTAAAAGTAAAACCATCTGGAGAAGTAATTTTAACTGCTCCAAAGATAACAAGTGATGAACATATAAAATTTATAATCAAAAAAAGAGCCAAGTGGATTGAAAAAAAGAAAGAATTTTTCGCCTCATTTGAAACAATTGAAAAAGAGTATGTGAGTGGAGAGGATTTTAAATATCTAGGTCGAAGTTACAGGCTGAAAGTCATTGAATCAAATAAAGAAGCTGTTAAGCTTCAAAGAGGCTATTTAGAAATCTATGTTAAAAATAAAAATGATTTAAAACGAAAACAAAATTTGGTTTACGAGTGGTATTATGAAAAAGCATTACTTCATTTTTTCAATATTTTACAAGAGTTTAATAAAATTGTTAAGCAAGAGATAAAAGATATAAAAATAAGACAAATGAAAACAAGATGGGGAAGCTGTAACCCACATAAATCATATATCAATCTCAATATTGAGCTTATAAAAAAGCCAAAGATTTGTATAGAATATGTAGTTTTCCACGAACTGGTTCATTTGATCTATCCAAATCATTCTAAAGAATTTTATAATTATTTATCACTATATATGAGTGATTGGGAAAAGCGAAAACATATTCTTGAGAAAACAAGCAAATGAAAAAATATTTGAATATATAAAAATGTTTATAATTGACAAAGATTTATTGAAAATATAAAATGAATTTTAACTATTTGATTGTATATAGAAATAATCATTGTAGATTTTTATAATACTTTATGTTTTAAACCAATTTAAAGAAATGTTTATCGATGATTGAGTTACTCATTCAGCAGTAATAATAGTATTACAAATAATTTATTTTATACCATAGTATTTATAAATAAAAGAATATTATAAAAACTAATAAATACAAAAATGATTATAAGTTAGCACCTTATTTTTACTAGTACAATCAATAATTGATATTTCTTGTCCATCATTAAAAACTATACTTTCTTGAGAATATTCCTTACCAATATTTATTGCTTCATCTTTAGGAATATTATAAAATATTACACTATCTTCAATATGACCACAAAGTTCTCCTAATGTTTCATATGATTCATAATTAAAAGATCGTTTAACTAAGTTATCATGCAGTTCTTTATTGCTTTTAATTCCAATTTTCATATTTGGATTTTGTGCACTTATTATTGCAAAAGGAGTTTCTAAAAAACTCTTATCTTTTGGTAGAAATTGAAATGAGAACCAAGCTTGAGAATTTTTCTTTTGAATTAGAAATTTAGTATGTGCATAAATAATATCCCATAATTCTAAATCAGCAGCTTCTTGAAAACATTTTTTTGTTTCTTCATCTCTGTAATTCATTATAATTCTTTTATAATGCCCACCGCCAGTATGATTATGTGCAAAATGGTTCATATATACATTTTTATCAAAAGGATGATAAAAATATCCATCTATTCTATGAAGTACTCTTTGTTCAGAATTTGATTTTTTAATTTCTTCATCTAAAATTGTATTTAATTTATTAATTAAGATAATTTCTTGATATATTGGTTGTTTTGAAAGATTTAATCCAGATGAATATGTAATGTTATCTTTGCTTTGTTTTAAAAATATATTAAAATCAATATTACTAAGAAGCTGATTTTGGTTTAAATTGTTATTCATAATAACCTCTTTATTTATTTAATCTTATTTTACTTTAATAGTATTAATCTTAGATAATTAAAATATTGAAATTAAATTTTATATAAACAAAATATTAAATTTTTATTTAGTTGTAAAACACTTGTTTTCCGACACTTTATCTTACTTCTTAAAAACATTCAAAAAAATAGCTATTTTTTATACGATAAATAGTATCGGATTGTGATATAATACGAAAACTATATAAGAGAGGTTTTTCGTATGTATGTAGGTTATATTAGAGTTTCAACAGATGATCAAAATTTATCTTTACAAAAAGATGCACTTTTAAAATATGGTGTTGATGAAAGAAATATATTTTCTGATAAAACATCTGGTTCAAAAGATAAAAGAGTTGGTTTAGATAAAGCTTTAGAATTTTTAAAAGATGGTGATACTTTAGTTGTATGGAAACTAGATCGTCTTGGAAGAAGTTTAGCTCATTTAATATCTGTAATAACAGATTTAAAAAGTAAAAATATTTCTTTTGTATCTATTACTGAAGGTATGGATACAACAACAGCTTCAGGTGAACTATTCTTTCATATATTTGGAGCTTTAGCTCAATTTGAAAGAAGTTTAATTCAAGAAAGAGTTAAAGCTGGACTTGAAGCTGCTAAAAATAGAGGTATAAGAGGTGGACGTCCTAGAGCTATTAGTGAAGAAAAAATGATAGCTATTAAAAAAGCTTTAAATGATGGAATGAGTAAAGCAAGTATATGTAGAACATTTGAAGTTAAAAGAAGTACACTAATTGATAGTTTAAATAGAGAAAATATTTAAACTTTTTTTTAAAAGATAGATATAAAAAACAATGAAAATTTTAAAGCAACTTTAATAAGTTGGTATAAACCACTTATTTTAGTTGCTTTTTCCAACTAATTCAAAAACCTCTAAAAAAAGAGATTTTTGATTAAATAGTACATATTATCGAAGTGGATTGATGATAAAGAAGATGTAAATTATCTAAAAAGTATTGATTTTAATATAAGAATCTCAAATTATTAGAATGCTAATAGATACAACACCAGAACAAGTAATTGTAGATGATACAAATAGTAAAGAGTTTTATGGAAAAGATAGTGTATAAAGTAGAGATATAGGGATTTAATTAAATAAAAAGGAGAAACAAGTTTTCCCCTTTTCTTGACAAATAAAAAAAAAGAGGAATAAATTATGGGATTTTGGTCTAGACTATTATTCGGAAGTAAAAATAAAGCACAAGAATTGGATAATAATAACGATTCATATTCAAAAGAAATTAATAGATGTATGAGTGTTCTAAAAATATCAGAATTGGAATATCTTTTCTTATCAAGAGGTTATTATAACGGTCATACATCATATAAAACATTAGTATATTATGCTACAATTGATCGTGATAAAGTGGTTAAATTAATTCGTGAAGTAGGTAAAAAATCAAAAGCAGGGTGTGTATTAGATTTTACATTTGTACGATTTTATTATAGTCCTCAATCATATATAGATCTACCTTTTGAAGTTTTTTCAGATGAAAAAAATATGCCTGCATCACAACTTAAAACAAAATTATGGCATAGAGCAAATATAAAAAGAATTTTAGCTGAAAGACCACATTGGAATACTGGTAATGATGATGAATTATCAGAAGCATAAAAGAATTTTCAATAAACAAAAATAATACAATAGTAGGTGAATAATGGCATCAAAAGGATTCAACCCTGAGATTCATGATTATATACTTAATGATACGAGAACTATAATGAAATTTCATTATTGGAATTATCTCCCGAGCAAGAACAAATATATAAACTATTTTATTCAACCTAATCTTGGGTGTCTATTTGAGAAAGTCAAGAAATTGGAATAAATGTGTCTGAATTTAAGTTACCATTCCATATTTATAACTTAATTTTTTTAAGAAGGCAAAATGGCAATTTTTTTAATTACAGTAAGAATCCTAGGTAATTCAACACCTGTTAAAGAAAATGTTTCGGCAGCTCATCAAAAAGAAGAAAGAAAAAAAGTTGAAGCTATGTACAAAGGTTGTACAATAGTTTCATGTGTATAGAAGTAACTTTATTACTCTGATAAAAAGAAAAAATTTGATTTTTTTTCTTTTTATCTTGTATTTTCTTAAAAAATTGACTTGATTTCTGAGCATTTTTTAAGTATTTAACTAAGTAAACCAGAACTCAGATTTGAATGATTGATCTAAACTTAAGTCTAAAAGTTAGTTTCTGGATCGATTATTTATAATATTTTTTAGTTTATTTGAAGCCATTTAATATTTTCTCCCTTTTCTTTAACAAGAATATAATCATCAAATGTGGCCACAGGATATGGATTAAATTGACTATTATAAATAGATATACACTTTAATGAAGTATCGACTATATACAAACATCCATCATTAAAGTAATTTGTATATGCAAAAGTATTTTTTATTGTTCTATTTATTGAATAATTTAAAATTATATATTTAGCTTTTTCATTATCAAAAGTTTTTACATAATACTTTTCTTCATAACTATCTGAATCATATAAAATCAATTCATTTTTATCAGTTTCAATCAAAAATTCTTTTCCAACAACTTGATAAAATTTTTTTATTTTTCTATTTATCTTTTGTTTTAATAAATAACTTTCACCATCCCAAATCCTAATCTCTGAGTCTTCTGAAAATCTATCATTTGAGTACGTTAAAATATCACCATTTTTTAGTATCTCAAAATTATTTATAGCTTCTTTGTGATCTTTTAATGTTTAATAGAAGGAGTATTAATCCCCTTAAATCGGGTCATTGTTATTGAATTAGATGGCAAAAAAAAATGCCATTATGGAAAAAAGCGTATTAATCCCCTTAAATCGGGTCATTGTTATTGAATAGAATTAATTGATTTGAGAGAAAAACTATATGAGATGTATTAATCCCCTTAAATCGGGTCATTGTTATTGAATTTAATCTTCTAACACCACAAATTCGAGAAAATTTTTAGTTTTAATCCCCTTAAATCGGGTCATTGTTATTGAATGTACTTCAGTATTAGAGTGGGCTGGTTATCTAGCTTGTTTTAATCCCCTTAAATCGGGTCATTGTTATTGAATACATATATAGAAAAAATGAATAATAAATCAGGCACTGTTTTAATCCCCTTAAATCGGGTCATTGTTATTGAATATTAGCTTTTAAGCTAGAAAGGTGTTGAAATGAAAAGTTTTAATCCCCTTAAATCGGGTCATTGTTATTGAATTATGAGTGCAATGATTAGTGCAGCTGGAACGAAAGTGTTTTAATCCCCTTAAATCGGGTCATTGTTATTGAATTACAATAAAGGCATCCAAGCCACAAACTTATAATGTTTTAATCCCCTTAAATCGGGTCATTGTTATTGAATTATAAAAAAAAAGTTTACAGGTATATAGTAATATATGTTTTAATCCCCTTAAATCGGGTCATTGTTATTGAATTAACCTATCTTGGGATAGTATAAACAAACACAACTTGTTTTAATCCCCTTAAATCGGGTCATTGTTATTGAATAACTATCAAAAGAAAATCTAACTAAGATTATTAACAGTTTTAATCCCCTTAAATCGGGTCATTGTTATTGAATCTGAAAAATAAGCTTGAAAGCAAGCTAAACAGTATTGTTTTAATCCCCTTAAATCGGGTCATTGTTATTGAATTACGCATTCCGACGATATAAAATTGAAATGGGAAACTGTGTTTTAATCCCCTTAAATCGGGTCATTGTTATTGAATTAGATAAATTAAAATAAATGACTCCATAACGAGATGTTTTAATCCCCTTAAATCGGGTCATTGTTATTGAATACAAAAGCTTACGGAGATATAGTAAAAGGAGTAGTATCGTTTTAATCCCCTTAAATCGGGTCATTGTTATTGAATAGTTACGAGATATAGTAGGTTCATATTTTAATCTTGTTTTAATCCCCTTAAATCGGGTCATTGTTATTGAATTTAAGAGATGATATCAAATCAATCAGTGAGAAAGCAGGTGTGTTTTAATCCCCTTAAATCGGGTCATTGTTATTGAATAAAATTGAAGAGGAATATAAGACTATAATCTATGGAATAAGTTTTAATCCCCTTAAATCGGGTCATTGTTATTGAATATTCAAAGAATAAATTATGGGTTAAACATTCACCTGAAGTTTTAATCCCCTTAAATCGGGTCATTGTTATTGAATGATGGTAATGAATATGCTATGTGTTTTAAAGTTATTAAGTTTTAATCCCCTTAAATCGGGTCATTGTTATTGAATGATCCTAATCTTAATGATATAGTTAATAGATGCTATAGTTTTAATCCCCTTAAATCGGGTCATTGTTATTGAATTTGTTAAATGGACTACAAAATGTAGGTGCATTAAAATCATGTTTTAATCCCCTTAAATCGGGTCATTGTTATTGAATCTAGCGTTAGGATATGCAGGTAAAAAACTGTACGATGTTTTAATCCCCTTAAATCGGGTCATTGTTATTGAATGTAATGGAAGCGATATTCTTTTTCATAGGTATAGTTTTAATCCCCTTAAATCGGGTCATTGTTATTGAATAGATTATCTTAGTAAAAATAGTAAGTGTAAAGGAATTGTTTTAATCCCCTTAAATCGGGTCATTGTTATTGAATGAAAATAAATTCAATGGTCTATTCCAAAAATGGAGTAAGGTTTTAATCCCCTTAAATCGGGTCATTGTTATTGAATATAGCAATAGACGGAACAGTATGTACAACTCTAGAAGAAGTTTTAATCCCCTTAAATCGGGTCATTGTTATTGAATAGGTAAGACAATAGTACATACTATTTTCGATAATTGTTTTAATCCCCTTAAATCGGGTCATTGTTATTGAATATGTAAGGAAGCTGATATTGATAAAGAAGTAGAGTGTTTTAATCCCCTTAAATCGGGTCATTGTTATTGAATCAACAGTAAGGTCAGCTTCTTTAAAGATGAAGATGTTTTAATCCCCTTAAATCGGGTCATTGTTATTGAATCAACTATGTGCTATCAATAGGAGATATGTATCTCTGTTTTAATCCCCTTAAATCGGGTCATTGTTATTGAATGACTTGTAAATGTGGGTGCATTGAAAACATACATTTCAGTTTTAATCCCCTTAAATCGGGTCATTGTTATTGAATTAGAGTTGCACCAAAAGCAAATGATATGAAAGCTATGTTTTAATCCCCTTAAATCGGGTCATTGTTATTGAATAAACCAGAAATTTTATCTGAGTCGGAAAGATTAAGTTTTAATCCCCTTAAATCGGGTCATTGTTATTGAATCAAAAAGAATCACATAAAGTAAAAGTAGAAAACGTGTTTTAATCCCCTTAAATCGGGTCATTGTTATTGAATGAAACGAAAATGAAAGGTCTATTTAGTAAA
>ERZ650302.2285-NODE-2285-length-10314-cov-5.956039_pt1 | contig 10314 bp, 7 predicted proteins | sample MGYA00376238_ERZ650302 | MGnify/ENA primary metagenome ERZ650302 (study PRJEB26733, sample SAMN07839298) | wastewater metagenome | biome: urban; feature: wastewater treatment plant; material: waste water | place: USA: North Carolina | collected 2016-04-28 ... | reverse complement strand
AGAAGCTTTTAAATGAGATTAGGGAACTTTAATGAACTATGAATATGTAGATAGTCATATAGAGTGGATTAGTCAATATCCAAAACATTGGAAAATAGATAGAATCAAAGATAAAACTATAAATGTTGTTGGTGGTGATTGGGGTGATGACCCTGAAAGTGATAAAGATGGTGAAAATATTGTTGTATTAAGAGTTGCAGATTTAGACAATATCTGTTTTAATTATGATAATTTAACAATTAGAAAAATAAAAGACAACTCATATAAATCAAGAAAAATAACTAAAAGATGTTTAGTAATTGAAAAGTCTGGTGGTGGTGAAAAACAGCTTGTAGGTAGAGTTGGTATGCCTAAAGGTATTGATTTTAAAGCCGTATGCTCAAACTTTATGGCTAAAATAGAGTTTGATAACACGGTTGATGTTTCATTTATGAACTATATATTTTATTCTCTATATAGCAATAATCAAAATTTTCCATTTGTTCAACAGACTACAGGAATTCAAAATCTAAATGTAGGTTATTACCTTACTACCAAAGTGTTATTACCACCTAAAAACGAACAAGAGTTTTTAGCAGAATATTTAGATAAAGCTTGTGAAAAAATTGATAATACAATCAAAATAAAAGAACAACAGATACAAGAAATTAATAGATATAAACAATCAAGGTTTTTTGAAGTTCTTATGAGAGGCTTAAAACAAGAAGAATCCCAAAGTACAGATGTATTATGGATGCCTAAAATTCCAATTAGTTGGAAAATAAAAAGAATTAAAGATATTTCACATTTAAAAAGTGGAGATGGTATAACATCATTACAAATTAATGATTTTGATACATACCCTGTATATGGTGGAAATGGATTAAGGGGATATACATCATCTTACACACATGAAGGAGATTTTGTATTAATAGGTAGACAAGGTGCTCTTTGCGGAAATATAAATTATGCAAACGGAGTATTTTGGGCTTCTGAGCATGCTGTTGTTTGTAGACCAATAAAAACATATGATGTTTATTGGTTTGGTGAAATGTTAAGGCTTATGAATCTAAATCAATACTCTAATGCTGCTGCACAACCTGGCTTAGCGGTCGAAAAAGTTAAAAATTTAAAACTACCATTTCCTCCATATAATGAACAAGTGGAAATCACAAAGGTTTTAAAAAATATTTCTACTACAACTGATAATTTGATTCAAAAATTAAAGTCTCAAATCAAAACTTTAAAAGACTATAGAAAATCTCTAATTTTTGAGTGCGTAACAGGTAAAAAACAAATCTATAAAGGTGAAATATAAGCATATGAAAAGCCATTTAAATATTCAGGAAAGAATCATTGTTGCTCTGTTATATACAGCCATAATATTATTTGTTGGACGATATTTAGATAATGGCTGGGATTTTATAACAAATAGTTCAAATCACTTAAATACATTATTTGTAGCTTCTGCACTAATGCTTATAATGGGTTCTTATGTCACAGAGCCATATTTTACAAAACCAGTAGATGTGATAGCAAAATCATTTTCAGTATTGCTTGTATTATTTGGATTGAGCGGAGTAAGCAATTTTTTATTTTATGATACTTTTTTATACTTTACCTTTTCACTTTTAGGGCTATCAATAATTTTGGTTTTTATACAACAGTTGGGTAAATATGAAAAAATAGGGCAGATAATTTATAAAATAGTTACATACATTGGTAAGCCTGAGATTATTTTTTCGATGTTGTATCTCTTGACACTATTTAGCTTTTACATGAATAGTTCTACAAACGAATTTTTACTATTGTTTGGACTTTGGTTAGTGCTTATCTTTAAAAAGCCAGTTGAAGATTTTTCAAGGATTTTAATAAAACTATATGGAATGATTACTAATAAAACATCTCAAATAATTCCAGTAGGTCAAGCAATAGGTTGTGAAAATCCATACCTTTATACAGTTGAACTTGATTATAAAAGAAATCAAGGACAAATACTTTCTAAAGGTGATTTAGTAGTTATAGCAACACAAAATGATAGGCAAGTTATTGGTGTTGTTATAAATAAAAAACATTTACTTAACAATTATTGGTTTAGTATTTACCTTTTAGTTGATGAGAATAATGAGCCTATAACAGTAAACTCTCGTTTTATAGATAATAAATCAATTTTTTATACTCCTAATCAAACTTTTATTTTAGATATAAATACTTTGGAAGCAGAATATAAAGAAGAAATAGAAAATAATTTTCTCTATAAAAACAGCTCAAATATAGTTGGATATGTTTCAAAAGACTCGAATATAAATAAAATAAAGTTTCATTTGATACTAGATGAACAAAATGAAGAACATCAATCTATGGGAGAGGGTTCAATACTTACATCATCAATATTTGGACAAGAAACACTTTATCAAATTATTGATGGTGTAACGACAGAAGAAAACTTAGAGCATAGAGATAAATATGGATTTACAACGGTAATTGCTAAAAAAATTGGTAATTATGATAAAGTAAAGAAAGAGTTAAATACGGTTAAATGGTTGCCATCAATTTATTCACCAATTTTTATTCAAAAAGATACTGATGAAGTTGTACATGATTACAGTAAATTTATAGGTACTTTGCCTAATACAAGTTACGAGATAGAAATTAAAGAGCCTAATTCTCTTATTACTCATAATACGGCCATACTAGGAATATTAGGTATAGGAAAATCAAGACTTACATTTGAATTGATACAAAAGGTAATTAATACCACTGATACTAAAGTTATTTGTATAGATATTACAAATCAATACAAAGATGATACTGATGGTTTATCAAAGTATATAGATTCCCTAGCAATAATCTCAGATGATGAATCAATTTTTAATTCAATTAATAGTCAGTTTGATTATGTACATAAAATACAAGATGGTAGAAACGAAAAACAAATACCTGAACAAAGTGGTAATGAAGGCTTGTATAGACAAGAACTAAAAAAAGATTTATGCCAATTTTTATTTGAAAAAGATGAAATACCTGAAGATAAAACAATAAAAGAAACAAAAAAAATACGAATTTTTAATCCTGATTATCATAAGACTTCTAAAGGCGAAAAAATTGGATTTAATGTTATCGCTTCTCCTTTAACACAAGCCGAAAAGACGAGAATTATTTCTGAGGAAATTTTTAAGATTTTAATGAAGCTACCTCTATCAAATAATGAGAAAGCTAAAGTATTATTAGTTTTTGAAGAAGCTCACTCCTTAATACCTGAATGGAATTCTACAGCAAATCCAGGAGATCAATCTGCAAGTAATGGCACAGCAAAAGTAATTTTACAAGGTAGAAAATATGGTTTAGGTAGTTTTGTTGTTACTCAAAGAACTGCGAACATTAGTAAAAGTATTCTAAATCAATGTAATACAATTTTTGCATTAAGAGTTTTTGATGATACTGGTAAACAATTTTTAGAAAACTACATAGGCTCAGATTATGCGAATGTATTACCAACTTTAGAAGAAAGACACTGTATAGCAGTTGGTAAAGCTATGAAGTTAAAACAACCAATTATTTTAAAGTTAAATGATATGGAAAATATTTTAGTCGATCAATAAGTAAGGAGATGTAGTGGCAGTTTTAGAAAACGGTGATAAAAAATATTCTTCTCTTTTAGAAGAAGTTGAAACAGGTCAAATTAAAATACCACAATTCCAAAGACAGTTTGTTTGGGATATTTCTTCTTCTGCTAAATTGATAGATAGTATTTTAAAAGGTTATCCAATCGGTACATTTATTTTTTGGCGTACTAATGAGCGATTAAGAGCTATTCGTAATATAGGGAATATTAAACTAATTGAACCAAAAGATGGAGAATATGTAAATTATGTCTTAGATGGTCAGCAAAGAATTACATCGGTTTTTGCAGCTTTAAAAGGTCAGCAAATCGAAAGAGATAATGGCAAGTTTGAAGATTTTTCAAAAATTTATATTGATTTGGATGCAAATATTGATGAAAAAATAGTGATTACTGATATAAATGATAAAAAGGAACACACTTATATAAAACTAACGGATTTAATGTATGAAAAAGGGCGAATACTTTATAACAAATATCCTGATGAATATGGAGAGAAAATAGATAAATATAAAGAAATTATTCAGTCTTATTTGTTTAGAGGTATAAATTTAAAAGATGCAGAAATAGATGTTGCAACAGAAGTGTTTACTCGCCTTAATGTAGGTGGGAAAGATTTGTCTTTATTTGAAATAATGGTAGCAAAAACATATGACCATGAAAAAGCATTTGACCTATATGAAAAGTTTCAAGAACTCAAGCAAGAATTACAACCATCTAAATATGATACTATCTCATCAGCTACTATATTACAACTTGTTTCGATTCTTATTAAAAAAGAATGTACGAGAAAAGTCATTTTAAAACTCTCTAAAGAAGAGTTTATTGATAAATGGGACGATGCAACTGAATGTTTAAAAAGTGCAGTGGACTTTTTTAGAAGTTATGGTATCCCTGTTTCTAGGTTATTACCATATAATGCATTACTGGTACCTTTTAGTTACTTTTTTTATAAACATAAAACAAACCCTACTGGTGAAATCAAAAAAAAGTTAGAAGACTTTTTCTGGAGAGTTTCATTAGGATATAGGTACTCATCTGCTGTTGAAAGTAAATTGGCTAATGATATAGAAAAAATAGACAAAATTATTAATAATGAACTACCAAAATATGAATGGTCTATAGATATATCTCCTGAGAATCTTCAAAACGATGGCTATTTTAGTACGGGTCGTTCATTTATTAAAGCTATTCTTTGTTTATATGCTATGCAAAAACCAAAATCTTTTGATAATCACTTAGATGTAAATATAGATAATAGTTGGTTGAAAATTGCAAATAGTAAAAATTATCATCACTTTTTTCCAAAATCATATATGGAGAAAAATCAACAACACTGGGAATATTGGCAATACAATAATATTTTAAATATTACCATAGTGGATGGATATTTAAACAAAAACAAAATTAGAGCAAAAGCACCATCCGTTTATATGAAAAGTTTTAGTGAAGATAATAGTGCTTTAGAAGAAACAATGAAAACACATTTGATTGATGATTTAAACTCATTTGGTGTTTGGAGTGATGATTATGAAAGATTTTTTAATGAAAGAGCAAAAATTGTTAGTAAAGAGTTATATAAAAAGATAATTGCTCAAGATACAACGGGAATAGTTTTAGAAACTTATGAAGAGTATGAAGAAGATCTTGAGGATGGAGGTGATTAAGATATGCCAAGTAATAAAGAGACACTATTTCAAGACCATATATGTAAGTATTTAGAAGATAATCATCAATATAAACCTATTGATAAAACTGATATTTCAAATAGTGAATACCATATCAATGAAAATCACTTGATTCAGTTTATCAAAGATACTCAAGAAGAAAAATATAATCAGATAGCTGAAAACTTTGGAACTGATACAGACAAAGAGATAATCAAAGCAGTAATAAATGAACTTGGTAAAAATAAACCATTATGGCTGATAATTAGAAATGGTGTTGATGTAAAAGGTGTAAAACTTGAACTCTACAAACCAAAACCACGGTCAAAGACCAGTCAAAATCAACAAATAAGTTATGAAAAAAATATCTTATCTTTTAAAAAAGAGTACTACTATAATCCAATAACAAAAGAACGAATAGATATAGTTATATGGCTCAATGGTTTACCTATAATCGTAATAGAACTCAAACATGAGGATGAGGGGCAAACTTGTGAAGATGCAATTATGGAAAGTTTTTTAACAAGAGATTTAAACAACAAACTTTATAAACTTCCTTTTTTATATGTAGCTAGTAGTAATGTGGAAGTGAAAGTATCTACAAACCCAACTAGTGAAAAATACTTTATGTGGTTTAACTCTGCTTTAATCAATATTGCCGATACGGAGGGAGAATATCCAGTAGAACATTTATACAGAGATTCTCTATCATTAGAAAGTATTACAAGTTATTTAGAGCGATATTTAATATTTGTTCCAGCTGTTGAAAAGATTGATGAAAATGGAAAGTTGGAAAAAAAAGATAGCTTTACAATATTTCCTAGATACCATCAAGTAAGAGCAACAACAAATTTAGCAAATGATTTAAAAGAACATATTGATAATACAAGAACACTCGGTCAAAAATATCTTATCAATCATTCCGCAGGTGCAGGTAAAACACTCACTATCTCTTGGATGGCTGATTATTTAGATAGTCTTTACACAGAAGATAATAAAAAAGTATTTGACAATATCATCATACTAACAGATAGGAAATCACTTGATAAAAACATCAAAGATGATTTAGATAATTTTACTCATTTAAAGAATAAAATTAACTATACAAAAAACTCCTCGAAACTTGCTGAATATCTTGATAAAGACAAAGATATTATTGTAACTATCATAGATAAATTCAATCACATAGAACATAAACTTGAGAACTCTAGTGAACTAAAAAATAGAAACATTGCATTTTTGATAGATGAAGCACACAGAAGTCAAGACGGTAAAAAATCTCATACTATGAAAGAGTTTTTCACTCTTGATGATACAGCTGATGAACTCTCATCTAAAGATACATCAAATCAAGTATTTGTAGCATTTACAGCGACTACGACAGAAAAAACAGTAGCGTATTTTGGTGAGCCATTTGATATATATAGTGAAGAAGAGGCTATTACTGAGGGGTATATACTTGATGTAGCCAGTAATATAGTTTCTTATGATACTCTATATCATCTAAGGGCTAAAAGTAGTTTACCTGATAAAGAGTTTCCTACTGGTGTAGTGAGTAAAGCACTTAGAAATGTAGCTTTTGAAGATGATGATTTGATACAGTATAAATCAGAAGTAATTGTAAAACTATTTGAAGAGAAAGTTGCAGGAACTATAAAAGGTAAAGGTAAGGCTATGGTTGTGGCTAGTTCAAGACCAGCAGGACTGAAATATCTTAGAACTATAAAAACTATTTTAAAAGAAAAAAACTTACCTTATGGTGTATTGTATGCATTTAGTGACTATACCGATAATAAAACGGGTGAAGTAGTTGAAGAAGTAAAAATTAATGAGTTAGATACAACACATAAGGGTATGTTGATAGAAGATGTGTTTGATACTGATGAGTATAGAATATTAATCGTTGCAAATAAATTTCAAACTGGGTTTAATCAACCATTATTGACAGCTATGTTTTTGGATAAGGCTGTAAATGGTGTAAATGCCATTCAAACTGTTTCAAGATTAAATAGAAAGCATATTGATAAAGAGCAAGATGAAATTTTAGTTGTAGATTTCACAAACAACTCAAAAGAGATTTTTAGTGCATTTAATAAGCATAGAAAAGGCTCACCATACCAAGAAGAAGAACCAAAAGTTGAAGTACTTGAAAAGTTATACAAACAGATACTTGAATACAACATCTTCACAACTGAACAAATAAAAGAATATGTAGAAAAATATTTTGAAGCCGAACAAAAAGCTAGAGAAAGAGAATCTGAATCTGATGCTGAACTTAGCAATATCAATCAAGAATATAAAAAGATTTTCAATACTAAGTTAGTAAGTGTGGATGAAAGAAAGAAATATGTGTCACTGCTCAATAGGTATATAAAACTATATTACTTTATCGCACAGTTTTTTACACTAGAAGAAAAGCTTAATGAGTTTGTAGTATTCGCAGGAAGTATCGGACAACAGTTTATACAAAAAGGTAAAAAATCAGAACTGATAGAGTTTGTAAAAAATATTGAACTATCAAAAGGTGCGGTTAAATTTGTAGGTAATGCAGAAAATCAAAATGAACCAACTAGAAAACCAAGAAGTGGTGGTAACAGTGGTGGAGATAGAGAAATCCCAACAAACACTTTACAACAGGCATTAGACAACATCATTGAAAAATTTCAAATCAGTAATGAAGACGCAATTATCATCAAAGAAATTTGTGAAGAAGTTGCAGAGCAAGAAGATATAAAAAGTAAAGTGATTGAAAATAAAGATAATGAAATCTTTTTAAATCGTTTTGAACCAAATGAGATACAACAACAGATTAAAAATGGTTATATGGCTCGTGATATGTGGGATAAGCTTGAAGATGAACTATATATCGGACAAGGTGGGATAATTCCATTGATGGGTAAAACAGTTGTTGGGCATATAGTGGCGATGGTGGCGTAAGATGAGTATATTCAATTCTGAAAAAATTATTATAATTATCAAAGGTGTCAAACATGAAAAATATTAACTTCAATCTATATCGTTATCAAATTTTGCCAAAAGATAGATATTTTCAGGGGAGTTTATTTGGAGAGATCAAAACAGTCGAAGATTTGATTGCCCATAAAAATGACTTGTTTTATAGCTCTATTAAAACTATCATAAATTGGAGAGGTAAGAAAAGTTCTCTCAAGGGACAGTTAGAGTACGATAAAGATGATTTTTTACTTTTTAGATTTGCTCCTAAAAGAACGACAAAAATAGAAAATGAAAATTTTGAAGAAGAACAGCTTGAGAACTGGCCGTCTATTTTAGTAGGTATTTGGAATCATCCAGAAAAGCAGATGATAGTAATACAAGATAGAAAAAAAGCATTTTCGGATACAAAAGCAGTTTTAAAAATCTTAATGGAGTCAATCAACAATGCTTTAGAGTCAAAGCAGCTCAAACTTTATGGGGAGCCTATTTTTCATAAAGAAGCTTTTTGGAGCATCATTGAACAGTATGATAGAAAGATAAAAAATATCAAATTTGAACTCATTACTCCAAATATGGCAAATATCTCTGGAGTTTTAAGTGATGATCTTAAAAACTTGGCCAAAGGGACAAATACTGCAAAAACATTACTCGAAATTGATGCAGATGATGATTCTACACTTCATATAGATAAGCAAAATAAACAAGTTGGAGATCTTGTTGAGTATGCAAGTGAAGGTGGTGGCAATATCTCTTTAAAAGCAAAAGGTGTTAAAAAAAGAATTCAAACAGCAAATGCTGTGAAGTCAGTAGAGATAGGAGAAATCGAAATTTCTGGTGATAATGCAGAAAGGATTGCAGAGATTTTGAAAAGAGCATTAGAATGAAAAATAATATCATCTTCAATATTTTACTTTCAATCGGTGCTGGTTATTTACTTACAGAATTACAGTCATTTTTAGGTACGACATATTTGACAAATTTTTTGAAGCAAAATCTTATTACGCTGCTTGTTGCTTTGATAGCTATTAATTCTGCTACATTAAGTATAGTATTGACAAAAGTGAGAGAGTTGTTAGATAAAAGTGGACAGCAGGGAGCTTTTAATAGTACAAAAAAGCAGATGATTTTATCAGTGAATGAACAGGTTGTACTGATTGTTATAGCAATGTTACTATTGATAGTTCAAGATTCTGATTTTATAAAATCACATGTAGAGTACGTGACTTTTTTGAATGTGTTAATTATTGGGTGTTTTGTATATGCTTTGAGAATTTTGCATGATACTGCAAAAAGTGTTTTTGTGATTTTGGATTACTGATAAAGGAGATAAAGAATTAATTTTCAATTTAAAAACTGGAAAGCTTTTAGAGATCAGTTGAAGTCGCAAGATATCAAGATAGCAACTTTTGATTTTGTTTATGAAAAATGTGAGTTTAAAATCATATACCCTATGGAGCAAAATGCTTTTTATATTGCCAAACGAGGTACACAGACAGTTTTTGTTTTATTTTTGGATTGGTATAAAATTACAGATAGAATCAATAAGGAGGCATACGATCAATTAAAAGTGTGTAAAGATTTACCATTTGATCCTAAAAAGCCATACAACCCATTTGATTTTTTACTAGCCTTAGATAATCACCTAAAAGAAAATGTTAAATTTAAAAAGACAACAAAGACGGAATATTTTTCAACGACCAAAAAAGCAATACCAGATGAAGAAAAGATATATTTTCAAAGATGGATTCCACATCTAAAAGATAATAAAAATGTAACTGATAAAAATCTTGAAAAAGTTAAAAAGATTTTGGGTTTTCATTATGCAACTTTCTGTAAAGATAATAATGTGAGTGTTGGATTTACAAATGTTCCAAATGACTTGTCTTTTGAAGTAATTGAAGATCCTAAAAAAGTTTTAGATGAACAAAAGAAAAAAGTATAAAAAGTTTGTCAATACCGTTATTGACATCTAAAAAAAATTAAAGAAATTTAGATTTTTTAAGATATAAATTTAAGCAAAATCTAAAAAAATATACTTTAAAATTTTGATGTTTATTGACATATGATGCTCAATAACGACATGAGGTGAAA
>ERZ650302.2283-NODE-2283-length-10317-cov-12.788443_pt1 | contig 10317 bp, 8 predicted proteins | sample MGYA00376238_ERZ650302 | MGnify/ENA primary metagenome ERZ650302 (study PRJEB26733, sample SAMN07839298) | wastewater metagenome | biome: urban; feature: wastewater treatment plant; material: waste water | place: USA: North Carolina | collected 2016-04-28 ... | reverse complement strand
CTTAAAATCCTGTGTCCGCAAGGACGTACGGGTTCAAGTCCCGTCTGGGGTACAAAAAACGCTGTTAATCATTTGATTTTCAGCGTTTTTTATTTCAAGGGGTGGCTAAAAGGGTGGCTTATTTGTGGTTTTATATTTCTTTTGATTGTCGGTATTTATCCAATTTTTCTTTTCTCTTTTCCCAATCTGGCATTTTTAGTGTTAGTAATTCAAAAAAATCTTTATTATGATGTTTGTGAATTAGATGGCAAAGCTCGTGCATGATAACATATTCTATGCAGCGTTTCGGAACGTGAATTAATCTAGGGTTGAAAATTAATTTATTTTTCACGGTGCAGCTTCCCCAGCGTGTCGGCATTTCTTGAAAATTAATTTTAGAAGGGATGTGATGATTTTTTTCAAATCTTTTCATCATGGGAAGTGCTATTTCTGAAATCTTAAGTATCGCACGTTCTTTCCACCATTTTTCAAAAATTACAGAAGCGTTTTCTTTCTTTTTTACCAAAATTAGGAATTGATTTCCTAAATAAGAAACTTCTTCTTTTTTAGAGATTTTTATATTAATTTTATATTGTCTTCCTAAATAAAATACACTATAACCAGATTTCATTTCATAATTAGTATCATATAAATCAAGCGTATCAAAATAATTTTGTTGCTTGAAAATCCATCTTGTTTTTTTGTAAACCCATTTTTCTATTTCTTCCATGTTGGTTTCTAAAGGCACAGAGACTTGGACAGTTTTGTCTGGTGAAACCTTAATTCCGAGTGTTTTTCTAGTAGAGTATTTTATGATAAACTCTATTTTCTTTGAACCAAATTCTATAAAATGTAGCATATTCCTATTTATTTGCAATTGCAATTTCAATACATTTTTTTGTAATTTCATCTGCTTTTTCTAGAGTAAATCCTTGGATATCCATCAAATAATCTCCAAAATCAAGTTCTATTCTATTGAGGATATCGGTGTTTTTGTGCCAATCAACAATTTCATTTTGAGCAATTAATTCATCTAAAAACAAGGTGCTTTCTTCGGATTTTTCTACTTGTTCATTTTGCAAAAATCTGAATATAGGAATGTTTCTTTTTTTATGGTTCAGAGTTTCAGGAACATCACTCGCTTTTGTGCCGATAGCTTCATTTCTGATGTCCTTTAGTTTTTGTAAAGCTTCTAAATCCGAAAGTCTATCAGCTCTCATATCTGCAATGGTTTGCTTAATGAGTTCGGATAGTTTTTTGAACAAAACAGGGTCGGTATCTCTTTTTTCGTTGATATACTTTGAGGTTGCCGAAGCTATTTTTTCTGCTTTTGCTCTGTTGCCAACTACTTTTTCTAATTCTTCGTTGAATGTTTCGGTGTCCAGTATATCTATTTGCTCGGTAAGTCTGATGATTTCTTCTGTAATTACGTGTTGGTCTAGTAATTTCTGAAGTTGTTTTTCGTACTGTGCAAAACTTACATTGTCCACATATATATTGTTCACAGCAACTCTAATTCCTGCAAATTTCTTTAAATCATTTTTGTATAAATCAATTCTTTCTGTAGGCGTATTATCATAAAAAGTTACCGTAGAAAGTGCCATTTTAAGAATTTTTGCAAATAGATTAAATTTTGCATAAAACTCTTCTCTCAATGCGATATCTGATAAATAATTGATGTATTCATCAATATTATTTTTATTTTTTAAAGTTTTAAAAAGATTTATTAAGTCGGAATACGTTTGTGGAAGTTTTGCAATTTCTTGTGATATATCGGTTAAAGTATTTTGCAAATCCATCAATTCTGTTTGGTCTTCGTCTGTAGTATAGGTTTCCATAGCTTCTTCTAGTTCGTGCATAATTCCAGCATAATCTATAATAAAACCGTAATCTTTACCCGCATAAACTCTATTTACCCTTGCAATTGCTTGTAATAATGAGTGCTCTCTTAATTTTCTACACAAATACATCACGATGGTTTGTGGCACATCAAAACCTGTTAATAGTTTATCAATAACAATGAGTAATTCTATACTTTCTCCATTTTCATATTGCTGAATAATAGATTTGTCAATATCATTTCCGTATTTTGTTTTTAATAAATTGTAATATTGTACCACTTCACTCGCTTCACTGCTATGAACATCATTATTTCCTTCACGAGGGTCTGGTGAGGACATAACCACTTCTGTAGAAACTTTGCCAATTAAATCAAAAGCTTTCTTGTATTTTACAGCGGTTAATTTATCTGGACAAACCACCATTCCTCTAAAGCCAGAATGAACGCCTGTGTTGTCTTTTCCCCAATTGCCAGCAAAATGGCGACTTATATCCATAGCAGTTTGATAAATATTTTGGTCGGTTTTACTTATCAAACCAGCATTGTTCATTTTCTTTTTTAGTTCTGTCTTATTGTACTCGGTTAAATCTTCTGCAACGATATCAAAACCTCTATCCAAAGCATTTTGATTCACATCTTGTACCGCAAATCTGCCTTCGTATAAAATAGGAACAATTGCTTTGTCGGCAACGGCTTCATTGATGGTATAAGTATCAATAATTCCACCAAATTTTTGGGCTGTACTTTTTTGAGATTTCATAAGTGGAGTTCCTGTAAATACAATAAAACAAGCATTAGGTAACACTCTTTCCATATTTACATTGAAAACACCATATTGTGTGCGGTGTGCTTCGTCTATTAAAACAAAAATATTGGGACTTTCTAGCGGATTGTTTGCCAATTCGTTTACCGCTGCCTGAAATTTATTGATAATGCTAGTCGTTACAAAATCGCCATTTCCTTTTAATAATTGTATTAATTGTTTACCAGATGTGGCATTTATTACCTCTATTTCTACTTTTTGAAGCGTTGTGGTTATTTGCCTGTCCAAATCTACTCTGTCGGTTACTAAAATAATTTGTGGATTTTTCACAGTATCTTTTACTTTTCTAGCTAACATAGCCATAGTTAAAGATTTACCGCTTCCTTGTGTGTGCCAAATTACACCGCCTAAACGTTTTCCGTTTCGTATGGGTTTTATTCTATTAATGATTTTATTGATGGAGAAATACTGTTGAAAGCGGGCTACTTTTTTTACAATGCCGCCCTCAAACAAAATAAAATCTTTGATGATTTCTAAAAAACGCTCTTTGCTAAATAAGCCATAAAGCATTACATCTTGTAAAGTAGGGGTAATTTCTACTTCGTATTTTTCTTTGTAATTTAAAAAATCGAAATTTCCTCGAAAATCGTTTTGAAAAAAAATTTTACTTTCCGTTTCTTTCGTTAAATCGACATTTATAATTTCTGGCAATTGGTCTATAAAATTTTGGTCTTTCTCTTTCCAAACTGCCCAAAATTCTTCTTTGGTATTGGTGGTAGCATATTTGGCTTCGATAAGTGATATTGCACCTAAAATCTGACTATAAACATACAGATTTTGTATGCCATCTTCCATTTGGTTGCGAATATGTTGCGAAATTGCTTCTTTGAGTGGTGTTTTTATGGTTGGGCTTTTAGATTCTATAATTGCCAAAGGAATTCCGTTGATAAACAAAACCAAATCCGGGCGATACGTGTCTTTTCTACCAGTACGCATTACGGAAAATTCTTCGGTAATGTGAAATACATTATTTTCGGGTTTTCCCCAATCAATGTATTGAATGGTATGGCTTTTTTTGTCGCCATCAATCGATTGTTCCAACGCATTGCCAAAACGCAAAAGGTTATACGCACAGTTACTTGCATTTACCAAACCTTCGGCTAAAGGAATATCTTTGAGTGAATGAATGGCACGTTCTATATTGGCATCGGAAAAGTCTGCTTGTTTCGAACCAATTTTTATGGTATTTATTTTCTTTAGCTGTTCCCTCAAAATAGAAGTAAGCAAAACATTGCTTTCTCTGTCTTCACGCATTTGCAATGCTTCGGAAGGCGTAAGGTATTGGTAGCCTAAATTGATGAGCAATTTAAGGGCGGGGATTTGTGCGGTATTGTCTTCGTTGAAATGATTCATTTTTTGTTCATTTTATTTTATTAGTTATTAGAGCTAAATAATTGATAATAAATCACATAAAAAACAACCTCTAATAAATTCTCTAATAAGATCTCTAATAATTTTTTTAATAATCTTTTCTTATAAGAACCCAATTAGAATCTTGAATTTCAGTAGACTAATATGGAGTATATTTTACTATTTTTCTTACAAAATCTATTTTTTCTGAAAATTTAACATTTTAAATTACACATTTTGTGTAATTTTTTTAACTTTGCAGTGTCATTACTCAAAGGGTAAAAGACTTGGCTTAGCAAATTTTGCATCAATCGTATTGCCTAAAGATACGTTCCTCACTCACGAAGTGGGGTTTTTTTATGCAGTTTTATATTCATTATACCATTTTTTAAATCTGTTTTGCTCTATATCATCTACCTTAAATGCGGTTACTAATTGTAAATTTTCTGTAATTTCTCTTATTACCACTACATAGTTTTTGTCTTCGTGCCAAAAATATCTTTGATTTTCTCCTTTATAATGTAAACGCTCAAAGTATTTTATTCTATTATTTATCCTGTGATTTATTATTGGTTTTATCCAATGTATTTTATTGGTTCTTTCTGGGTCGAAATTTCTTTTTCCAGAGTGTTTACTTTCTCGTGTGCAAATATGTTCAAATCCTTTTGGCTTTCCTTTAAACAGTGGGTGTGTTGATTTTTGTTTATTATACCCAACTATTTTTTTGTCAATAAATATAGGAGACTTTATCATATCATTCACAAAAATGCCATACAACTGATGCATCTGGTCTGCATTTGGCCCATCAATGTCTATAAAATCAAACAAATCTTCTAATAAATCTAATTCGTGTTCTTCCATATTATTTTGAATTTGTTTGAATTTGAAAATCAAAAATATTAAACTTTTCTTCCAATGGATCTGTGCCATCATGTAACACATATCCTGATTTTTCTTCTAAATATTTAATAATTTCAATTTTTACTTTAGAAGCGCCTTCTTTTTTATGTTCTTTTCGTGCTTTGTAAGTAATAGCACCTATAAAAAAATCGGCTATTTGTAAAAATTCATTTTCATCTGAACGAATATGTTGGAAAAAATGAAAAGGAGATGATACAGAAAATCTTTTGTTATATTCTTCCTTTAATCTTTTGTCCAGATTTATTAAGCGTTCTTTGCCTCGGGTATCTTTTATATCTAAAATCACCTTGTACGAATCTTCGTTAGAATTTACCCAAGGATTCCTCAGCAATAGAAAAACTAATTTATAATAAAAAGAATTGTGGTCTCCTTTATTATATTTTTCGTGATTAAGTTGTGATTTGTTTTTTACTAAAATTGCTCTGAACTGAATTTCTTTTTCAAAAAAATAATCAATTAATTCTTTATATAAATCCAGTCTAGATAAAGAGGTTTTGTTCCATTTTATTTCTTTTGGCGAATGATGTTTACGCTTTATGGCTTTTATTTCTTCTTTGTAGATTAAATAATTTTCCGCATTCAGCTTGGTATAGCCAATACACATTAAGGGCAATTTATCGTTTTCCAGATGACAACTTTCGTCTATATAAATCAACTTATTCATTTTTAGTATTTTTTAATTTAATAATCTCTTCTTCCCAGTAAGTAGAACCTGCATTAAGCCTTTTTTTTGTGTTTGCAATTGGGCAAGTTTTTCTTTTTGCAGTTGCAGTTCTCTATCTGCGGTGGCTAATATTTCTGCAATGGCGGTTTGTTCTGAAAGGGAAGGGATATTTAAAGGGCAGTCTAGTATATCATCTTTTCTTAAATTTGTCTGTCCAACTCCATTATCAAACATTAAAAAATACGAATTTCTATTGAGAAGATAATACATAAAAATAGGATTTCCTTTTTTTATTTTTAATAAACCAATCCTTTGATTTAATGTATATAAGTTATCTTCTTTAATTAAACAAAACTTTGCCAAAGCTTTTCCATTAGGAACATCGCTCATTACAAAAACCAAATCATTAACTTCCAATGGAGCTAAATTACTATTGGTTTTTTTTGAAATTTCTCCGTCGGTTGATATAAACTTTGAATTTACCAAAATGTATTTTCCATTTTCATCAATATCATTTTCATGTGCTTTACCATTTTTAAAAATAAACAAATCATTAATAGAATTTAGATTCCATTTTCCTTCAAACCCGGGCAAGCGTTTTTTGCCAGTGAGGAGTTGTTGCATTAGGGCTTTTTTACGTTGGGTAAGAGCATTTATTAATTGGCTTTGTTTTTCTATGGCACAATCCCAAGTAGAAAGACAATCTGCTATTTTCTTTTGCTCGGGAAGTGGTGGAAGTGGGATTTTTATTTTATCAAAATCTTGCTTTCCAAAATTAGGTTGAGCCGCTTCATTTACGTTATCTTCAATTCTTTTCTGAACATATGTAGATGACAATAAATAATAAATATAATTTTTGATAGATTTCTCATTTGGTTCAAATTTTCCTACACGGTAGTTTTGTAAATATCTATTTTCTTCCAAATTAAATATTGACATTTTACCTAGTGTTCCACCCGTTAAAGCCATTAAAATATCGCCTCGTCTTAAAAATAATCTTTCATAATTGTTTATTCCTTCACAATCAGATTTAGATAAGTTATCTAACGAAATATTGCCTTGATAAGTCAAATTACCAATTTTTATTACTCCAAATCTTCCATTTTCAGCAAAATGCTCTTCTCTAAATTGGAAACCATGAATTAATTCTGCAATATCTGTAAATCTATTCACTTCCCAATCATCGGGAATATGGCCGAGTTCTGTTTGTTTGTAATTTTCCATTTTCAACTTTTCATTTTCCATTTAAAAAAGTTTTAGGTATTCGTCCATTTGTTTTTGTACGTCTGCCAATTCGTTTTGCAGTTGTGCAATTTTTTGTTGCACTTCGGCAAGGTCTATTTCGGCTTCTTCTTCGTAAGTATCTACATATCTTGGGATATTCAAGTTGTAATCGTTTTCCTTAATCTCTTCTAGCGTAGCAATGTAGGCAAACTTGTCTTCTAAAATTCCTGCATCTTTCTGGTTGTCATGAAAATCGGTAAAAACATCTACAATATGGTTGATGTGGTTTTCGCCTAAAGAATTTTGGTTTTTACCTGCTACAAAATCTTTGCTGGCATCTATAAACAATACTTTTTCTTTATTTTTTTTCTCACGGTTGAAAATGATAATTGCTGCGGGAATTCCTGTTCCAAAAAAGAGGTTAGATGGTAAACCAACTACCGCTTCCAAAATATCTTCGTTCAAAATTTCGGTGCGTATTCTGCCTTCTGCTGCACCACGAAACAAAACACCATGAGGAACTACTACGCCCGCTTTTCCGTGAGCATTTAATGATTCTATCATGTGAGAAATAAACGCCCAATCTCCTTTGGATTTTGGTGGCATTCCTCTCCAAAAACGGTTGTAACTGTCGTTTTCTAATTCTTCGGCTCCCCATTTGTCTAAAGAAAATGGAGGATTGGCAACTACCGTGTCAAACAGCATCAGTTTATCTCCTTCTTTGTGTTTTGGGTTTCGCAAAGTATCTCCCCATCTAATAATAGCATTGTCGTAGCCATGCAAATACATATTCATTACAGCCAAAGCCCAAGTGCTTCCGTTGGCTTCTTGCCCAAAAAGTGAAAAATTATTGTTACCCACTTCTCTACCTGCTTTTATCAGCAAAGAGCCAGAGCCACAAGTTGGGTCATATATTCTAGAGCCTGGAGCAGATTTGGTAAGTTTTGCTAAAAGCGTAGAAACTTCGGCTGGCGTGAAGAATTCTCCTGCTTTTTTACCAGAATCCGAAGCGAAATTGGCAATGAGAAATTCGTAAGCTCCGCCAATAACATCATTATTTTCTAAATGAGATTGCGAAAGGTCTAAAGATTTGAAATCATTTAGTAAGTTTCTTAATCGGGTGCTTTTGTCTTTGGCATCGCCTAAATTAGAAGAATTGAAATCTATATTTCTAAAAATATTAGAACCATCATGTCCACCTAATTTTTCACGGTTGGCTTCTTCTAGTTCTGCTAAAGCATGATTAATCATTTCGCCAATTTTTGGACTGTTTCTATTGTCATATAAATAGTCGAAACTAGAAACTTCTGGTACTACAAAACGCTCACGTTCAAGCGCACGCTGCACACGGTCTTGGTTTCCTGCGTATTTTTCTTCGTATTCTGCTTTTTTCTCGTTGTAAACATCAGTTACATATTTTAAGAAAAGCATGGTAAGAATGTAGTCTTTGTATTGCGAAGGGTCTATAATTCCACGGAAAGTATCACACGCTTTCCAAACAATGTTGTTTACGTCTTTTTGAGTGATTTTATGGCTCATTATTTTATTTTTTTATAGGTTAAAGTATTGATGTATTGGTTTTCTAATTCTATTAATTGTCTTCTGATTTTCAGTTTTTTATTTTTTAATTGGTCTAAATGTACTATGTTATTTTGGGTTTCTAAATCGGGAATTGCGATTTCTAAATCTGCTAACTCTTTTATGGAAATAGAGGGTAAAGTTTGGGTGTACATTTTAGCATTAAATACTTTTAAAGTCTCCTCATGATTGAGATACCAAAGTAAATAATTGGGGAGAATCTCATTTGAAGTAAGGGTTAAAACCAAAAAAGTAGAGCCCGCAATACAATGTGGAAATTCTTCTTTGAATTCCATGGCAAAAAACCTTCTTCCTTTTGCATTGAAAAGAATTTCACCAGCTTTTAAATAGTTCTTTTCAAAGATAGGTTTGTACATTGCATTAGGTTGAATTTCTCTGTGCAGGTTTCCATCGTCATCAAAATCGGAAGTTACCAATAGCCTCACGAAGGTATTGGTTAGTTTTTCCTCGTTTCTGTTGGTAGTTTTGGTAACTACCATACCAGAACGGATTTTAGCGACATCATTTATTTTGTAAATTTTTTGCATAATATTTTTTGTACTATTACTGTACAAATGTAAAATATATCTTTTAATAAACAATAAAGAATCACAGTAAATTTTGTACTAAATACGAAAGCGCTTTTTAATTTTCTGATTATCAGTGAAATAAATTTACGGGAAATATAGAGCAATAAAAATGATGATAGTCCTTTAATACTTAACGGCGAAATTTCACAATTTGTTTTTCTTCAAGTTGCTCATGATTTTTTCTACCGCCCAACAAATTCAAAAAGGAAGCTGTTTTATTTGAATCCTTAAAAACCTCCTCAAAAGCAGAAAAAGGAATGTTATTTTCCTTTGATGTTTTTTCCAATAGCTCAATCATTTTATCTTTTCGTTCAGCATCATTTAGATTTTGCAGATTCGGAATTTTTATACTTTCCTGTAGAATCCCTTTTTTAAGTGTGTTTTCTACCGAATCCAAGTATTTTTTCTTTTCAACAGCAAAAATAGTTTCATTGGTTAACAGAGCGGAATTTTTGCTTTTGAAGATGGAAACCTCTTTTTTAAGACTTTCAATGTTGGTTTTGAGTTCTACAATTTGTTTTTCTTTGGATTCCAGTTCTGTTTTGTTTTTGAGAAGTTGAATATTATTCGTTTTGATTGCCTTTTTGTAGTTTTCAATGGTTTTGTCCGTTTTTATTTTCTGAAAGCCTAGAAAATCGGATTCTTTCACAATTAACTCTTCAGATCTTTTAGACTCCATCTCTTGTTGCATTTGGCTGTATCTTTCTTCCAAAATTTTCAGGTCTTCTTCCTTTTTTTTGATTTTAAATTCAACTGCTTCTAATCTTGTTAACGAACCCGAAATACCTCTCTCCATTTCCAAACATTCCGCCGCCAAATCCTGCATTTTGGAATAATGAAACGATTGATGCTTAAGTGTTTTTCCCGTTTCCAGATCCTGCCAATCTGCCACCAAATGAGCATGATAATTTGGCTTCCATTCTTTGGTTTCTTTGTCAAAATGTCCTTCATCTTTATGAATTGCAATTTGAAAAATTAGAATCTTTAATTCTTCTTCCAATCTTTTTGATAGGTTATGCAAGTCTTGCATCGTTGTATTTTCTTTAATTACCACAACGGCTTCCCGAATGGGCATTGCATTTTTCTGTAATTTTCTGCCTGATTTTTCTTTGCAGTAGGATTCTATTTTTTGGATTTGGTCTGCAATTTTTTGTTCCATCCAATATTCATTTTTATGAGTTAAATCTTTGCGGATGTAATCAAATGATTTCTTTCTGAAATTATGAATTTCGGAATCGGATTTTGCTGCTTTGAAATTGATTGATGTCTTCATTTTTGTTAAATTTGATAATAATGTAACCTGTATCTTTTTTACTCAGGTTACCTAACAACCTGTATCTATTTTATA
>ERZ650302.2281-NODE-2281-length-10320-cov-6.738042_pt1 | contig 10320 bp, 10 predicted proteins | sample MGYA00376238_ERZ650302 | MGnify/ENA primary metagenome ERZ650302 (study PRJEB26733, sample SAMN07839298) | wastewater metagenome | biome: urban; feature: wastewater treatment plant; material: waste water | place: USA: North Carolina | collected 2016-04-28 ... | reverse complement strand
ATATCAATATTTTTAATCCTACATCACAAGAAAAAATGAAAATAGTTTTTGACAATATCATTTATTCTTTACAAAAATCTGGAGGGGGTTCCGTCTATTGGACAGAACTCGTAAAGAGATTTGTAAAATCTAACAATGAATTAGTGTTTTTCGATCAAAAAGAACCTAATGATAATATTTTTAGAAAAACTTTAGATTTAGATAAAGTTAAAAATGAATCTAAATGGTCTTTAGCAATAAGAAGGTATTTACCATTTACAGAGAAAATATCTGGTAAATATATCTTTCATTCTAGTTATTATCGGTATGCTTCAGCATCCAATGCAATTAATGTAACTTCAATACACGATTTTACGACTGAAAAATTTAGAAAAGGCTTAGCAAGGAAAGTTAATTTATCACAAAAAAAATGGGCTGTTAAAAAAGCTAAAGGCGTAGTCTGTATTTCTGAAAATACAAAGAAGGATTTATTATTTTTTATGCCAAATACGGACGAGAACAAGATTAGGGTAATTTATAATGGCGTAAGCAATGATTTTTTTAATATCCCGGAAAATTTTGAGATTGCTGAGAAAGACGAGAGGTTTTCAGATTTAGAAAATCAAAAATATTTGCTTTATATAGGCCATCGAACAAGTTATAAAAACTTTAATTTTGCAGTGGAAGCAGCTTCGAAATTCAAAGAGAATTTGAAATTAGTGGTGGTTGGAGAGCCTTTTACTGACGAAGAAAAGGTATATGTTGAATCATTATTAGATTATAATTATTTACAACTTAATAAATTAAATAATGAAAAATTAAATTATCTTTATAATAAAGCCTATGCTTTGTTATATCCTTCGTCCTATGAAGGTTTTGGAATCCCTATTATTGAGGCAATGAAAACTAAGTGCCCTGTAATTGCTTTTAAAAATTCATCAATTCCTGAAGTGGCCGGAGAATGTGGCTTGCTATATGACGAAGAGAGCGCAAATTCATTGGTAGATGGTATTCTTAAACTAAGAAATGTTGAGTTAAGAGAAAAATTGGTAATGGAAGGTGTAAAGCAGGCAGAAAAATTTAATTGGGATAAGACCGCAGAGAAGTATTTACAATTTTATAAAGAACTTTATGATTCAGAAAATTAATCAATATGGTTTATTAGGGATCATTAAAATGCTGATAAACCTAATACGGACAAAACTAACATTTCAAAATGCTAGAATAATAAGATTTCCAATAGATATTAGAGGAAAAAAATTTATTCAAGTCTCAAAAGGTTTTACTACAGGAGTAGGATGCAGGATTGAAGCCTATCCCGAAACTGATAAAAAAGTATTATTTTTTGGTGAAAATTTTCAGATGAATGATTATGTTCACATCACTGCAATGGAAAGCGTTAAAATTGGTAATAATGTTCTGTTGGCTAGCAAAATTTATATTTCAGACTGTTCACACGGAAGTTATTCAGGAGATGAGAATGACAGTCATCCCGACTCCATTCCACATGACAGGCCATTATCTTCCAAACCTGTGGTGATTGAAGATAATGTATGGTTGGGAGAGTTTGTTTCAGTTTTGCCGGGAGTTACGATTGGTAAAGGATCAATTGTAGGAGCCAATTCTGTGGTTTCAAAAAGTCTTCCTCCTTATGTTATTGCAGTAGGAACACCTGCAAAACCAATAAAAAAATTCAATTTCGAAACTAATAAATGGGAGAAATATTAATATTATGAAAAATATACTTATTACTGGCGGAGCTGGTTTTATTGGCAGCAATTTAGCACTGAAACTTATTGAAAAAGGTTACAACATTACGGTTTTAGATAACCTGTCAACGCAGATACACGGGGAAAATCCTGAAAAAACTTCACCGCTTTATCAGTCCATTAAAGATAAAGTGAATTTTATAAAAGGCACGGTGACTTCCAGAGAAGACTGGGAGAAAGCTCTGAAAGACCAGGATGCAGTGGTGCATTATGCGGCGGAAACAGGCACCGGACAGTCCATGTACTGCATCGAAAAATATGCGGAAGTCAACATGCAGGGAACAGCAATCATGCTGGATATTTTAGCAAACGACAAATCTCATCAGGTAAAAAAAGTAGTCGTAGCTTCTTCAAGATCTATTTATGGTGAAGGAAAATACCGCCATCCAGAGTTGGGAATTGTTTATCCTACAGAAAGAAAAGAGAAAGATATGTTGGCAGGTGATTTTGAAGTGAAATATCATGATGATCAAATATTGGAATTGCTAGCAACCTCAGAAGATTCTAAAATACACCCGTCATCTGTGTATGGAATTACCAAACAGAATCAGGAACAAATGGTGATGACGGTTTGTCCTACCATTGGGATTGCTCCGGTAGCTTTCAGATATCAAAATGTTTATGGTGCTGGTCAGTCTTTATCTAATCCATATACAGGAATTCTTTCCATATTTTCTACCCAAATAAGAAATGGAAACGGCATCAAAATTTTCGAAGATGGTAAAGAAACTAGAGATTTTGTTTATATCGACGATGTAGTGGATGCAACCATCCGCGGTCTTGAAATGGAAGAAGCCAATGGAGAAATTTTCAATGTAGGAACCGGTGAGGCAACAGATGTATTAACCGTTGCTAATACTTTAATAAAAGCTTATGGCATTGATGTTCCTGTAACGGTAACGGGTAATTTCAGATTGGGAGATATCCGCCATAATTTCGCAGATCTTACCAAAATCAATTCTAAATTAAGCTTTGTTCCCCAGGTTTCTTTTGAACAAGGAATTAAGAAATTTACGGATTGGGTTCTTCAACAGGAAGTTCAGGAAGATAATTTGGAGAAATCTTTAGAGGAGATGAAGAAAAAAGGATTATATAAATAAAAAATGGCTCTACAAGATATCTTGCAATCAAAAAAAATATTATTCTTCTCTGTTAGTTTTTTTAATTATGAAAAAATCATAGCAGAGAGACTAAAAGAATTAGGGGCAGACGTGGATTTTTATGATGAGCGACCTTCTAATTCAATTTTTGTCAAAGGATTGATCCGACTAAAGCGGGAGTTATATAAAGTTCAGATTGATAAATATTATAAAAGGATTTTACACGAGATAAAGAATAAGCGATATGACTATTTTTTACTCATCAAAGGGGAAGTTGTGCCAGATTTTTTTATTGAAGAATTAAAAGCTCTTAACCCTAATATTATAATGATTTATTATAATTATGATTCTTTCAAAAATAATCCTAATGCACGATCTATTCTGAAATATTTTGATAAAAAATTTAGTTTTGATAAAAAGGATGCGATTGAGTACAAGATTAATTTTCGTCCACTCTTTTTTTCTAATGAGTATGAAGAGATAAGAAATTTTCAAGCCAATTCTCAGTTTGAGTCGATGTTTATTGGCACTGCACACACTGATCGTTATTTGATTAGTGAAAAAGTAAAGTCATGGTGTGATAGTAATAATTTTCGCTCTTTTGCGTACTATTATTCACCTAGTAAATATGTTTTTCATTTCAAAAGAATTTTCGATAAAACTTTTAAGAAATTTGATATAAAAAAGATTTCTTTTCGAAGTTTAGAGCATGCAGAGATTATTGAGTTATATAAAAAATCAAAAGCTGTACTTGATATCAATCATCCATTTCAAACAGGATTGACGATGAGGACATTTGAAGCTTTGGGTGCAGGTCGTAAGCTAATTACAACCAATGCTCAAGTGATGGATTATCCTTTTTTTGATCCAGAGAATATTTTAGTGATTGACAGAAATAACATTGTTCTTAATTCAGCCTTTTTCCAAACAAATTTTAAAGCCATTTCAAATGAAACTTTATTTCTAATGTCTTTGGATGGATGGATAGACTGTTTATTTAATAAAGAACAAGACGAATATTGGTTACAAAATGGTTAAAGCACTTCTTTTTGGTTCCAATGGTTTTCTGGGTTCTCATCTTCAATCAAAATTAGAAGGTGAGGTTATTGGCGTTAATATTCGTCAGCAAAACTGGAAGGGAAATATTCCTGATGATGCAAATGTGTTTGTCAATTGTATTGGCAAAGCCCACGATCATAAAGGTACAGCGACAGAACACGATTTTTATTTTGCTAACTATGAATTGGTGAAGGTTCTTTTTGAAGAATTTCTGAAATCCAGTGCTCAGCTTTTTATTCATATCAGTTCCATTGCGGCAGTAGAAGAGAACGAAAGAACGGAAGTTCTCACCGAAAATTCTGTTGGCAATCCCCAATCCCACTACGGAAAATCTAAAAAAGCAGCGGAAGAATATTTACTCAAGCAAACACTGCCGTCCGGGAAAAAGCTTTTTGTCCTTCGTCCATCTATGATTCATGGTGAAGGGGATAAAGGAAATCTCACTTTACTTTATAAGATTATTTCCAAAGGAATTCCGTATCCATTGGGCGCTTTTCAGAATTCAAGAACCTTTATTTCAGTTGATAATGTTGTTTTTTTAATGAATGAAATTATTAAAAAGCATACAGAAATGAAAGGTGGTGTATATCATATCACCGATGACGAGCCACTTTCCACCCAAAAAATCATTGAAATCATTGGTACAGCGAAAGGAAAGAAGCCTCTCATTCTCTCACCTCCAAAGTTTTTAATTAATGTTCTTGCTAAATTTGGAGATATGATTTCGTTACCGATTAATTCCAAAAGGTTAAAGAAGATGACCTCTAATCTGATCGTTTCCAACCAAAAAATTAAAACCGCTTTAAATATCGATTCATTACCCGTAAGCGCCGAAGAAGGAATGAGAAAGACGATTGAATCCTTTAAAAGTAGTAAATAAAAATCATTATTAAAACTTAATCCTCCAGTAAAACAATTCTTATTAAAATGAAGATAAAATTTGCATATTTTTGCAAATAACCTGATAATATACACCTATGATGTATCTCGCTGTTTTTCTCGTCCTTTTTGTCTTAGAATTGGTCTATTTCAAAATCGCTGACCGATATAATATTATCGATAAACCCAATCACAGAAGTGCACATACTGAAATTACGTTACGAGGTGGTGGAATTGTCTTTCCGATTGCTTTTCTGATGTTTTTTATTACCAGCACGTGGGGCAAGTTAGTTCATCTTCCACTTCATAATCAGGTTGCAGAAAACCAAAATTATTTGCTTTTCGGAATCGGGCTTTTATTGCTTTGTACCATCAGTTTTCTGGACGATCTTTATGATCTTTCAAGTAAGATCCGGATTGTTTTTCATTTCATCAGTGTGACTCTCTTGCTCGCTTTTCTTAATGCATTTGTGTTGCTCCCAATTTGGGCGATTCTGGTCTTGTATATTTTAATCATTGGAATTCTGAACGCTTATAATTTCATGGACGGCATCAATGGAATTACGGGGCTTTACAGCTTAGTGACGTTACTTTCTTTATTGTACGTGAATCAGAATATGGTGAGTTTTGTTGATGGTGATTTTATTATTTATCCCGTTTTAGCGTGTCTGGTTTTTCTCTTTTTCAATTTTAGAAAGAAGGCAAAATGTTTTATGGGTGATGTAGGAAGCATGGGAATTGCTTTTTGGATAATAGCTTTAATTGGTTTACTTATTTTAAAAACAGAAAACTTTAAATATTTATTTTTTCTTACAATATATGGAGTAGATGTAGTTTTCACCATTTTAGAAAGACTGAAACTGAAAGAAAATATTTTTGAGGCACATAGAAGACATTTGTATCAGTTATTTGCCAATGAAAAAAAAGTTTCGCATTTAATTATAAGTAGTTTTTATGCAATGATACAGTTATTGATAAATGTTTTTTTGATAAATAGTAATTTCAATTTACTGTTTATTTCTTTAATAGTATTAATTCCAATTATCATCATTTATCTTTTTCTTAAAAATGACCTCAAGAAAAGAGTAATAATAAATCATAGTAAGAAAAATTAAATTTGCATTTTTGAAAAATAATTCATTATGAAAATAAAAGAAACCCCTCTTAAAGACTGTTACATTATAGAACCTACTGTTTTCGAAGACGAAAGAGGTTATTTCTATGAAAAATTTAACGAGAAAAAATTCGAAGAATTAACAGGTCTCAATGGTCATTTTGTGCAAGACAATATCTCAAAATCTTCTTACGGAGTCTTAAGAGGATTGCATCTACAGAAAGGAGAATATGCACAAGCAAAACTCGTTTCTTGTTTAGAAGGTAAAGTGTTTGATGTAGCCGTAGATTTAAGAGAAGATTCTCCTACTTTTGGACAATGGTTTGGTATAGAGCTTACCCCAGAAAATAAACTTCAGCTCTATGTTCCTAGAGGTTTTGGACATGGCTTTTCTGTGTTAAGCGAAACAGCTGTTTTTTCTTATAAATGTGATAATTTTTACCAAAAAGATGCTGAAGGTAGTGTGATTTATAATGACCCAGAACTCAATATAGATTGGAAACTTCCGGCAGATGCAATTATTCTTTCTGAAAAAGACAGTAAACTTCCTACCTTTGCAGAGAAAAATTTTTAATTTTATTTTGTAAAAATGAAAAACATCATCATAACAGGAGGAGCGGGATTTATTGGCTCACACGTAGTTCGTGAGTTTGTAAAAAACAATCCAGAATATAATATCATTAACCTAGATGCTTTAACGTATGCTGGGAACCTTGAGAATTTAAAGGATATAGAAAACGAACCCAATTATTTTTTTGAGAAAGCAGATATTACCAAACCTGAAGAACTCAGAAAAGTTTTTGAAAAACATCATCCTGATGCAGTCATTCATTTGGCTGCAGAGTCTCACGTAGACAGAAGCATTACAGACCCAAATGCATTTATCAATACCAATGTTTTTGGAACAGCAAATCTTCTGAATTTATGTAAAGAATTTTGGACGCTCAATCCAGAACACACCCACGGAAATTTCCCTGAAGGAAAAAGAGAAAACCTTTTTTACCACGTTTCTACAGACGAAGTTTATGGTGCGCTCGGCGAAACAGGATTCTTCACCGAAGAAACACCTTATGATCCAAAATCGCCCTATTCTGCTAGTAAAGCAGCAAGTGATCACCTTGTTCGTTCTTATGGAAATACTTACGGATTGCCTTTCGTGATTTCTAATTGTTCTAACAATTATGGCCCGAATCATTTCCCAGAAAAACTGATTCCGCTTTGTATTCATAATATTATTAATGAAAAACCATTACCAATTTATGGCGATGGAAAATATACCAGAGATTGGTTATATGTAGTAGATCATGCTAAAGCAATTCACCAAATTTTCCATGAAGCAAAAACAGGTGAAACTTACAATATCGGTGGTTGGAATGAATGGCAAAACATAGATTTGATTAAAGAACTCATCAAACAAATGGATGCAAAATTAGGAAAACCAGCAGGTTATAGCGAGAAATTGATTACTTTCGTAAAAGATAGACCAGGTCACGATAAACGTTATGCGATTGATGCAACAAAATTGAACAAAGATTTAGGCTGGAAACCAAGTGTAACTTTCGAAGAAGGATTAGCGAAAACGATTGATTGGTTTTTAGAAAATGAAGAATGGCTAAATAATGTAACTTCTGGAGATTATCAAAAATATTATGCTTCGCAATATTCTAAATAACTCTAATTAAAACGAATTTCTCTAATTAATGGATGAAAAAATAATTTTTAAAGAAGAAAGCTATAAAATTATTGGGATTTGCATGAACATTCATTCTACTTTAGGAAATGGATTTTTAGAAGCTGTTTATTCGGAGGTATTAGAAAAAGAATTTGTTAAAAATAATATTCCTTATCAGAGAGAGGTAAAACTTGATTTATTTTTCAATGGCGAAAAATTAGATAAAAAATATAAAGCAGATTTCATTTGTTTTGATAACATAATATTAGAAATTAAAGCAGTTTCTTTCATTCATGAAAATTTCACAAAACAAACATTAAACTACTTAAAAGCTACAGATAAAAAATTAGGACTGCTCATCAATTTCGGTGAAAAATCCTTGAAATATAAAAGAATAATCAATTTATAACTCCACGAAAAATTCGATAAATTAGAGAAAATTCGTGCAATTCGTGTAAATATTATGAAAGGAATTATCCTCGCGGGAGGCTCTGGAACCAGACTCTACCCATTAACCATTGCAGTGAGCAAGCAACTGATGCCTGTTTATGACAAACCGATGATTTATTATCCTTTGTCTATTTTATTATTAGCAGGTATTAAAGAAATTTTAATTATTACAACGCCTCACGACCAAGAAGCCTTCAAAAAATTATTGGGAGATGGTTCTTCTATTGGCTGTAAGTTTGAATATAAAGTTCAGCCTTCCCCAGATGGTTTAGCTCAAGCTTTTATTTTAGGAGAAGAATTCATCGGCGAGGATTCTGTTGCCTTAGTTTTGGGAGATAATATATTCTACGGAAGTGGCTTACCTCAACTTCTAGAAAGCAAAACAGACGTAAAGGGAGGTTGCGTTTTCGCATATCAAGTTTCAGACCCAGAAAGATATGGCGTAGTAGAATTTGATGAAAATTACAAAGCTGTTTCTATTGAAGAAAAACCACAACATCCGAAATCTAATTACGCAGTTCCAGGTTTATATTTCTATGATAATCAAGTGGTAGAAATTGCCAAAAATCTGAAACCTTCACCAAGAGGAGAATTAGAAATTACAGACGTTAATAGAATTTATCTAGAAAAAGGAGAATTAGAAGTTGGGGTAATGTCTCGTGGAACAGCTTGGCTTGATACGGGAACTTTTGACTCGCTACACGAAGCTTCAGAATTTGTAAAAGTTCTAGAAAAAAGACAAGGTTTCAAGATTTCTTGCATAGAAGAAATAGCCTACAAGAAAGGCTTTATCAATAAAGAACAACTTCTCATAGCTGCAGACAAATACGGAAAAAGTGGTTATGGAGATTATTTGAAATCCATAGTTTAGTTTTCGTAAAAAATTATATACAAAAAAAAGAACTGAATTCCTCAGTTCTTTTTTTGTCTTGTCCTGAAATAGCTATACACAAAAATAGAGTATATGCAATCAAAAGAAGAGAGATTTTTAGCTCGCGAGAGTAAACAGAGTCATTACGACAAACGATTAAAAAAACAAATTGTTCAAGAGGTAGAATCAGGATTACCGAGAAAGGAGGCGATTCGGCTCTATAATTTAGGCCAATCCACCTTAGATAGTTGGATGCGAGATTTTGGTTCGCCTAACTACCTAGAAAATTTGAAGCGTCGAACGTATACAGGACTAGAAAAACGTACAATAGTTACAGCGATAGAACAAGGTCTATTAACGATACAAGAAGCCAAGATAGCCTATAACATAAAGACAGACAAAGTAATTCGTAATTGGATAACACAGTACAAATCAGAAAAAGTCGAACTTTGTATTGGAAATAGTTCTATAATGGGAAATAAAACCACACCTAGGAAAGAACCAGAAAAAGAGTCTTTGGAGAAAGCATTAAAAGAAGCGGAGCTTAAAATTAAAGCCCTCAATACGCTTATTGATGTAGCCGAAGAACAGCTCAAAATAGATATTAGAAAAAAGTCTGGTGCCAAGCAGTCATAACAATGAAAGAATTCTATCCTAAATTGGGAATAGGGTTCTTGTGTAGATTGTTTGGCAAAACAAGACATGCCTATTACGATGCGCTTTGGCGAAAAGAAAACAGTCTGATAAAAGAAGACATAATCCTTCAAGAGGTTCGTACTATTCGTCGGGATCTGCCACAAGTAGGGACCCGTAAACTACACTATATGCTTCAAAATCAACTAAAATCTCATGCCATCAGTTTTGGCAGAGACTATTTATTTGATTTATTGGCAGCGCATCAATTGTTGATTAGAAAACGGAAACGTAAAGTCATAACAACAGATTCAAGACATTGGATGCGAAAATACAGTAATCTCATCAAAGGAATGGTCATAAATCGGCCAGAACAAGTATGGGTAAGTGATATTACCTATATCCGATTAACCCATCAATGGGGCTATTTGAGTTTAATTACCGATGCCTATTCTCGAAAAATTATGGGTTATAGTTTTCGTCAAGACCTATCGGCAGAAGGATGTATTGATGCATTGAAAATGGCACTTCATAATCGATTGTATCATCATCCTCTCATACATCATTCCGATAGAGGTTCGCAATACTGTTCCCAGAATTATGTAGATTTATTATTAAAAAATAATATTGCCATCAGTATGACAGAAAATGGTAATCCTTATGAAAACGCATTAGCAGAAAGAGTAAATGGCATTATAAAGAAAGAATTTAATCTTTATACAAGCGCATTAGGTTTTGAACAAACGAAGAGACAGGTGAATGCAAGCATTTTGTCATATAACCAACTCAGGCCT
>ERZ650302.2279-NODE-2279-length-10327-cov-18.374416_pt1 | contig 10327 bp, 11 predicted proteins | sample MGYA00376238_ERZ650302 | MGnify/ENA primary metagenome ERZ650302 (study PRJEB26733, sample SAMN07839298) | wastewater metagenome | biome: urban; feature: wastewater treatment plant; material: waste water | place: USA: North Carolina | collected 2016-04-28 ... | reverse complement strand
AAAGAATATTTGTTTGGAATGCTATTTGGTCAATTACTGTAATTGCTTCATTTATTGCTTGTACTTTTGAATTTATTTCATCCATAGAACTAGTTGTTTTTGAAGCTAAATTTTGTCCATTTGTAACAGAATGCTTAACTTGTGTACCTAACTGCGACATCTTCATGTAACTTTGAGAATTATTTCTAACTGTACTTGTTATTTCTTCAAGAGCTGCTGCTGTTTGCTCTAATGAAGCTGCTTGTTCATTTGCTTTTTCAGATAAATTTCCCATAGAGGAATTCATAATAGATGAATCATGTTCTAGCGTTTGTCCATTTTGAAGATTTGATTTTGCATTATTTGTTAATGCAATACCTAGCTGATTAGTAGCTTCCATGATATTTCTCATTCTTCCTTTTTGAATTTTTTTAGGAATTTCTATAGATTTAGTATAATCATCATTTGTATAAGATTGTAAAGCTTGTTGTAAATTATCTAAATTAGAAGCAACAGTATCTATCATTTTATTTATTGTGTTTCTAAGTGTCATAATCATTGGATTTTTAGTTGTAGATTTTATTCTACATCTATAACTACCACTTTCTACTTTATCTAAAATCAATACTATTTCTCCAAGAAGTTTTGTGTCAGTTAGATTGTTTTCTCTTACTTTTAATATATTATCATTAACTAATTTTGACATTTCACCAATTTCATCAGTAGTGTTTATTTCTGTCATTTTTAATTTTGCTGTATCTCTATTTAGATAAGAGAAAAAGTCAAATAAACCTGTTTTGAAAAGATTTATATTATTTACAACTTTTTTTATTGTAAATGCACTATATGCAACTAATAGAATAAGTAGAACAATAACTATAATATCTAGTAGCATAAAATCTGAAGCTATATCTTCTTTTAGTGAAGTTAATGGTATTGTCGCTGAAACAACTCCTCTAAAATCTCCTACTTTCCAATCATTTTTACTGCTTAATGGATGACTATTATGACAATTCACACAACCTTGACCCATAATATCTGCAACAGAATATCTAATTAGGGTTTCACCTTTTTCTTCTATAATTTCATAGTATGGTTTACTAGTATCTTTTTTTAGAACTTCAATAGATTTTTTTTCAAATCCATCTAAATCTAAAGTTCTATTTTTGAATGGAACTTCACTATAAAGTCTAAGTTCAACACCTGGTATTGTTTGTGCTAAATTATGCCCAACCATATTCACAAGTGTAGCAGCAGCTGGAACTGCTCCTTTTGTTGTTTCCCAATCAACACTGTCATAACCACCATTTTCTTTGATTTTAGGCATTATTTTACCAGCATAGATTTTTCTCATTTCAGATGACTGATTAACTACTAAATCAGCCATATCTAGACCACTGTGTACAACAATTTCTTTTTGAGTCTTTGCTAGAAAAAATAATATTGTTATAACAATAAAAATTCCTCCAAAAATAATAGGAAATAATAATTTCCCTTGAAGACTACCTTTAACCATATTTTCACCTCTTTTTAATAAGTTGATAAATTATTTTTCTAAAAAATAATATTTTATATTACATTAAAAAATATTTTGTTGTTCTTAAATCTTATATGATTATGATAAAATTCCGCCATGAGAGAATATAAAACACAAACAAAAGAGATAATAACTACTACAACATTTTCAACACCTTTGGGTGAAATGTTTGCTGCTGCTTCAAAAAAAGGTATTGTTATGCTTACTTTTTTTACACCTTTTCATATTGAAGCAAAAATCGAAATTTTAAAAAATACTTTAAATGCTGATGTAATTCCAACAAATAGTGAAATTTTCGAAGTTTTAAAAATACAATTAGAAGAATATTTTAATAAAAAAAGAACTACTTTTGAAATTCCTTTACAATTAGTTGGTTCACCTTTTCAAGTTAAATGTTGGAAAGAGTTATTAAATATTCCTTACGGAAAAACTGTATCTTACAAAGAACATATTGCAAATGCTAATTCACAAAATATGATAGCTATTTTAGTTCCATGTCATAGAGTAATATCAAATGATGGGAAATTAATCAATTATAATGGTGGAGTTGAAAAAAAAGAGTTCCTTTTAAAGTTAGAAAAAAATGATTAATAAAACCATTTTTAGACAGTATGATATTAGAGGTGTTGTTAATGAAGATTTAACTTTTGAAAATTCAAAACTTATTGGATATTTTTTAGGTTTAACAATAAAAGAAAAAATCAAAACAACTCCATATATTATTGTTGGTTATGATGTAAGAACTCACTCAAATATGTTATTTGAAGCTTTGATTTCAGGATTAAATTTAGCAGATTGTAAAGTTTTAAATATAGAACTTGTGGCAACAGGAGTAAACTATTTTGCTTCTTATCAAGAATTTATCATAGATAATCAAAAAATAAAACCAAATGCTTCAATTATGATAACTGGAAGCCACAATGCAAAAAAATATAATGGTTTTAAAATCACGATAAATAATGAGCCATTTTTTGGTGATGAACTTTTGGCTTTATATGAAAAAATTAGCAAAAATCAAAATATAGAAATTCCATTAAATCTGGATTTTATAAAAATTGATGCAAAAAAATTATATATAGATTTTATGGTAAAGCAATTTTCACACCTAAAAAACTTCCAAATACCTTTTATTGTTGATTGTGGGAATGGTGTTGCAAATACAGTTTTATGTGATATTTTAGATAAATTAAATCTAAACTATAAAGGTTTACATCTTCTTCCAGATGGAGAATTTCCAAATCATCACCCAGATCCAACAAATGAAAAAAATCTTGAAGATATAAAAGCTTTATTAAAAGATGAGTGTAATTTAGGATTTGCTTATGATGGTGATGCTGATAGAATTGCTGTATTAACTCAAAAGTATAATATCAAAGGTGATATGTTAGCCCTACTTTTTTCAAAAACTATGAAAAATCCAGTAATTATTGGAGAAGTTACCTACTCTCAAAATATCTTTGATGAATTAAATCACGAAGCAAAAACTATTATGAATAAAACTGGTTATTCAAATTTAAGATTAAAACTAAAAGAGTTAAATGCAGATTTAGCAGCAGAAGTATCAGGACATATCTTTTTTAATGATAGATATTATGGTTTTGATGATGCTATTTATGCAACTTTTAGAGTTTTAGAGCTTTTATACAATAATATTGATTTAGATTTTGAGTTAGACAAACTTCCAAAAGTTTACACAAGTGAAAATATAGAAATTGAAGTAGAAGAAAAAAATAAATTTTTAATCATAAAAAAAATAGAAGAAAAATTATCTTTAATCCAAAGAGGTTTTCCAATAATCAAAGATATTCTAAAAATCGATGGTCTTAGAATAAATTTTGAATATGGTTGGGCATTAGTTCGAGCATCAAATACAAATGCCGTGATAATGACAAAATATGAAGCTACAACTTACGCAACTGCAATGAGTTATAAAAATGCAGTTGATAATTTAATAAATGAGGTAATAAATGAAATTAATAGCACTACAAATTAAAACCACAGCAAATTTCCAAGAAAATTTAGATGAATTAAAATCTTTAATTATCTCTTGTGAAAAAGATTCTATTATTTTAGCTCCAGAATTAGCTCTTAGCGAATTTTCCTATGATAGAATGGAAGAAGCTTCTACTTTTTCTAGTAAAGCCATAGAAGAGATAAAATCATTAAGCAAAGATAAAATCATAGCTTTAACATTTATTACAAAAAAAGAAAACAAATTTTTCAATACTTTATATCTTTTTCATAACCTACAAATCATTCATTCTCAATCAAAAGTAAAACTATTTCCACTTGGAAATGAACTTGAATATTTTAGCGCTGGAAATGAGCAAGATATAAAAATCATAGAAATCAATGGTTTAAAAATAGCTACTTTAATCTGTTTTGAACTAAGATTCCCACAACTTTGGGAAAAAATAAAAGGTGCTGACGTTATTTTAAATCCAGCTATGTGGGGATTAAAAAGAAAAGACCATTATGAATCAATCTCAAAAGCCTTAGCTTTAGTAAATCAATGTTTTGTAATTGCTTGTAATAGTGCAAATGATAATATGGCAAAAGGAAGTGCAATCATAAGTCCATTTGGAAATGTGATAAAAGATGATTTAAAAACTAAAATTGAAGCTAATTTTGATAAAAATGAGATAAAAAAAGTAAGAACTTATATAGATATTGGATTAGATAAATGATTTTTTTATAAATTAGAGATTTTTTCTCTAATCTACTTTTAGTGAATTTTTTATTTCTTCTAAACTCACTCCATTTTTTTTAGCTAATAATGCTAATTTTGTAATTCTTCTAATATGTGTAGGAATCACTTTGTATGTTGTAAAAGTAGTAGCTTTTACACCTATTTCTTCTGCAAATTTTCCCTGTGAAGAAAATCCAATCTCTTTGATTATTTTTCTAAATTCTTTCTTTTCCAATGTCTTTTTTTCTTGTTAAATTTTTTCGGAATTATAATGATTGATAGCTAAATAATATATTAATTTTTGCTCTAAAACAAGCAAATTATAGCAATATTTGACAAATAATCTCTTTTGGAGTATAATCCGCGGCTTTATTTAAGAAAAAACAAAGGAGAAGACTATGAGATTAAAAGTTATTTTAATTACTCTATTATTAATATCTAATGTTTTTGCATCAGATTTTGACATTAACAACCTAACACCACAAGAGATAAAAACGCTAAAAGAGATAAAAGCACATGGTAAAGAAAACGGTTTAAGTTACTCTTTAATGGCAATAGCTATTAAAGAATCTGGATTGGGTAAATACCTAGTAAATGTAGATACAAAAGATTATGGTTTATATCAAGCTAATATAAAAACTGTTATTAACAGAGAAAATGCAAAAGATACTTCATGGAATAGAAATGTATTTGCCATGAAATTAATTTCAGATTTCCAATTTGCAACAAAAAATGCAATAGATGAACTTACTTACTGGCAAAAAGTTCATAATAATGATTGGTCAAAAGTATGGAGTAGTTACAACGGCGGATGGAAATACAATAGTGATGCTGCAAGACAATACTCAAAAGATATAGCTTCAATTATACGAGAACTTAAAAAAGTTGAAGTATAACATTTAACTAGGATTTTCCTAGTTATACACTTTATTCCCTTTATTTTAATTCCTTTTTACTTCTTATAAAAATCCCAAACTTTATTCAGTTTATTATTTGCTTTATTTGATAATCATTCTTAATATTAATTTTAAATTAAGATTAGTTATGTATTATTTCAATAATGATTATCAATATAAAGGATTTAAAATGATTAATTGTTTGGAAATAAAAAATAAAAATGATTTAGTAAAACCAACAGGTTGTACTTGTTAAAAAAGGATTTAAAATGAGCGTACTAATAATCGGTGGAGATCAAATATCACAAATATCTTCTATGTTGGAGAGTTTAGGAGCGAAAACTATAAATCATTGGGATGCAAGAAAAAAATCTTCTGCACCAAAGAAAAAAGTTCCGCAAGATACAGATTGTATCGTAATGCTTACATCATTTTTAAATCATAATACTATGCTTAAATATAAAAATGAAGCTAAAAAGAAAAATATTCCTTTCATCTGTGCAAAAAGATCTATATCTTGTGTTTATGATGAATATGTAAAAATAATGGGAATAAAAGATTGTACTAACTGTTATGCAAATTGCACTGGAGATTTAAAATGTTAAGTAACAACTTTATAGGTTTTGATGAAAACAAAGAGTATTTACCAAAAGATTTTGATGAATTTAATTCAGCATTCAGACTAAGACAACTATTTTTAAATTTAAGTAATAATATTCTTAAAAATACTTGCTATTTTACGAAATATGAACAAGTAAAATTTGCAAAATATTCTTTAAAATCTGCTTTTATTAATAAAATAGCTAATTTAATGCCTTTTAGTTTTATTAAAACAAATCAAAATCAAAAATATACAAGCTTTAATTTTTGTATTAATTCAACAAAAATTATTAACAATTATTTAAATCCAAATAATAAAAATCTTATTTTTATTTCAAATAAAAATTTACTTCCTGTTGCAAAACTTATTTCACACTGTTTTATAAATAATAATATGCAACTACTTATTGATAAACATTTATTATTTCATGAATTTGTCTTAAAAAAGATAAAAAAACTTCATAGTGATAAAACTGTTATAGATTTAGGTGATTCAATCTGTATAAAGTCTGAAGATTTTGTAGGATTAAAAATATATACATCATGGAAAGATATAGAAGTTAAAAAACCTAATATAAAAGATGAATTAGAAGATGCGATAAAATCTATAAAAAAAGGTGAATATTTCCAAATATATTTAGCTTATCCAAAAAATAGTGAATTTACAAAACAAATTCCAGTTTTTGTCGATGAATTAAAAAATAAAGAGTATCAAATCAAAGCAATTCCTTACTCTTTAAGATCAATTATAAAAAAATAAAAACATTAGGAGAACAAATAAATGTCAACGGCTATATTTTTTGCAAGTAGCACAGGAAATTCAGATGAAGTGGCAAGTAAAATCTCATCTGCATTAGGTGAAATAGAAGTATTTAATTTAGCAAATACAAAAGTTGAAAAAATTAATGCATATGATAAAGTTATTTTAGGTGGTTCAACATGGGGAGATGGTGAATTAAATGACGATTGGGAAGATGCTTGGGGAGATTTTTGCAAATTAAATTTATCAAATAAAACTGTTGCTCTTTTTGGTTTAGGTGATCAAGAAAGTTATAGTGATGAATTTTGTAGTGCATTGGGTGAAATATACAACCAAGTAGTTAGTTCAGGAGCAACTGTTGTAGGATTTACTTCAACTGATGGTTATCATCATGATGGTTCTAAAGCTCAAGTTGGTGATAAATTTGTTGGATTAGCTATTGATGAAGACAATCAAAGTGAATTAACAGATAAAAGAATTGAAGATTGGGTTAAAGATATAAAAGAAGATATTTTATAATATAAGAAAGAATAAATTAAGATTTTATCTTAATTTATTCTTGACAAGTTTCACAAGTTCCATACAGTTGCATAGAGTGACTAACAATTTTAAATTTATTCTTTTTAGCAATTTTATCTTGTCTTTTTTCTATTTCATCATCCATAAACTCGATGATTTTTCCACAATTAGTACAAATCAAATGATCATGATGAGATTTTGAATTACTTTCATATTTTTTCCCATCAGCACCAAAAGTAATAGAAGTAATTAAATCCACTTCTTCTAGGAAACTAAGCGCTCTATAAACTGTAGCTATCCCAATATTTGAATCTTTATACCTTTTTTTGATTTCATTATATACTTCTTCAGCAGTTAAATGTTCTTTGGCATGTAGTAAAATACTAAGAACTATTTCCCTTTGTTCTGTATATTTTAATCCTTTTTGTTTAACAATTTTTTTTAATTCATCAATAATTTCTTCGTTATTATTTTCGCTTAACATTAAAATACACCCTTAAAAATTTTATAGCAACTCAGTATATCTAAAGTTAACAAAAAATTACAAATATTGTTTCTTGATTAATATCAAATATAAGTAAGGATTATTTCATTATAATAATAGTTATTAATCTTATTAAGGCTACGCATGACTCTAGATCAACTTCAAATTAATGAAAGTGCCACTATTACGGCAATAAATTGTGATGAAATATTAAAAAACAGACTATATTCATTTGGAATTAGTAAAGGTATTGAAGTAACTCTTGTTGAATTTACTTTAACGAAAAGTACAATTGAAATAAAAGTTAATCAATCAAAAATAGCTTTGAGGCTAAATGAAGCTTCTAAAATAGAGGTTAGTCGTGCATAATAAAACAATTAAAATAGCCTTAGTAGGACAACCTAATGTTGGTAAATCTATGCTTATTAATTCAATTTCTAATGCTAGATTAAAAGTAGGAAATTTTTCAGGTGTAACAGTTACAAAAGAACAAGTATTCTTAAAATATAAGAATTTTAATATTGAAATTATTGATCTTCCTGGTGCATATTCCTTAAATAATTATACCCTTGAAGAAAAAGTTACAAAAGATTTTTTAAATAATGATGAATATGACATTATATTAAATGTTCTAGATTCGACAAATTTACAAAGAAACCTTCTTTTAACAGCTGAACTTTTAGCTCTTGACAAAAAAATGATTATTGCTTTAAATATGAGTGATGAAGCGCAAAAAGAATCAATTTTTATTGATGAAATTCAATTAAGTAAAATTCTTGGAAAACCTTGTATAAAAACCAGTGCTGCTAAAAAAATTGGTGTAACAAAACTATTAGATGAAATAATTTTTAAATTCCAAAATGAAAAAACACCTAATAAACTATTTTTTTCAGATGTAATAGAAGAAGAAATAGAAAATATTTCTAAAATTTTAGAAGAAAATAAATATGTAACAAATCAAACTTATAGACAAATCGCTTTAAATCTTTTAAAAGAAGATAAATCTACTTATAAACAATTCCATGATGAACCAATTTGGATAAAAATTCAACCTGTTTTAACAGAAGCTTTTGAGCATTTATTCATACATTTTAACAGTAAAGATATAAAAGATATTTTTAATGAAGAAAAATTTGCTTTTGCAAAAGGTGCAGTTACAGAAACTGTTAAACAAAATCACCTAACAAAAACAACTTTAACAGAGAAATTTGATTCAATATTAATTCACAAATTCTTAGGCTTACCAATTTTTTTATTTTTTATGTGGGGATTATTTCAATTAACTTTTGAAATAGGAAATATTCCTATGGAAATAATTGATTCATTTTTTGCAATGGTAATTGATAAAACAAAAGAACTTTTAGGAGATAATGAGTTTTCATCAATTATTGCAGATGGAGCGATTTCAGGAGTTGGTTCAGTAATTTTGTTTGTACCTAACATTGTAATACTTTTCTTTGGAATAGCTTTACTTGAAACAACTGGTTATATGAGTAGAGTTGCTTTCTTATTAGATGGTTTTTTCCATAAATTTGGTTTACATGGAAAATCTTTCATTCCTCTTGTAACTGGTTTTGGATGTTCAGTTCCAGCATATATGGCTGCACGAACTTTAAAAAATGAAAAAGATAGATTATTAACACTCTTTATAATTGGGTTCATGTCTTGTGGAGCAAGATTACCAATATATGTACTTTTTGTTGGAGCTTTTTTCTCAGAACATAATGCAGGAAATATTTTATTTTTAATTTATATAGCTGGTGCAATTTTTGGTTTAATTGCAGCTAAAATTCTAAAAATAGTTGTATTTAAAAGTGAAGATGAACCCTTTGTTATGGAAATGCCAAAATATAGATTGCCTTCATTTAGATTAATTTATCATACAGTTTCTAATCAAGCCATAATGTATTTAAGAAAAGCTGGAACTTATATATTAGCTGCCTCTTTACTAATTTGGTTTGCTAGTAATTATCCAAAACATTTAGATATTGAAAACTCATATAATGAGAAAATAGAATTAGCAATAAATAATGATGAAAAAGTTGTTCTTGAAAATGAATTAGCACAATATAATCTTGAACACTCTTATTTAGGATATGTTGGTAAATATTCTATGCCTTTATTTGAACCACTAGGATTTGATTGGAAAATGACTATTGCTTTAGAAACAGGATTAGCAGCAAAAGAGATAGTGGTTTCAACATTATCAATTTTATACGGTCTTGGAGGAGAAAATGATGAATCATCTTCAAGTTTAATAGAAAAAATAAAAAATAATATTCCAATTGAATCAGCAATTGCATTTATAGTTTTTGTAATGATTTATTTACCTTGTTTAGCAGCTTCAATGGTTTTTGTAAGAGAAGCAGGGAATTGGAAATATTTAGCTTACTTATTTATTTTTACAACCGTTAGTGCTTGGGGTTTATCTTTTATTACTTATAATATATCTAAAATAATACTTACATAAAAAGATAACTTTAGAAGAAAGAGATTAATTCTCTTTTTTCTAACTCCAATAATATTAATCTACAAAAAGATAAATAAAAGAGTTCATTCTAAATAAAAGTAAAATCTGTTAAATAAAACAAAAATAGAGGTAGGAATGCTCACAATCGGAGTTGAACCGATAACCTCTTCCTTACCATGGAATTGCTCTACCATTGGAGCTATGCAAGCTAGATAAATAAAGTTGGATGGAGAGTATAGAATAAAAGGGCTTAGTAACTAGTAAATGCTAAAGAATGTAATCCATAGTAGCTAAGTAAAAAGAGCGCGCACAAGAAATAACTTTCAAAAACCAAGCTAAAAAAAAAGCTTCTTTCTAAGAGAACTGAAAAAGTTCAGATAGAAAAAAGCTTTA
>ERZ650302.2275-NODE-2275-length-10339-cov-6.253598_pt1 | contig 10339 bp, 10 predicted proteins | sample MGYA00376238_ERZ650302 | MGnify/ENA primary metagenome ERZ650302 (study PRJEB26733, sample SAMN07839298) | wastewater metagenome | biome: urban; feature: wastewater treatment plant; material: waste water | place: USA: North Carolina | collected 2016-04-28 ... | reverse complement strand
ATTGTGATTATGTTGAAGCAAAAGATTTAGTTGAAGGACAATCTTTATATCCTCTGTATAGAACTGTGTCAGTAGATGATATAAAAGAAGCACTTAAAGAAAACTTAAGTCTTAGAAGCATTGCTGAAAAATTAGGCGTTTCTAAATCTTACATTGTTCGACGTATGAGTAAGGCAAAGGAAGCATTAAATATCGAAATAGGAGAAAATCATAAAGTTGTAACTGTACGTAAAGCCAGTCCAGGCTGGGAAGGAGAGCAAGATGTATACTGTCTTACTGCTCCAGAATATGGAAACTTTGCTTTAGAGTCAGGAGTTTTTGTTCATAACTGTGGTCTTTGTGTGACTGTAACGCCATTGGAAGCTGGTTGGGAAGGTTATGTTACTCTGGAGCTTAGCAATAAGACTGACTTACCTATCAAGCTGACACCTGGTATGGGTATTTGTCAAGTCCTGTTCATCCACGGTAATGAGCCATGCGAAATTTCTTATGCTGACCGTAATGGCAAGTATCAAGATCAACCAGCAGAACCAGTTCTGCCTAGGAGAAAAATGTGAGCCGTTTAACAGAACGTCAGATCAACAAAATGATCCAGGATGTACGTAACCACGATCCTAACAAGATTGCAGGTTATGCTGTATTTCCTAAGACCAACTACTCTGATGCTAACGACATGTACTTCCAACTACAGGAAGGCTACAACCGTTGCATTAAAGAATTGAAGGATCTACAGATCCTGAATCTGGGTGTTAATAACTTCATCGAAGACTTCAAATCCATTGGGTTCCCTAGAGTGGTTCCTAATATTGAAGTATTGGATGTTGTGTTTGTCTATATTGTTCGTAGAGTTGATACGAATGCTGTTAATAACTTTAAAATCCAGATGATCTACCGTTACATTGGTGGAGATGAAATCGAATATTCTACCGATGTTCGACTCTTCTATCAGCCCAACCAATACGTTCAGAAGACAGTCTAATAATATGTAGAGTCCGCTCTACAGGACAAGCTAAGTTGATGGAACAATTCCAGGTTTCCCTCTCTCTTAGGTTATAGTTTGGGTTAGTTCAGACTCAGCGCAAGTTGATGTTCTTTCTTCATAAACAGCATAAATGGGAGTCCTTCGGGACTCCCTTTATGTCATGTACATCATTCGAGACTTAAAGAATATTTCTTAGTCTCAGCTTTGAGACGATCTAAAGTATCTGCTATGCTGAATCTTAATTGTGTCTTATCTATCTCCATATCCTCAATACGGAAATCATAGACCGCAATTAGAAACTCATCACATTTCCTATCTAAGAAACCTTTTCTTAGATTTATTAGTTTACGTAGTTCGGAAGTATGAGCACAACCATTGTGTTTTTTGTTTATCAAGTATTATAGCGGATAGGTTCTGCATCTTTTATGATATAGAACTTGTGAAGATAATCTTGAAGTCCCAAGTTATACATCGGGTACTCTCTTTGTAGTTGGGTCATTTTGTGCGCTTTGGATTGCGATATCATGGAGCATCCTCAAAAGAAAATGACTGGTAAAATCAATTAGACGGTTGACCCTAAAGGTAGCGTTTCCCATCTTCTTGTTGAACTCTCTAAAACTAACTCCAGATAACGAATGAATAGAATTCAGCTCTTTCATCGCATTGAAGTATAGCTCCTCAAATTTATTAATAGACTTTTGAGTCTCGTCATTTTCATAGAGAATAGTAAGTGAAATGAATTCCCCTTTCAACTCACGCATCTTATTCTCAAAATAAACGAAAGAAGGTAGAAAATTCTCCGCATATTTTAAGATGGCTTTAGTGGTAGAGAAAGTATGAAGATTCAAAGCAGTCCATCTCCCGACGATGGAAGAGGTGGACTTTAGCCTTTTAAAAGCAACGAGATTCGCTTCTTGGCAAAGAAGTGAGATAGTCTTACTCAATCTTTTAGACGTGTTCTTTAGGGTCGTGAGTTCGAATTCTGCGGGCAACGGCATCATGTGTGTAATCCTGGAAACGCTTGACAAGAATATCGAATTGAATCTGATGCTCAGCACTTACTTTAATAGAACCACCAATGCAGTTATTATAGTAAATACGAAGCATAACCAAATCCTCAAGAATTTTGGGATCAAGATCTTCTGTAACCTTCTCAAATTCCTGTAGGAAACCGATACGGTCAATCTCGTCTAGTTTGTGTCCGTGGAGAATATGGACAGTCTTGCGATCAAGATAATCAATAAGGGCGGAAAGCTCCGCCCCCTTGAAAATCTCTTTCGCTTCAGCAGCAAAAGAGTAGGTTACCATGTCATTTCTTCCAGTTCAAATAGTGTTGGGAAGCCCATCATTGTAGAACAGTAGTCGAGTGCATTCACATGTCCTGCACTGATCCCCATGTTCTGTTTTCTGAACACAGCTTCGGGAATACCATCAATAGTAGATAGTTCACGTACTGTGGTTTCTTTACTAATGTTGAAACACGTCTCTCCATTGGGATTTTCAACTTTCATACTATTTCGTTAGAATAGTATCGCACTTTAGTGTAAGTGCTGCTCTATGTCACCATAGAGAAAAGACCATATCATCACCCTCACCATAACGTGTTAGGGTGCTCTCCGTTTCGAAGCCACTTGGCCTCTACTCTACTCACTTCCCCTACTGTGTTTTTTCAACAGTAGGGTGTTTTCGATGGTCGTTGAACGTTCAACCAGACACTGTCTTACGACATTAATCTGGAAGCTTCGCTGCTGATTGACTTGTTTTCCTAGGTTGTAGTAAGAAGAGATTTATTTTCCACTGCTTCTTGAAAAGTCTTCCAGAATAGATATAAGTACTAATGTAACTAAAATCTACCTTGAAGAATTCTAAACACTTAGACATACTAGTAAAGAAAAGTTCTTCACCATTAGTCACATCTTTAGCAACCACACCAGCTTTTGCATTAACTGGATAGTCTTTATAGATCTGTAAGTGTCTTTCGCTGTGTTCAGGAAATTTGTCAACTTCGGTAAAATACCTAAAATTATAACCATTATAAGGTATGAACTTAGAGTTTCTTGCATGATCAAGTATGATGCGTGCAGGAATACCAAGAAGTTGTTCTCCTTTTACAGCGTGTTCAAAAAGAGTTATCTCTCCAGTAAATACGTTTCTTGCAACAAATCGATTTTGGAAACTATCTTTATCATATTCGGCTAACAACTTACTGTCCACTTCTGGCCATTCTTCATCGCCACGTTTATATTGTAGCAAATCTGGATATATTTTTCCAGATTTATCCTCAATACGTTGTGAGATATAATGGCCGCTGCTATCGCCTTGGTCTTCTGCTGCTTTTCGTACAGATCTAAATACCTTAATCTCATTTGTGACGAGATTTCTTACATAGATCTTTTCACGATCAATCAGTTTTAAACCATGGTCCCAAGCATGTTTATTGTTTTCTGAATATGAAGCCCACTCCAGGTTATCTAGAGTGGTATTGTTTTTATTTCCATCGATATGGTTAACGGTTAGCTTACTAAAGTTACCAGTAAAAGGTTTGAACACTAAACAGAGTAAACGATGTTTAGATACTGTTTTATTATAAGAAGCATTGTGGAGACATGTACTCTCATAACCAGATGTACGATTACCTTTTATAGTACCTTTATGGATACTCCATTTTCTTTTTTCTTTAGTAGATAGGTTAATAATTTCACCATCTCTATTGATCCCGTAACAAGGAAAGTATGGGATATAATAAAAACCTTTCACATCTGTCTCAATTGGTTCACTGAAGACATACGTTAGGTTATTGATGGATACATTTTCAGAATTACCATCTCTATAGATAATTTTTACTTTATTGTAAAAGCTATCTGGAAACTCAATTCCTACTAATGCAGACAGAACTATTAAACCTAATTCGTAGAGTTGCTTACCGTTAATCCAATTAAGCTCAACATATTTGATACCATCTTTAAGTACCATGTCTAGCTTAACATTGTTGCTTGTGTAGACTTCACAGCCTTCACTAACGAAATACCTGCCGCCACTAAACGGCAAAACCTTTAAATTTAACATAATGCTCACCATATAATGTTATTACATATAATGGTTAGTATAGTTAAACTTTTAACAAGTGTTCCCAGCAATTAAAAGAGTTATTCAATGGTTATTTCTAACCAAGGTCGCATCCTAAGTTTACGAGGCACTAACGTCTAGCTTGTCTTCAGTTAAGGTCGTTAATCTTAACCCGTGCGCTTAAGCACTGCTCTGGGTTTTCCCCAGATGTAGAGACTATATCTTCACCCTTCCTAAGGAAGGGGCAAACCACTTCGAGTCACTTGACTCTACTCCCATATGGGATAGTCGTTGAACGTTCTTCCCATAGGGAAGCTTCGCTGCTGATTACCCAATCTTCTAACTTTTCAAACCATGGCTTTGCATTACTGCTCGCAGTGGTATAGAAGCTCTAAGGGAGTCCCAGCAATTCAATTTGTTTTTTTACTACTGATTACTCAGTAGGGTGACCTAGATAGATATCTTTTTTTAATCACCAACGTGACCATAAATTGTTGTAACTTGTTCTGGATTTTCTTCAATGACTCGAAGACCTTCTCTCGTAATCAAAGAAGGAGCCAGAGTAATAATCCATTCATCGCGTCCCAGAATCATTGGATCGAGTTCTTCATCAACCAAAGCCGAGGAAGTACATCCCATTACACGGTCATGTTTCTGAACGAACCAATGTAAAACATCCATCTTACGACGTGGCTGAGACTTAAAGTCTTCAAAGTCAGAAGAGCCAGAGAATTGTGGAAGCACAACTCGCATGTCTTTAACTTTATCTTCAAGTAGTTCCATACCAATACAATCGAATCTGTTATATACCACATACTCGACAGGATAGAACTCTTGCATGAATTTATGCCAAGCTAAACCTGATAGGTGATTAGCTTCTTCAAACTTAAGCTTACCTAAGTTCAACTCCTCACCTAAAATGAAATCTAAGCTATAAGACTTTTTCTCCTGTTCACCCATACGAGTGTGCTTATAAGCACACATTGCGTCGATCACGTAGAAGGAGGCAGGACATTTGACTGTATGCCATTGTGCTGCTGGCTTGATTGGCATTACCAATCCACTAGCAGTCTTCTTTTGATTAGGACCAAGAATAAACTTGAAAGATCTGTACTCATTAGGTACAGACGGATCACACATCAAATGTTCAACCGGGAAGTTAGCACGCTCACATGCTTCTAGAATCTTACCGATATCGAACTTCATGTTCCAAATAGACAGAAAGTCTGGTTTGGCTTCATGGATTACTTTGAAGGTCTCAATCAGTACATCGATCTCAGAATCAACGATGACCAGGACTGGCTTAATGCCACGGGCTGTAATGTACTGTTCTAAGTACTTATTGGTTTTCTCAAGAACCTCTTGTTCGGGATTGGCTACACCCTTGAAGAAACTCTTCTGGACTGCTGTGAAACAAATCTTACCAAAGCTAAAAGTAGCCATGATGATTTCTTCAGTACCATGAATAACATCAGTTTCTGTATCGAATACACCAACCGAATACTCTGTTTTGAGATCAGGGTATTTGACCATGTAGTCGTTTTTGATAACTGCTGTACTCTTGATATCAATACCGAAGAGATAAGGACTTTCAGCAGCTAGGTCTTTGATAGACTTTTTAAAGTATGGTTTACCTAAAGAGCTTGCTGCCTTAAATAGCAAATCTCCTTGTGTCGAATGGAATTCATTGACACGTTCTTTTTCAATCCACTCTTTAGGTTGATTGAAATTACGATAACCTTTTTTAACGATCCAATAAGGTCGTTCGTAGTTATATACTGGTTTGACGACTGGTACAACTGTACCATCGGCTTTGTGTACTTGCTCTTTTACCAAGTGTAAATCAGGTAATCCAGCTTCGGGTGGTTTGACGTACGTTGCGAAGCGACATTCGATTCCAACTTCACCCTGATTCAATTTCAAAAAGTCTTTCATTTTCTAATCCTTTCGCTTTCGCATATTAGTTATTAAGTACTTAATAATTTGAATATTCACGTACATTTTTTCCTAGGAATACAAAATGATTTTTTTAAATGTAAAGGATGCAATTGGCATAGAAGCCATTGATTTCCAATCTTCAGTGGTGGCTGATCAAATCACCAAAATGTTTGAGGATATCCTTAAATGTAAGGGTGGTAAAGAAGCAGATGCTTCGGAAGCACATAAGACTCTTGTTACTTTTATGGAGAAAGAAACAGGACTTAAGATTGATCTGAAATTCAATACTCCCTATCCACCTTGCATGATGCCTATTCATGTTAATCCAAGTAGTATTCTAGGTGATAGCGATTTCAAAGATTACTACACTAAAGATGCTAACAAGGTCATCAAGAAATTAGAAGACAATGAAAAGACCTTTGTTGATTTGAAGAATGCTAAGGTAGGCGGGGCATTTAGTACTGTCCCATCTCAGATCTATATGGGTTTTAGACAACTCAAAGACATGAAACTCACTGCTAGAGAAGTGGCTGCTGTGTTCATGCATGAGGTAGGTCATGCATTCGTGGCTTACGAGCTGGCTTTCAATACTATCCAAACCAACCAGATTTTACTTGCCTTGCACAAATCCCTGGTTGCTAACGATCAAAAGCTCTTTGAATATTCACTCAAACTTACCGAGAAGAAATTAGGCCCTAGTAGCGGTGTCTATAATGAACTTAAAGAAGAAACCGACACTACTGTGGTAACTACCGTAGTGATGGCAAAGATCCAAGAAAAGCGTGTCTCTGAATTAGGCACTGCCGCTTATGATAAAACTACTTATGAAGCTTTGGCAGATAACTTCGCTACTCGTATGGGACTAGGCCGTGAACTCGTAACCAGTTTGGAAAAAATCCATAGGTTATACGGTTCTCCCGAATACTCCGGCGAGACCAGATTCATCTATAACATGATTCAGATCACAGTCGCAACATATTCCATGCTGCTCGGTGCTGTACTGGGTTCTGTATTACTGATGATAGCAGGTGCGCCTCTGTTCTTTTTGATTACCTGGACTGTTTCAGATGGTGCAGAGTATCAGAATGTTTATGATAAACTCAAAATTCGTTATAAGCGTGTACGAGAGCAACTAATTTCTAGACTTAAGGTTAAGTCCTTAGCTCCTGAGTTAGTTAAAAATATCCTAGAAGACTTAAAAGTTTTGGATAATATTATCGACCAGACTGGAGAATTTAGCTCTATTCTTAACGTAGTTGGTAACATTATTTATCCGAGTAACTGGGTTCTGTCTTCAAGAAAGAATGCCCAACGTTTGTTAGAAGAACTTGCCTCGAATGACTTATTCATTAAGGCCGCACAATTAAGAGGTAACTAAAAATGGGACTGAATGACGAAGTCGATAACGAGTTCGGTAATCCTGAAGGAAGAACTGCTGTATTAGATACTCCTGCTCGTGGTAGAGAAGCATCTAATGATGTATCTGATGAAACTATTTTCACTAAAGGTATTCAAGCACGCCGTCTCCCAGAACTGGACGCTGAATTTGTTATCCAAAAATCCAGAGAAGATCGATTGGTTGAACTGGCAGATAAATCCGCTGAGATTGAAGAGTCTGGCGGTATCAGTAGAGCGGATGTGATTGCTGTCGAATCTATCATTGAAGATTTGGAAGGCAATGATACAGAAGCTCCTCCTGAGCAGCAAAAATCTCCAGAACAATCTGAAGAAGAGGAAACACCACCTGTTCGCAAACAGCCAATGGGTAATCCTAATCTCTATACAGAAGAGAAGTCAAAGACGGAATACAAGCCTGCTTTGTCATTGATGCGATCTAATTACGAGAAGGCATACACTGACCTTAAGGCCACCGTCATTGATTTAGGTAAGAAACTTTTGGATGTATCGGAACAAGAACTTCAAGAAAAGCGTTTGGCTTACACTGATATCAGTGTTCAGTTTAATAAGAACATTATTCGATTCCTGAACGAATACGAATCTGATGATCTTGAAACTGTGAAGTGTTCCTTCAGTAAACATCTGAAATGGGCTGATTTAATGGGTGTGGGTTTATATCTCTTGAGACCACACCTAATTGATTACGAAGAAGGTCGTAGACGTGCAGAAGTCATGAGAACTGATTTCGAAGGTACTAAGACTGGCGAGTTTATTGAAAATCTATCTAAGGTCTTCCGTAGCGATTCAGTCAATAGCACTATTCATACAGTGGTGTTTGGTGACTTCTATAAAGTTACTAATGGTCCCAAGACTTACGTAATTGATCCCGTCACTGGTGAATACAAACCTTGGAAGTACGATAACAGTGCTTGTATTGGTAGCGAAACCTCCTATAGCAATAGTTCCACCATCGGTGGCATCTTCGGTTTCATTGGTACAGGTAAACTGAGTACAGTTATTCAAAGTCGTATTGCGGCTTACGATTACTGTAGACAAGTTATTCGTGATACCCTTGAAAAGACTAGTGAACTTGAAACACAAAAGGACAATAGTACATTGAAGGATAGTCTGGATGCTCTCTTAGAGTATTCTGGTAAGATCAATGAAGCTAAATTCCTCATGTCTGCTCTATTGGCTGACATTGGTGCAATCTTCGCTGTCTATGAAGTGATTAATAACTACATGCTTGACATGTGTGAATAATCCGGCATAAAAGGAGTGGCCTAGGCCACTCCTACTTATGCTGTATCAGATATCACCGAAGTCAGGCATATCTAAGCCTGCATCCAGATCATCATCTCCTCCACCGGTATCTTCTTCAGAGGTATCAGAGGTATCATCAGTTGATGTATCGTCTGATGTATCGTCTGATCCACCAGATACTGATCCTTCACCCAAATCTTCACCACCAGTAATCTTATTAATATCTCTATCCGCTGCCTGAGCAGTAGGGGCAGTCTTCTCTAAGAGATCTCTAATAAACTTGGTAGCAGCAAATACGTGTTGACGTTGTGTTTCCACATTGTTGTATACGTACTTACCTTCATCATCTACAGTTAACATATCAGCCATCTCTGGCAACATGTTGTTAGAAGTCATCCAGCTTCTCATCATCTGAGCCTTAATCATGGCTCTAACTTCATCCACACGTTCACTACTAGCTTCACCGATATAGGCAGCAGCCAGAATATCAGAACTGAACCATGCATCAATACCCTTTTCAACCATCTCTTCGTGCTTAGTATAAGCTTCAGTAATGGTATCAACTGCAATGACATCTGGTCTAGGTAGATTAATCTCAAAGTTAGAAACAATCTCTAATGAGAGAAGATGAACGAGAAGATCTTCATTGTTCTTATATTCTTCGAAGACTTCATTAGTCTTTTGAACCTCTGTAAGTTTCGAAATATTTTCTTTAATGGTATTCTTGATCTTACTCATCAAGCCACCATGGTTAAGAATAATCGTTCTAGCGTTATTCGTAATCAAAGGCTCGAACTTGATTTGATACTGAATAATACGTTTATTCAATAAGATATTGTTGTTCGTGGCGGTAGTAGCAAAATCAACACCCTTAGCATTGTCAACCATTTCTACTGGAATACCAATACCCATGATCTGGCGCTCTCTCAAAGAGTCTTCCAAATCGGAATCTGGTTTCTCATAACTAGTTGACACTTCACTGAAGTTCAGGTTAGTCGAAGGCAAGCCCGGAATCTGGCCAAACTTAAACTGAATACCAGACGTATTAATGTACGTCATAATGTCAACAGGTGAAATCGTGGCAGGAAGAGTCTGTGACTGTTTAGTCTTCAAGACTTCATGCATTGCAATTTCAAGAGTCTTTCTCGGTTGAGGATCATTCTCGTCAACGTTGATTTCGACTTCTGTTCTACCGATAGAGTTAACAATACCACGATTAACGTTAGCAAACATCGTTGCTGCACGTAATGCATTGAGAACCATCATTCCTTCAATCAAACTCTTACCAGTACCATTTTCTCTGAAATCAATGGCGAAATAAGTTAACAGTTCTTTAGGAACGAAGAGAATCTGAGTTCTTTGTTTACTCAGCATTCTAGCCGTCATAATGCGGAAGATCTCTTCTGGTTTAGCAATAGAGACGTTCTCACCAATGATACCATTCTTCAAGCGTGATAAGAGATCAGCCTCAATAATGTCCGAATAAACACGACTCACGTTATCAAACGTAACAGCATCACAGTTTACTTCGAATTGATCGGCAGTTCTTTGAACGATGCTTGAATTCATGTTAGTAGACATTGAATGCTTAAAACGCATGTCGTCATAAGCAGAGAAGTCACTATCAATACTAACAGGATTACCTTCACTATCGAGAACTATAAAATAACCAACGTGTTCACTGTGGTTACC
>ERZ650302.2265-NODE-2265-length-10360-cov-24.957399_pt1 | contig 10360 bp, 7 predicted proteins | sample MGYA00376238_ERZ650302 | MGnify/ENA primary metagenome ERZ650302 (study PRJEB26733, sample SAMN07839298) | wastewater metagenome | biome: urban; feature: wastewater treatment plant; material: waste water | place: USA: North Carolina | collected 2016-04-28 ... | reverse complement strand
GCGTGTACCCCAAGGACCCGATGGAAGGCTTCAAGGACCTGCGCAAGGGCACCGAGATCAACCGCAACCGCGACATGGACTGGGTGCGCACGCTCGAGAAAAAATCCAGCGACCGCCGCATCGGCCTGTGGGCGCACCTGAGCGAAACGCCCAGCGGCTTCAGCCTGCTGCTGACGGATGAGGACGGCAATGTGGGCACCGCTGATGTACAGCAGCCCCACCAGCCAGCCACTGATGCCGCCAAGGCCGAAGCCAGCCTGCGCGAGCAGCTGGGCCGCTTTGGCGCAACGGCGTTTGCGGTGCATGACATTGCGCTGCAGTTGTCACAGCCCTGGTTTGTGCCCGCGTCAGTGCTCAACGCCCTGCGCCGCGATGCGGCGGCCGATCTGGAAGCCAACCGCGCCAGCAACTTTGCCCGCCTGCCACGCGCGACACCGGTGGAGCCCCCTGTGCCCTACCCTGAGGACACGCTCTCCTTCCTGGGCAATGTGTTCAACCACAAGGCCCACGACTTCTACGTGCGCCACGGCGTGAAGGTGATCGCTGCGGCCTACGAGGCGCATGAAGAAGAAGGCGAAGTCAGCCTCATGATCACCAAGCACTGCGTGCGCTTTTCCATGAGCCTGTGCCCCAAGCAGGCCAAGGGCGTGACCGGCGTGCAGGGCACCATCAAGGCCGAACCCTTGATGTTGATCAATGGCAAGGAAAAGCTGACCTTGCGCTTTGACTGCAAGCCCTGTGAAATGCACGTGGTGGGCAAGATCAAGCGCCAGGTGCTGAACCAGGTGCCAGAAGCCCCGCTCCAGTTCTACAAAGCCCGGCCGCAAGTCGCGCACTAAGACAACGCGAAGAAGTCCTTGTGTGGGCGTGCGGCCCGTTTCACCGATTGCCGCATGTCCCCATCCACCGCGCCGCACCTGCACCCTACCGAGGCCGTCGCCCAGGCCCATGGCGTCAACCCTGACGCAGGCCTGCATGCCGAAGAGGCGCAGCGCCGCAACGCCACCCATGGCGCCAATGAACTGGCTGCATCCCAAGACCGCCCCTGGTGGCGTCTGCTGGCCGACCAGTTCAAGGACTTTATGGTGCTGGTGCTGCTGGGCGCGGCCGTCATATCGGGGCTGGTGGGCGAAGTCACCGACACGCTGGTGATCCTCGTCATCGTAGTGCTCAACGCCGTCATCGGCTTTGTGCAGGCCTGGCGCGCCGACCAGGCCATGGCGGCGCTGCGCCTGCTGGCGGCGGCACAGTGCAGGTCCTCCCCGCCACAGAGCTGGTGCCCGGCGACATCGTGCTGCTGGAGGCGGGCAACCAGATCCCGGCCGACCTGCGGCTGATCGAGATTGCGCAACTGCAGGTGGATGAATCGGCCCTCACAGGCGAATCCGTGACCGTGGCCAAGCAGACCGAAGCCCTGGCGGCCGAAGACGTGGGCGCGCTGGGCGACCGCACCAACATGGCCTTCAAGGGCACCACCGCCACCCATGGCCGCGCGCGCGGGCTAGTAGTGGCCACCGGCATGCACACCGAGCTGGGCAAGGTCGCCACGCTGCTTGACACCGGCGACCGCAGCACGCCGCTGCAACTGCGCCTGGCAGCCTTTGGCAAGCGCTTGGCCATCGCGGTGCTGGGCATCTGCGCCGTGATTTTTGTGGTGGGCATCCTGCGCGGCGAAGTGCCCCTGCTCATGGCGCTGACAGCCATCAGCCTGGCCGTGGCTGCCATCCCCGAGGCCCTGCCGGCCGTGGTCACGGTGCTGCTGGCCCTGGGTGCGCGCCGCATGGTGGCCGTGCACGCGCTGGTGCTGCGCCTGCCGTCGGTGGAAACGCTGGGGTCGGTCACCACCATCTGCTCGGACAAGACGGGCACGCTCACGCAGAACCGCATGCATGCCGAGCTGCTGGTGGCGCACGGTGTGCGCTGGGTGCCCGGCGACCCCCTGCCCGGTGCGGCCCACGCCGAGGCCCTGCGCGCCGCCGCACTGTGCAACGACGCCACGCTCCAGGCAAAGAGCGAAGAGGGTCCGTCAGGCACCCAGTGGCTGGGCGACCCCACCGAAACCGCGCTGGTGCTGGCCGCCCACGCGGGCGGGCTGGACAAGGCCCAGCTCGACGCCGCCAGCCCCCGCGTGCAGGAGCAGCCCTTCGACTCCGACCGCAAGCGCATGACGACCTTCCACCGTGCAGCGCACGGCTTTGTGGCCTACACCAAGGGCGCGCCCGAATCCTTGCTGCCCCGCTGCACCGCCCACTGGACGCCCGAAGGCGCTGCCGCCCTCGACACCGCCCGGGTCCTCGCCACCGCCCAGCAGCTGGCCGCCCAGGGTCTGCGCGTGCTGGCGCTGGCCCGCCGCAGCCACGCCCGCCTACCCGACACCAACGATATCGACGCGGTAGAAAACCAGCTGGAGCTGCTGGGCCTGATCGCCCTTATCGATCCACCCCGCCCCGAGGCCCAGGCCGCAGTGCGCGACTGCATCAGCGCGGGCATCACGCCGGTGATGATCACGGGCGACCACCCAGCCACCGCACGCGCCATTGCGCACCGGCTGGGTATCGCGCGCAGTGCCGATGCTCCGGTACTCACCGGCGCCGACCTGGCCACGCTGGACGACGCCGCGCTGCGGGCCAAGGTGGAGCAGGTGCAGGTCTACGCCCGCGTGGACCCGGCGCAAAAGATCCGCATCGTCGAGGCCCTGCAGGCCCAGGGCCACTTCGTCGCCATGACCGGCGATGGTGTGAACGACGCCCCGGCGCTCAAGCGCGCCGACATCGGCGTGGCCATGGGCCAGGGCGGCACGGACGTGGCGCGCGAGGCGTCGAGCCTGGTGCTGCTGGACGACAACTTCGCCACCATCGTCGCAGCGGTGCGCGAAGGCCGCCGCATTTACGACAACATCCGCAAGTTTGTGCGCTACGCGATGACCGGCAACTCGGGCGAGATCTGGACCATCTTCCTTGCGCCGCTATTGCTGTTGCCCATTCCTCTGCTGCCCATCCACATCCTGTGGGTCAACCTGGTCACTGATGGCCTGCCGGGCCTGGCGCTGGCGGCCGAACCGGCCGAGCGCGGCATCATGCAGCGCCCGCCCCGCGCGCCGCGCGAGAGCTTGTTTGCGCATGGCATGTGGCAGCACATTCTGGGCGTGGGCCTGCTCATTGGCGGGCTGTGCCTGGCAGTGCAGGCCTGGGCCCTGCACACCGGCCACGCGCACTGGCAAACCATGGTGTTCACCGTGCTCACGCTGGCGCAGATGGCGCATGTGATCGCGATCCGGTCCGAGTCCGAGCCCATCTGGCGCCTGGGCCTGTGGAGCAACCGCCCGCTGCTGTGCGCCGTGCTGCTCACCTTTGCGCTGCAGTTGGCGACCATCTATGTGCCCTGGCTCAACCCCATCTTCCGCACCGAACCACTGAGCCTGGGCGAGCTGGCGCTGTGCATCGGCGCCGCGCTGGTGGTGCTGTTGGTGGTCGAAATCGAGAAGGCATGGCGACGCAGCCAGCCGCAGCGGCGCACCACGCCAGAGCCCAGCGACAGCGCCCTGGACGAGCCTGCGACCTGAGGGTGCTCTGGGCACGCAATAACGTCATAAGCACATAGCCAACGATTCGATGACGCCGTGGGCCAGCGGTGCCAGAATGGCCCGCGCCATCGGCACATTCGGCTTCGCCCCCGGCACGGGTGGAGGCCGGTTGCCCCACTCCCTTCCCTTCAACGAAAGAGACAGCTTCCATGAAAATCGAAACCCTGGCCGTACACGCTGGCTACAGCCCCGACCCCACCACCAAGTCTGCCGCCGTGCCCCTGTACCAGACGGTGGCCTATGCGTTTGACAGCGCCCAGCATGGGGCCGACCTGTTCGACCTGAAAGTGCCGGGCAACATCTACACGCGCATCATGAACCCCACCACCGACGTGCTCGAAAAGCGCGTCGCAGCACTCGAAGGCGGCGTGGCCGCGCTGGCCGTGGCCTCGGGCATGGCGGCCATCACGGCAGCCATCCAGACCATTGCCGAGGCCGGCGACAACATCGTCTCCGCCAGCACGCTCTATGGCGGCACCTACAACCTGTTTGCCCACACCTTCCCGCAGCAAGGCATCGAAGTGCGCTTTGCCGACCCGCGCGACCCCGCCAGCTTTGCCAAGCTGATCGACGTGCGTACCAAGGCCGTGTTCTGCGAATCCATCGGCAACCCGCTGGGCAACGTGACCGACATCGCCGCGCTGGCCAAGGTGGCGCACGACCACGGCGTGCCGCTGATCGTGGACAACACCGTGCCCAGCCCCTACCTGTGCCGCCCCATCGAGCACGGCGCCGACATCGTGGTGCACGCCCTCACCAAGTACATGAACGGCCACGGCAACAGCATTGGCGGCATCATCGTGGACAGCGGCAAGTTTCCGTGGGCAGAGCACAAGGCCCGCTTCAAGCGCCTGAACGAGCCCGATGTGAGCTACCACGGCGTGGTCTACACCGAGGCGCTGGGCGCCGCCGCCTTCATTGGCCGCGCGCGCGTGGTGCCGTTGCGCAACATGGGCGCAGCGCTCTCGCCGTTCAACGCCTGGCTGACGCTGCAGGGCATCGAAACCCTGCCGCTGCGCATGGACCGCATCTGTGACAACACCCTGGCGCTGGCGAGGTTCCTGCAAAGCAACCCCAAGGTGGAATGGGTGCGCTATGCGGGCCTTCCCGACCATGCCGACCACGCCGTGGCGCAACGCCAGATGGGCGGGCGCGCGTCGGGTATCCTGAGTTTTGGCCTGAAGGCCGTTGACGCCGACCCGCGCGCAGCCGGTGGGCGTTTCCTGGATGCGCTGCAACTCTTTACACGCCTCGTGAACATCGGCGACGCGAAGTCGCTTGCCACACACCCCGCGTCCACCACGCACCGCCAGCTCAACCCAGAAGAACTGGCCAAGGCGGGTGTGAGCGAAGGCATGGTGCGCCTGTCGGTGGGCATCGAGCACATTGATGACCTGCTGGCCGACCTACAGAATGCACTGGATCAAGTGTGATGACCTGCCAATGCTCGAAGACCTATCCATGACGCCACCCCTCATTCACTGATAGCCGAGCGCTCCCTGCAGGCACATGACGCTGACGCCTTGCAGGCACAATGCGCGCATGGATCAAGACAGGGAAAAATCCCCCGAACCCGCACCACTACGGACCCTTCCCGTGTTGGTTCGGGGCATCCTCTTGGTGTTTGCAATATTCAATTTGGCACTGGGAATAGTTGGTATCTTTGTTCCCGGGCTGCCCACCACGGTGTTCATCTTGTTGGCTGCCTGGGCCGCCGCAAAGAGCTCCCCGCCTCTTTACCGATGGTTGTGGAATCATCGGCTGTTCGGCCCAATGCTTCAAAACTGGGCCAGTGGCGGTTGCGTCAGCCGCAAGGCCAAATGGACAGCTTCAGCAGTGATGTCATCGAGCGTGGTCATCCTGTTGTTCAGCAACGCACCTCGCTGGGCAACTGCTACAGCCATTGCTTGCATGACCATTGTCTTGGCTTGGTTATGGCGCCGACCTGAGCCTTGAAGACAGAGTCTTCAAACAAAACAAGAGAATGTTGAGGAGCACATAATTTTGTGTATATAATCTAAGTCTTGTTCCTCGATAGCTCAGTCGGTAGAGCGCCGGACTGTTAATCCGTAGGTCCCTGGTTCGAGCCCAGGTCGAGGAGCCAATTAAAAACCCTGCACTGCACAGTGCAGGGTTTTTTTTTGCTCAAGCATCCATGCAAACAACAAATACGGAATCATTGCTCACTTCGTCTAAAACGCTAGCTTAGTCACGCTTGAACCGCTCGCTGGAAATTTCTATCTGCACCACCTATGGACGTCGCACTGCCTTGGCTCGCCCCTGGGGACCCACTCCCCACTCCTGAATCCGCATGGGGACTTGATACACCGGCGCCGGGACTACTGGCCGCAGGCGGCACACTCGATACCGAGACTTTGTGTTGCGCCTACGCTCAAGGCACTTTTCCCTGGTTTAGCGATGGTCAGCCCATACTCTGGTGGGCTCCAGACCCACGGATGGTGCTCCAGGTGAACCAGTTCAAGCTACACCCTTCGTTGCGCAAGACTCTCAAAAAATTCCAAAATTCGCCAGAGTGCTCAATCACTGTAGACAAAGCGTTCTCACGGGTGATCCGAACTTGCGCCACCCAGAGCAGGAAAGGTCAAAACGGTACGTGGATCGTTCCATCCATGGTGGAGGCATATGAACAACTTCATGCCCTGGGCGTGGCGCACAGCGTGGAAACCTGGGTCGATGACAAGTTAGTCGGAGGTCTTTACTTCGTATCCCTGGGCAAGGCGGTGTTCGGCGAATCCATGTTTGCACATGCGACAGACGCCTCGAAAATTGCGCTGGCTGCATTGGTGTGCATCGCAAAAGCGCAGGGCGTGCCTTGGATCGACTGTCAACAAAACACCAGACACCTGGCATCCTTGGGCGCAGCAGAAATACCACGCAAAGCATTCGTTGCTGACATCCAGGCCCTTTCAAGCGAACCGGACCCTCAATGGTTTTTTGAATCCGTATACTGGTCGCAGTTACTGTCCCGCTGAAACAAGGCATGACGCAACTCAATGACCTGCCACTGCACACGCTGCAGTACTACGCTACGGCGCCCTACCCCTGCAGCTACCTGCCAGACAGGGTGGCACGCTCACAAGTAGCGACCCCCAGCCACCTTATTCAGAATTCCGTTTATTCGGACTTGGTGAACAAGGGATTCAGGCGCAGTGGCATGTTCACTTACCGCCCATATTGCGATGGCTGCCAAGCCTGCAAGCCATTGCGCATCGTCGCTGATGAGTTTTTGCCTGATCGCAGTCAGCTAAGGGCGCAGGCACGCCATCAGCACCTGCAAGCCCACATCTTGCGTTTGTGCTTCCTTCCCGAGCACTATCAGCTGTACCAGCGCTACCAAAAAGCCCGACATCCTGGTGGCGGTATGGATCAGGACAATATTGACCAGTACACGCAGTTTCTGCTGCAAAGCAGAGTCAATTCGCGATTGGTGGAATTTCGAGAGCCTGGGCATGACGGCATACCGGGAACACTCAAAATGGTCTCCATTCTCGATGTGCTAGATGACGGGATTTCGGCGGTCTACACATTCTTTGAGCCAGATGAGCGTTCAAGCTACGGGACTTACAACGTGCTCTGGCAGGTAGCACAGGCACGAAAACTGAGCCTCCCTTATGTTTACTTGGGGTATTGGATCCAAGAAAGCCCAAAGATGGCTTACAAAGCCCGCTTCAAACCCAGCGAAATCCTGGAAGACCAGCGCTGGCAGCGACAGGCATCTGGCTGACACTCACGCAAGGCGGGATCACATTTCACAAGGTAAGATGCAGTAGCACATGCTGCGTCATAGCCCATGAAAAAAATAGATTCAGATATCCCAGCGAAACCAAGCGTACAAGTCCTTGAACGGATGTTTACCCTGATAGATGTCTTGGCCTCACGCGAAGATGCCATCTCATTGAAGGAAATCAGTGAAAAGACAGGGCTGCACCCCTCCACCACACACCGCATCCTGAACGACTTGACCATCGGTCGATTTGTTGATCGACCAGAATCTGGCAGCTATCGCCTAGGAATGCGCCTGTTGGAGCTGGGCAATCTCGTCAAAGCCCGCTTGAGCGTGCGAGATGCTGCATTGGTGCCTATGCGCAACCTGCACAAGCTCATCCAACAACCCGTCAACCTGAGCATGCGCCAAGGCGACGAAATTGTTTATATCGAACGGGCCTACAGTGAGCGATCAGGTATGCAGGTGGTTCGCGCCATTGGCGGCAGAGCGCCTTTGCACTTGACCTCTACCGGAAAATTGTTTTTGGCGCTGGATGACCCACAACGCGTCCGCGCTTACGCAACCCGAACCGGGCTGGCCGGACACACCCGCAACAGCATTACCCAACTACCCATTTTGGAGCGCGAGTTGGCAAAAGCACGGCAATATGGCATTGCCCGCGACAACGAAGAACTGGAATTGGGCGTTCGATGCATTGCCGCCGGCGTTTATGACGACCAAGGCAAACTGGTGGCAGGCCTTTCGATTTCTGCACCAGCGGATCGGCTGGACGAAGGCTGGCTACCAAAACTTCAGGCCACAGCGCAAGAAATTTCATTGGCACTGGGATACACGCCCGGCCGCACAGCGAGCCCCTGAAATAGCAAAGCCCAGGGCACCTTCGATGCCCTGGGCTTCAAAAGCGCCGGCTATCAGCCGTGGCTTCCTTTTTGGGCCGTCATCTTGGGCGCTCCAAAAGCGCGGGCTGACTCCACCCAGTTTCTCACCCGCTCTGCATCTCCCAGACGGCTGAACTTACCCGCAGAGTCCAGGAAAACCATGATCAGCTTGCGCCCTGCAACCTCAGCCTGCATCACCAAGCAACGACCGGCTTCGGAGATGTAGCCTGTCTTCTGAAGACCGATGTCCCAAGTAGGGTTTTTCACCAGACCATTCGTGTTGTTGTACTGCAGCGTCTTGCGCCCTACAGCCACTTCATAGCTGGGCGACGTAGACAACTCCCGCAGCACTGGATCCCCATGAGCCACATTCACCAGGGTGGCTAGGTCACGTGCACTGGCTTGGTTCTGGCTTGATAAACCAGTCGGTTCCACATAACGCGTATCTGTCATGCCAAGCATGCGAGCCTTCGCGTTCATGAGGCTCACGAACGTAGCCAAGCCGCCGGGGTAAGTACGTCCGAGGGCGTGCGCCGCACGATTCTCGCTGGACATCAACGCCAAGTGGAGCATCTCGCCACGGGTCAGGGTAGTGCCTACGCTCAAACGGGACCGGCTTCCCTTTTCTGTATCTACATCATCCTGGGTGATGGTAATGGGTTCATCCATCGGTAACTTGGCCTCGCTGATGATGAGACCTGTCATCAGTTTGGTGAGGGATGCAATCGGCAAAACAGCATGATCGTTCTTGCTCAGCAACACTTCACTCGTGTCTTGGTCAATGACCAAAGCAACGCTCGACTTCAAATCCAGGGGATCAGACACCTCGTGCAACCCGGCCATCTGCCCAAATGACAACTTGGCCGGGACCACCTGAGCGCGCGAAACAGCCGAAGCCTTGACGGGGCGAACCCCGGCTTTCGCACTCACGCGCCGACGGTCGTTGACCTGGCGATCGGAAGAACGCAGGGTCACGGCCACACGGCGATCTGCAGTTTTTTTGGTGGAGGCGGTGGCTGAAGGTGCCACCTTTTTGACGGTAGCTCGCTTGCGCTCTGCGGCATTTGCAGAGGGGGCGATGAGCGCGGAACTGACGATGACAAGACCCAAGATGGAGGCAATCCGGCTCACTGCGGTGCGAAAGCGATGTTGCATCCAGGTGCTCCAAACGTAAAGGAATGTGTGGCAGTGTACAGAATCAAAAAAAGTCGCGCAAGATCAAGACCTTGCACGACTTTTAACGAAATTGGTTGAATTATAAATTGCTTACTCAACCCTGGGCGGCCACTCTGTCTGCTTTACTTTGTAATTTATTCAGCGCGCTCAGATAAGCCTTGGCAGAAGCCACCACGATGTCAGGATCAGCACCCACGCCGTTGACGACGCGGCCGCTGTTTTGCAGTCGCACCGTCACTTCGCCTTGACTCTCTGTGGAGCCACTGATGGCGTTCACAGAATAGAGCACCATCTCGGCACCACTTTTGACGTGCGACTCGATGGCCTTCAAAGATGCGTCCACAGGACCGTTGCCAACAGACTCTCCACGCACTTCCACGCCATCTACCGTGAAAACTACGCGGGCACGTGGCTGCTCACCAGTTTCACTTTGCTGAGCCAACGATACAAACCCATATTGCTCGCGCTCACTGGTAACACTCTCATCGCTCACCAGGGCCAGAATGTCCTCATCAAAGATCTCGCTCTTGCGATCAGCAAGTTCCTTGAAACGAGTGAAAGCTGTGTTGAGTTCCGTCTCGCTCTCAAGACTGACGCCCAGTTCCTGCAAGCGTTGCTTGAAGGCGTTGCGCCCGCTGAGCTTGCCCAGCACGATTTTGTTGGCACTCCAGCCCACGTCTTCCGCACGCATGATTTCATAGGTGTCACGGGCCTTGAGCACACCGTCCTGATGAATACCAGAAGCGTGTGCAAACGCGTTGGCGCCGACCACCGCCTTGTTGGGCTGCACCACAAAGCCAGTGGTCTGGCTGACCATGCGACTTGCCGCCACGATGTGCTGGGTGTCGATCGCCAAATCCAGGTTGAAGTAATCACGACGGGTTTTGATGGCCATGACCACTTCTTCCAACGAGCAATTACCAGCGCGTTCGCCCAGCCCGTTGATGGTGCATTCCACCTGACGCGCACCACCAA
>ERZ650302.2264-NODE-2264-length-10363-cov-7.813252_pt1 | contig 10363 bp, 9 predicted proteins | sample MGYA00376238_ERZ650302 | MGnify/ENA primary metagenome ERZ650302 (study PRJEB26733, sample SAMN07839298) | wastewater metagenome | biome: urban; feature: wastewater treatment plant; material: waste water | place: USA: North Carolina | collected 2016-04-28 ... | reverse complement strand
TGGAGTTCAGACGTGTGCTCTTCCGATCTGGTGTCGAAATCCCGGTATATCCGCGCCTGCATAGATTTAATCAGGCGGCGGTGTTGAAACAGATAAAGCTTACGCTGATCACCCCCCTCACCGGGCAGCATGTTGAGCCAAACATGAGGCTCGGCACGCAACACTTGCTCGTGTGCCTGCAAAATGTCCTGTTGCGCCACCAGCGAAGCTTTGCCTTCTTTATCGACGATAACCAGTGCATAGCCGCCTTGCCGCCAATCCGTGCCGCTCAGAAAATAATCGGGTTGGCTGTTTTCAGGCGCATTGCATCCCGTTGCCGACAGCAACAGAAACAGGCTGATTAAAACAAGCCGGCAATGATGTGCATATTTCATGAGTGTTCCCTTTTATGCTGATTCATATCCATTCTAAAAAATCAGATACAAGGCGGGCCAATGCAGTTAGGTTGTTTTTTAGGATGGGTATAACCCAATCCCCGCTCATGTAGGAGCGCTTGTCCCGACTTGTCGGGTAAAGAAGAGGGCTGCAAGCTGCAAGGCTTATACCCATTCGAAAAAATAACCTAACTGCGTTGGCTCGCCTAGCCGTACTAGGTGTACTGTCGCAGGCTTCCGCCTTGTTATCTTATTTTTCGAATGGGCATGACTGCCGACAAACGGCTTTCAGACGGCCTTTCAAAACAAAACCGAATTCAAAACAAGATAACAAAGCAGTTAAGATGTTTTTGGATTTAGGTATAAGGCCGTCTGAAAGCCGGCGCAAGGACATTAATCATTATGGATTTCAGCTGGCTTGCAGAGCCGACCACTTGGATAGGTTTTGCCACTTTACTGGTGCTTGAGGTGGTGCTCGGCATCGATAATCTGGTGTTTGTGGCGATTTTGGCCAATAAGGTCAAGCCCGCTTATCGCGATAAAGCACGCATCACCGGCCTGACCTTGGCTATTGTGATGCGCATCATCATGCTGGGCTTTATGGCGCACATCATGACGCTGGTGCACCCGTGGTTTCATATCGGCTCGTTTGCCGTGTCGGGCAAAGATTTGATTATGCTCTTGGGCGGTTTGTTTCTGCTTTATAAAGCCACCACCGAATTGCACGAGCGGCTGGAAGGGCACAATCAGTTTCATGTGGCCGACACCAACAAAAAGCACGCGCCTTTTTGGGGTGTGGTGGCGCAGATTTTGGTGCTTGATGCCGTGTTTTCGATTGACTCGGTGATCACGGCCGTGGCCTTGGTGGATCATATCGTGGTGGCAATGGCGGCTGTGGTGGTGGCCATGAGTGTGATGATTTGGGCGAGCAAGCCGCTCACCGAATTTGTGGACCGCCACCCCACTGTGGTGATGCTGTGTTTGGGCTTTTTGCTGATGATTGGTTTCAGCCTGATTGCCGAAGCTTTTCATTTCCACATTCCCAAAGGCTATCTTTATGCCGCTATCGGTTTCTCGATTCTGATTGAAGTGTTTAACCAGGTGTCGCAGAAAAACAGCAAGCGCAATGCCTATATCAGCAGCTCGTGGCGCCAGCGCACCGCAGAAAACGTGTTGGGCATGATGGGCATACGCGAAGCCGTGCTGGCCAAAGCCGGCAGCGGCGATGACGACAGCCACTTTGAAGAAAACGAAAAATCCATGATACGCAGCGTGCTCACGCTGGCCGAGCGGCCGATTTTGGGCGTGATGATTCCGCGGCGTGACATTGAGCGGCTCGACATTTCACAAGGCCGCGAAGAGCAGGCCGCGCAGCTGCAAAACACGCCTTACAGCCGCTTGCTGGTGGTGGGCAAAGCCGGGGTGGACGAGCCTTTGGGCTATATCAACAAAAAAGACTTGCTCGCCCAATTGCTCGATGGTGGCGAAATGAATATTCAATCCGCCTTGCGCCAGCCGCTGATTCTGCCCGACAGCACCACGGCGCTCAATGCCATTGAGCTGTTTCGCAAAAACAGCGCCGATTATGCGTTGGTGGTGGATGAATTCGGCGCCATTCTCGGCATGGTTACCATGAAAGACATGCTCGAAGCGATTGCCGGCGAGTTTCCCGAAGAATTCGAGCGCGAAGAAGCGCCGCTGATTCAGGCCAACACCGACGAGAGCCTCACGGTGGACGGCAGCCTCGAATATGTGGAGCTGGCGCAGCAAATCGCCTTGCCGCCGCATAATGAAGATGCCGATTACCACACCGTGGCCGGCCTGATTATGGAAGAGCTGCAAGCCATTCCCGATGTGGGCGACCATATCGATTTTTACGGCTGGCGCTTTGAAGTTACCGAAAAAGAAGGGCAACGCATCGAACGCGTGCGCATCAGCCGCGCACCCGAGCCGGATGAAATGTGAGTATAATTAATATTATTTGAAACTTTTTCATCTGTTATCAATCTAATGGCCGATTGGTTTGATCAAATATCACAAAGGAGCTCGACCATGCGTTTCCCCTTCAACGGCATTGCCGCCTCGCTGCTGGCATTGGGTTTAGCCGCTTGCGGCAACAGCGCCGAACAAAACAGCACATCCGCCCCGGCTGCCAGCCAACCTATAGCCGCCAGCCAACCCGCAGCCACCGGCGTGAGCGAGCCGCTGGCGCAACTTGCTTCTGAAATACGGTCCGCCAGCGAAGGCAGCACGGCCGCTGCCGGTGAGCAAAACAACGGCCCGGTAAAAGCCTTCACCGCTTACGGCGTAGGCAAAACCGTTTGGCGCGCCGTGGTGCGCGGCGAGGCAGAAGCTAAGGGCAATAAGCTGACGCTTGAAGGTGAACATATCGATATGGTTGAATTGGATGCAGCGCGCTCGGCTTACGCCAAAGGTGTGGAATTCACGGCCGATGCCGCCGGCGTGCCCGTGAACCTGAATATCCGCAGCCAAACCTGCAAAGATGATCAAGGCAACACCACCGAATTCACCGCCACGCTCGATTACGGCAAACAAACCTTCAAAGGCTGCGCCGTGGCCGGTGCGCAGGAACATGCGCCGACTTGAGCTTGACTTTAAGGGCAAAAGGCCGTCTGAAAGTTTTTCAGACGGCCTTTGCTTTGGATTCCAAGTGCAATACTTGGAAAATGGAAGATTCTCTGCGGCTTACCGTTTTGCGATAGATTCAAGCCAACAGCCATTCAACCGCTCTGGCCATGCGTGCGGGCACATGCTCGAAATGGCCGCCGGGGTTGAGCTCGAAAATGCTGCTTGCGCCGCGTGCCTGCATCAGCTGCTGCGCCGCTTGTGTGCGCGTTTCCACACAGGCCAGGCGCGGGTTTTTGCTGTTTTTTTCGCGATCGCCCACCGAGAAATAAGCGCGCTCGGGCAGCGTGGGCGGGGCGTGCTGCAAAAAATCGGCCAGGCCGTCAAACCACAGCGAGCCGGACACGCTGGCGGTGCGGCTGAAAATATCGGTTTGGTAAGGGGCATACACGCTGAGCAGGCCGGCGAGTGAATAGCCGGCCAAGCCGCGCCATTGGGGCGCGATGTCGGCGACGGCTTCGGCGGCGGGCACGATTTCGTGCGTGAGCGTGCCCAGATAGGCATCGGCGAGGCCGCCGAAATCGGCGCTGCCTTTAAAGGCTTTGGGCGCAGGCCAAGGGCTGAAATGCGTTTCCCAATCCGGCTCGTCCACGGCCACCAGCAATAAGGCATGTGCGGCGAGCAAATCGGCCAGCGGCGCGGCTTCGTGTGGCGGCAAATGGGTGTAAACCACAGGGCTGTTTGGCCGGCAGCGCGGCGTGCGGTATAAGGTGACGCTGCGATTGCCGAGAATGAGGGTTTGACTGTGCATGGCGGAAGGCCGTCTGAAAAAATAATGGGCAAAAAAAACCATTCATGCCAAGGGAGAAGCATGAATGGCCAATACATTGCGGGAAAACGTCTTACTCACTACTTCGATTACTCAAGGGAAAGCAATCTCTGTCAGCGCTGTTTATTCTAGCCGCTTGAGTTTTAATTGCCGTTAAGCTGTGCAATTATTCTATTAATTTATGCTGATTGAATGAAATTGTGTTTCAGACGGCCTGTTTATTGGTTGTCGCGTATCCACTTGAGCCATTGCGCAAACACACCCGGCTGCATGGCGGCCACCACCGAGCGGCTGAACACATGCTCGCCGCTCCAAAAATCATCGCCTTCGAGCGTGGCCAGGCAGCCGCCGGCTTCTTCGAAAATCAGCGCGCCGGCGGCATAATCCCACAGCTTTTGGCCGCCGTGCACATACACATCGTAGCGGCCGGCGGCCAAATAACACCAATCGAGCGTGCTGCTGCCGAGGCTGCGGATGCTGCCCACCGGCGCGAGCGTGTTCATGCGGCTGGAAAGCTTGCCCGAGCGCAGATATTTGATTTCAGCGCCGGCAATGGCTTCGTGCAAATTTTTTTCCACGCTGCGCAGCGGCAGGGTGCGGCCGTTGATATAGGCACCTTGGCCGCGCTGCGCATAGAAGCATTCATCACTCACCGGGTTGTATACCACGCCCAATTGGGCGCGGCCGTGGCGCACATAGGCGGCGGATAAGGCAAAATGCGGCAGGCCGTTGATAAAATTATTGGTGCCGTCGATGGGATCGACCACCCACAAGCCTTCTTCGTTGTATTGCCATAAATGGCGCTGCTCTTGTGCGCTCATTTCTTCGCCGAGCATGGGGCAGGCAATGATTTCGGGCAAGCCGCAGGCAAACGCGGCCTGCGCGGCCAAGTCGGCTTCGGTGAGCAGCGAGCCGTCGAATTTGCGGCTCACGGCCACATCGAGAAAGCGCGGCATCACTTCGGTTTGCGCCACTTCACGCACCAGCGCCTGGAGCTTGTTTAACACGATTGGTCCTTAAAACTTGCTATTTGAGCGGGGAAAAGCCAATATTACCATTTTCTGTTTCGAATATCATAATCCGCCATGCCCCGTTTTTATGTTTCTGCCGAATTAAACCCCGGCCTTATGCTTGAATTGCCCGATAATGTGTTGCGCCATCTGCATGTGCTGCGGGTGAAGGCGGGCGAAGAAATCACTTTGTTCAACGGCAACGGCCGCGCTTATGCCGCCCGGCTCACGGCGCTGGAAAAGCGGTGCGCGGCGGCTTTGGTGCTGGATGAAGCGGCACCGGCCAATGAATCGCCGCTGCGCATCACGCTGATACAGGCGGTGTCCGGCGGCGAGCGCATGGATTTCACCCTGCAAAAAAGCGTGGAATTGGGCGTGGCCGAAATTTGGCCGGTGCTGAGCGAGCGCAGCATTGTGCGGCTGGCCGGCGAGCGTGCCGACAAAAGGGTGGCGCGCTGGCAGGAAATCGTGGTGTCGGCCTGCGAGCAGAGCGGGCGCAACGTGGTGCCGCAGGTGCGGCCGCTGCAAAGCTACTGCGAAGCGCTGGCGGATTTGCCTGCGGCCGATGCGCGGCTGCTGCTGGGCTTGAACCATGCGCAAAGCCTGCAAAAAGCGGCCGCCGCGCCGCGCAACATTACGTTTATGGTCGGCCCCGAAGGCGGTTGGACGGCAGCAGAAGAGCAGCAGGCTTTTGCCGCCGGCTTTCAGGCGGTGAAGCTTGGCCCGCGCGTATTGCGCACCGAAACGGCGGCGCTGGCGGCGATTGCGGCGATGCAGGTTTTGTGGGGCGATTTTGTGTGATGGGAGATTGAATAAAAAATATTGATAATATAGTGGCGCATGAGAAAGGCCGTCTGAAAGCATTGAGGCCGTCTGAAAAAGAGGGGGCAGACGTGTGAACTGCCCCCACAATCTTGGACATTTTTAAGCCACTAAATCAATCATTCTTCAAGCGGCGGTTGCAAACTGGGTTCTGTATGCCACAGGACTCAGTTTTTTCAATTTCAAACTCAATCTGTCATGGTTGTAGTAGCGGATATACTCGTGTATTTCCGCTTCCAATGCCTCTATCGAAGCAAATGTGCGGTTGTGGAAGCATTCCGTTTTCAGCGCCGCAAAAAAGCTCTCCATCGGCGCATTGTCCCAACAGTTGCCTTTGCGCGACATGCTTTGGGTGATTTCGGCTTCTGCCAATTGCGCGCGGTAGGCGCGGCAGCGGTAGAGCACGCCTTGGTCGGAGTGCAGCATCGGCTTTTGCGCGCCCAGTTGCGCCACGGCCTGCGACAGCATGGTGGCCACCATTTCGCTGTTGGGGCGGCGCGATAGGTGGTAGCTGCGGATTTCGCGGTTATACAGGTCCAGTATCGGCGACAGATACAGCTTTTGGCCGTCGCATTTAAACTCGGTCACATCGGTCAGCCACTTTTCATCGGGTTTCTCGGCGCTGAAGTTGCGGTTCAGCAGGTTTTCGGACACTTCGCCCATGGCCGGCGGGTAGTATTTTCGCTTCTCTCGGACAATGGCTTTTAAATTCATTTTCTTCATCAGCCGTTCTGCTTTTTTCTTGTTCCACGATAAGGCGGCGGCAATGCGGCGGGCGCCGTAGCGGCCTTTGTGTTGGTCGTACACGGCACGAACGGTTTGCATGTCGGCCAGGTCTTTGTCGGGCTTCTGGTTGCGCTTCCGGCTGAAGTAAAAGCTGCTTCGCTCCATCTTTGCGGCAGGGAGCAGGTATTTGAGGGGATGGTTTGCCCTTAATGCTTCGATGATTTGCGCTTTTTTGGCGTTGCTGTCTTCTGAGGAAAAAGGGCTTCGAGCTTTTTTAGATAGGCGACCTCGGCTCTGAGGTAGCCCACTTCTTGCAATAGCTCATCCTGTGTTTTTTCTTTATCGGGTTTGTCGGCAATAAAGGGGTTGGTTTTTTTGTCGGCCATGGCTTGGGGATGCTCGAGTGCCGCGAGTCCGCCGTGTTCGTAGGCGGCAATCCAGCGGCGTAGGTGGGTGCGGGACATTCGAAATGCGTCGGCGGTGAGCTGCTGGCTTCGAATGCGGTAGTAATGCATAACGGCTTGGTATTTGAAGTCTACGGTATATTTGTTCATAAGAAAACTGCACCTTCTGGGTTGGATGGAGGGGTGTCCAACTTTTGGGGTGCAGTTCAAAAGTTTCAGACGGCCTTGATGTTTAATCATCAGCCGGGCGCCGCGCTACACATCAGTGCGGTCCACCAGCCCTTTGGCGAGCTTGTCGGGCGTGAAGCGCGCCGATTGCGGATAAGGGTAAAAGTCGTCATAAAGCCCTTGCAGCAGCCGCTCTTTTTTGCCCTGCCAGAATTCGGGCGTGAGCAAATCTTTGTGGTGTTGCATAAACACTTGCCGCACATCCGGCTCGCCCAAGAGGAAAGGGCCGAATTCTTCGGGAAACACATCGCCTTTGTGCACCGGATACCACACCTCGCCCGACATTTCATATTCGGGATTCGGCGCGGGCGGAATGGGGCGGAAATTGCAGTCGGTCATGTATTCGATTTCGTCGTAATCGTAGAAAATCACGCGGCCGAAGCGGGTCATGCCGAAATTTTTATAGAGCATGTCGCCGGGGAAAATATTGGCCGAAGCCAGCTCTTTGAGCGCATAGCCGTAATCGATCACCGCCGCCGCTTTTTCGGCAGGCTTGGCTTTTTGCATAAACATATTCAAAGGCTTGAGGCGGTATTCCACATACACATGCTTGATAATCACCCAATCGTCGGTTTCTTCCATTTGGCTGGGCGCGAGCGTGCGCATTTCGTGCAGAAATTCTTCGTCGCAGCGCGCTTTGGGCAAAGCCACGTTTTGAAATTCCAACGTATCGGCCATGCGCCCCACGCGGTCGTGTTTTTTCACCAGCAGGTATTTTTGGCGCACATATTCTTGATCGAAATCTTTATTGGGGCCGAATTTGTCTTTAATCACCTTAAACACATAAGGAAACGAGGGCAGGGTAAACACGCTCATCACCAGCCCTTTCACGCCCGGCGCGAGCATAAAGCGGTCGTGCGAATATTCCAAATGCTGCACAAATTCGCGCCACCAAATGTTTTTGCCCTGCTTATGCAAGCCCACCAATGTGTAGAGATCGCCGGGCGAGCGCATCGGCAGCATGCTGTTGAGAAAGCGCACATAGCCGCTGGGCACGGGCATATCCACCAAAAAATAAGCGCGCGCAAATGAAAACAACACGCCGATTTGCTGCGGGTTAAAAAGCGCCGCATCCACCATCAGCCGCCCATCGGCATTGTGCACAATGGCCAGCGCAAACGGGTGGCGGTGGCTGCCGTTGATAATCTGGCCAAACACATAAGCGCTTTTGTTGCGGTAAAAAGGCGCGTTGAGCACTTGCACATGCAGGTTCATTTCCTCGGGCGGCCAATCGCTCTGAAAATGCTGCCGCGCTGCGCGCAGAATATTGCTGATGTCTTTGGCGGCGTGGGCGAAAGGCACCTGCCAGCCGAAATGCTTGAGAATATCGCGCAGGCAGTCGCGCAGGCCTTGTTTGCTGGGGTAAAACGAGCTGAAGGTGGGCGGGTCGGAATCGATATATTCCGTGCTGATGGCCGGCTTCACAAAGATAAACTGATTGTTGTAATACTCTTTGGCCAAAAGCTTGGTCGACACCGAATTGAAAAACGTTTCCGCCAATTCGGGCTGCTTGTGGTTGACCAAAAGCGCGATGTATTCGATTTTTGCCGCCGCCCACACTTCGTCACTCAAGGCATTGGCCGCGTGCTCGTGGCGCAGCGCATCCACCGCCTCGCGCACGCGCTGGTCATACATCTGGATGCGCTCGGCCACCAAATCCTGAATGCCGCGCCAATCGCGTGTTTCAAACAAGCCCTTGGCACGCGCGGTGACTTCGCGGTAGAGGCGGTAGTGCTTGTTAAAGCCGGCGAGCATGGTTTCCGCCACCGCCCGGCCCTGAATGCGGGTGAGTTGTTGCCTCGACATAATATTTTTCCTTTGCAGCGCGGCCGTTTGTTTTCAGACGGCCTGATTATTGTGTGCGTAACCTTATGGCTTTTTGGCAAACTTGGCAAGCAAAAGGCCGTCTGAAAACACTTGAATATTATTCAGACGGCCTTATATATTTGCACATCTAATTTATTATTTTCCCACCACAGGATAACTGCCATGACCGAACAAAACCAACAGCCCCATGCAGAAAGCGCCGCCGAAGCGGCACAAGTGTTTGAAGCGGCCGAAACCGCACCCACTTATGAAGATTTGCAAGCCAAAGTGGAAGAGCTTGAGGGCATGCTCAAAGATGAGCAATTGCGTAGCCTAGCCAACGAGCAAAACCTGCGCCGCCGCCATCAAGAAGAAATCCAGGCCACGCATAAATTTGCCGGCCAAAAATTCGCCGCTGAAATGCTGCCGGTGAAAGACTATTTAGAAATGGCGCTGCTCGACCAAAGCGGCAATTTCGATGCCCTGAAAATGGGCGTGCAAATGACGCTGAACGAATTGGAAAAAGCGTTTGAACACACCCACATCAAAGCCATCAACCCGCAGCCGGGCGATATGCTCGACCCGCACCAACACCAAGCCATGCAGGCGGTGGAGAGCGAGCAAGCGCCCAACACCGTGGTGAATGTGCTGAAAAAAGGCTACGCCCTGAGCGACCGCGTGTTGCGCCCGGCGATGGTGGCCGTGGCCAAAGGCGGCGAAGAGCAAGCCTGAGGGAGGCGCGTGTGGCGCTTTATCCGGCGCACGCTGTTCAGACGGCCTTAAAATATTTGTTTGCAGGTCGTCTGAAACATTATTCAAAAGCATGATTTCAAGCTTGTGGATAAGTAAATCAAGCACTTGAATTAAAAATAATTATCCGGCCGAAAAAATTTGCGTGCCGGCACTTGAAAAGCAGCAAACCCACCTTATTTTTACCCCGACAGGGCGAAGCGCCCGCCGGAATATTCAATTATCTGTTTCTTAAAGGAGCTATACACTATGGCAAAAGTAATCGGTATCGACTTGGGTACCACCAACTCATGCTTGGCTATTTCTGAAAACGGCCAAACCAAAGTCATCGAAAATGCCGAAGGCGCGCGCACCACGCCTTCTGTGATCGCCTATCTTGACGGCGGCGAAATCCTCGTCGGCACCCCGGCCAAACGCCAGGCCGTCACCAATGCCAAAAACACCATTTATGCCGTCAAACGCCTGATCGGCCACAAATTCGACGACAAAGAAGTGCAAAAAGACATCGACCTGATGCCGTTTGACATCATCAAAGCCGGCAACGGCGATGCTTGGGTGAAAGCGCAAGGCAAAGAATTGTCGCCGCCGCAAGTGTCGGCCGAAGTGCTGCGTAAAATGAAGCAGGCCGCCGAAGCTTATCTGGGCGAGCCCGTTACCGAAGCCGTGATTACCGTGCCGGCCTATTTCAACGACAGCCAACGTCAAGCCACCAAAGACGCCGGCCGCATCGCCGGCTTGGATGTAAAACGCATCATCAACGAGCCGACCGCAGCTGCGCTGGCTTTCGGCATGGATAAAGGCGACAGCAAAGACCGCAAAATCGCCGTT
>ERZ650302.2259-NODE-2259-length-10380-cov-6.014722_pt1 | contig 10380 bp, 8 predicted proteins | sample MGYA00376238_ERZ650302 | MGnify/ENA primary metagenome ERZ650302 (study PRJEB26733, sample SAMN07839298) | wastewater metagenome | biome: urban; feature: wastewater treatment plant; material: waste water | place: USA: North Carolina | collected 2016-04-28 ... | reverse complement strand
ACCATTGCGGTTGCGCGTATCATTATGCCGCATAGTTACATTCGTTTATCTGCGGGCCGTGAGTCACTCAGCGACTCTGATCAGGCATTGGCATTTATGGCTGGGGCAAATTCACTATTCTCTGGTGATAAGCTTCTGACCACACCAAATGCTGGTGAAGGCAAAGATCAGGTCTTGTTTGCCAAACTGGGTTTAAGCGCAGAAAAGCCGAAACCGACTGTTGCAGAACTTTCAATTGATGCAATGAGTGCATAAGCTTTTGAAAAGCAGCCAAATAAAAACCGAAATATGATGAAAATCATCCTATTTCGGTCATTTTTTTGGTTTTTTATGAGTTTAATCGAATAAACCAAATTTAGATTTACACGGTATCAAGTTTTTGCGTAATACGAATACGCCTATTTTTTAGATGTTTGGCCAGGGTATACAGAACTACACTTAAAGCCGCAAGCAAAAGGATCATTCCCCACAGAACCACACTCACAATTTGCGAAACACGCTCTGCCTGTTGTGCACGTAAATCCAGTGCTTGTGTCGAGGCGGTGATACTTTTGCCATAAAGTTGTTGCTGCATGATCCATAACTGCTCAGGTTTAAAATCATATTCTTTAAACTGAACTGGGTTATTCTTCTCAGCGAAAATCAATTGATTCACATAGACATTGGCAGTTTTACGATCAACAGGCTGATGTAATAAAGCCACTTGTGCCAACACATAGGCTTTTTCAGTCGATGAAATGTTTGCCTGCTTTAGGTCCTGCGCAATCTGGCTTTCAACGATATTGTTCTCATAGCTCATCCATTGTTGATACGCCTGCTTGGTTTCATCTTTCCAGTCGTATTGGATGTAACTCAGACCAGACCAAAGCAAGATAAACGAAATCACCCATGCCAGAATACGCTGTGTCCATGCTTGGAAACGTTGCTGAAAAAACTTAAATTTCTTCATCCAACTGAGCAGTAAAAATGCCCCAATAAACGAAACCAAAATTTTTAGAAACAACCAACCAAACCATGATAATAAATTAAAAAAATAGTCGACTGGTTGTTTAAATGGCACCAATTCTTGAACATGATAAGGCAAATCCAGTGCCTGAACATGCACGGAAAGATCAAAGAAACGATAGATAAACTCTTTTTGCAAAAACAGGGATGCAATGATGACAACCCCGAATGTGCTGGTCAGAAAAAACCAGATCATCAGGTGACGTTGGCGTTTCTTTAAAATATCTAAACGCTGATCAATCGGCTGTACACTCAAATCGTCTATGGGTGACAATGATCTTTCCTCTTAAGATTACTCATTCAGGTTTTTCGGGGGATTCTGCCCGCTATTTTCAAGAACCAAATGATTCAAACTATCCTGTAATGCACGCAAACGTGTGGTTGCTTCAGCACGTTTCTGCATCCCTTCTTTCTGGATTTGAATCACGTCGTTTACTGTTTTAATGAGGGTATTTTGTACATGTTCAAGGGTTTCCACATCAATCACTGAACGTTGATTCGCTTTAGCGGTATCGACTGAGTTCTGATGCAATAGTTCAGCATTACGGCGCAGTAATTCATTGGTAGTATCATCAATGGCCTTTGCCAGTTGTACACTATTCTTCTGCTCCTGCAATGAAATTGCCAAACTAATCTGGTTTTTCCATGCAGGCAAGGTAATGTTTTTAATCGCATAGAACTTATCCACCAACATTAGGTTATTTGACTGGATAATCCGAATCATCGGCAAAGTTTGCATCGCAGATTGCTGTAGAACCTGTAAATCACTGACTCTTTTCTCAAGGTTATTGGCCAGGTGATTCAGGTCATAAATCTGCTGTGTGGTTTGCTGATCCTGTTCTTGCGTGGTTAAGCTTGAAATTTGTTGCTGGATGTCCTGCTGTTTCAACTGCCCCGCAGCAATATAAACACCAAGTTGTTTATATTCATCCTGAACAGCATCAAACATCTTGTCGAGTGTTCCCACCCGCGCCTTAAGACCTGATTGCGAGCTTTCAATCTCTTTCACCAACACATCAATCTGCTCTTTAGTGGTATTAAAATGCTGGTCAAAACTTTGCTTGGCATTCTTAAACCTGCTCAACAAACCACCAAAAAAGCCTGAGCTTTTTGACTTGTTTAAAATACTGGAAGTATTAAGTTGCTGCGCGACCTGAACCACTTCATTGAGCTTTTGACCAGTCGTATCTAAATCCTTATTTTGAACCAAACCCAACAACTCATCTGTATAGGTTGATGTTTTATTGGCAATGTTTTTACCGTATTCGGCCACCACAGTGGTACTGATGTCTGCAAGTTCTTTATGCGCATCCATAACCTCGGCAAAGTCCTGTGGCTGCAAGCCTAACTCTTTTAGGTTAAGTTGTTCAAAACGCTGCTCCTGCCTCATTGCAAGTTCGCTGGATGATTTTATAAGTTCTGAATCTGACATGATATTCCCCTCTTATTTCTGTAATGATTTTTTCAGATTTTGGATTAAATCTTCTCGGCTTTTGTCCAACTGCTCAATGGTCTTTGATGAGTTGGACTCACGACTTTGTTCCAGATGATAACGCCATGCTGGAATCAACACCTGCTGTGCCTCTTTAAAACGGTCTAAAAGGCTAAAAGATAAATGCTGTGACAACTGCATCTGTTTCATTGCAATGTCATTGCTGGTCTGTAAAGTTTGTAATGTATTGATCTTTTTAGATAGACGCTCAACGAAATGATCAAGTACCTGCTGCTGTTTACTAAACTGGGGATATTCTTTTAAAAATTCATCGGCAGCCTGTATATACGCCGCCATCTGTTCCCTTAAACCCAGAGCCTGCTGCAAACGTGACTGCGATTTCTGAATCTCAACCTGTAGCTTTTGGCTTAAGTGGTTTGCCTCACTGATTAAACGATCCAGGTCTTTGACATATTTGACCTGTCCAGCATCATATTCAACATCAATCCCCAGCCATTTTTGCAGTGCATTAAATTTTCGCCCGCCCACATAATTTTTTGAGCGTGACAGTTGCTGAACAATCTGGGTAATCACTTCACTGAGCTGCTGGTTTAGCTTCGGATCGACACCATTCAACAAGACACTTTGCGCCTGCACCAAATGATCTGCATAATGATTTAAACGATGGGGATCAGTGATTAAAGGCAATAAATCATTACGCTTAATCGCGAGAACATGTTCTTGATTCAATTCAAGTTGCGATAAAGGGGTTAAGTCGAGCGGTATCGTCATATCAATAGAAAATAGTAAGAACAAATAACTTTGAACATTTCTAGTTGTAGCATGTTCTTACTATTTCGCATACTTAAATGTTGTTATGATTTTTAAGTATTTCGCTTTATCAGTTTTAAAAAACCTATGCCTTTTGTGGAAGCGCATAGGTCCCAATCACATGCGCCACAGGTTCATCATTCCCTACAGAATACAGCCAGACTTCCCCTGTCACCAGCGTTCTGCCAACTTTAATCAACTTACAGACTGCCCTGATATCCCGTGTTCCATCTGGCCTGCGAAAGAAATTGATATTCATGTTGGTGGTGACCGCCATTTTAATCAATCCCAAATGTCCAATAATTGCCACATACAGGACAAAGTCTGCCACCAGCATCAGGGTTGGCCCAGACACAGTCTGACCAGGACGCAGGTCATCCTGATCCACCCGATACAACAATTGCGCACCTTTAGGGGTAATCTCTTCAATCGTGTTCTTTCTAAGTGCCTGTGAAAATTCCTGAGCCAGAAACTCAATGATTTCCTGTTTATTCGCTGCCATATCTCTCCAAACCTATAATGTTACAACCTATCATCCATTTCAGTTTATACTCAAGGAACAGAAAGCAACCTACTTCTCCTGAACAAAAACAAGGATCATCAATTTTTAATCTGCTTTTGCTGAAAGCTCATTCAACACTTGCCAATAAGTGGGTGGTTCAGCAACATGACCACGCTCACGTAACATCTGGTGCATTCTTGGCAACTTAAAATAAGGCACTGCCGCCATCAAATGGTGCTCTTTATGATAGTTGACATGAATCGGCGCAACCAAGGCACGCGCAATGTAACCTGCTTTAGTGGTACGTGTATTGGTTAAGGCACTATTACTGGTTTCCATTCCTGCATGTTCCGCCATCGAACGCACACGTAGCAACAGTGGGAACGGCGTTACATAGGCCAATACCCAAAGTGCATAGAGTTTGGGATGTCCTGCTGCCCAAAGTGCCGAAAATAAAGCGGTATTGGTGGCAATGGCCCCACCGCTATTTTTTATAAATGCCTTTGGATAATCAGACCAGTGCCGTCCTGTTTGATCGATCCAACGGCGGTCATTGGAAACCGTCCACTCCATTTTTTCAATGTCCATCAACACACGCCCAAGCGCGAATTTAAAACCAGTCACCCCCGATAAATCACGCATGAATTTACGCATTACTGATTTTTTAGAGGTCGGAAAACCTGTAACAAGTGATAAATCTGGATCATCTACCGTTGATGTTTTACTGTGATGGCGGAGATGATGCTTACGGTATTTATGCAGGTCATTCCAGACTGGACGGGCACATAGCCAGTCGGTTAAGGTATCGTTGAGCCATTTGGTTTTAAACAGACTTTGATGTGAAGCATCATGCGTAAGGATAGCCAGCGCCAATTGACGGCCAGCCAGAATAACCAAGGCTACAATACATATGAGCAACCTGCCCCAGTTTGGCAAATATTCCCAAAAGCCAGCAACAGTGGCAAAGGTTCCACCAATCACCGCCCAAGTTGATAAAACAGCCCAGCTACCATGCAGATCCGATTTGGCAGTCAATTCCGTGATTTCTTCCCGTGTGAACAAATCACTAATAGCCGTACGTGTGTTCATATCCTATCCTGCAATTTTTGTATTTTTATAAAACTACATAACTATTCACTTTATTCTAAATTAAGTAATATTTCTGTCAATAAATTAAAATTAAATTTTTAGTAATATTTGTAATTGGTATTTACACGACACTCAGTTCATAAAACTTGCGCCACAGTTCCAAACCTGTCTGATCCAGTTGTTGCACACTCAGGGCGAATTGTTCCCTAAGCTGCACATCAACAAAATCCTCAGGTAATAAAGGATCGTTCATGAGCAGAGAAATTGTCTGGCGACCTAATAATAACGATTCCCGCGCAGCATCCTCCAATGAGATTCGGTCAACCGTAGCCAACCATTTCTGAATCATTTGGCTATATTTCTCATAGTTCTGGTTGAGTGTTTGTGTTGACCACAAGCTGGGAATGATTGCCAAAGTCGTTTCATCAAAATGACTAATCTGGCAAATCTTGGCGGTCATTTCCAAACCTGAAGCTTTCAACTCGGAAAAAAGATGATCAAATGTAATCGCCAAATTGTCGGGACGAATATAAATCCCCTGTTCCAACTCCTTAAAGCCAAATCGTTTTAATGCCCGTTCACGACGGTTCAGCGCAGTACGGTCAACTCGGCCCAGCTCACCTGTAAAAACTGCAAGATATTGATGTGTCCATTTCTTGGTCTGCTTAATCCCGTTCTTACGGTTCAGCATCACATTGGCCCATTCATGCGACTGGACCGTGAACTGATAGATACCGCGCTCAATCGCCTCGATCACGCCATCACCAGATAGACGGGTTACGGCAACACGGATACTGTTTTCACTAATCTCAAAAAGCTTGGCAGCAATAATAATTTGTTTAATTGAGATCTCTCGACCTTGTAGCCCTAAAAGTAGATCAATAATCAAGTCTCGGGCGTTCATTTTAGCTATTGTCATCTTATGCTAGAACCAGTTTTAAAATATGAAATATTGGGAAAATAAAGAATGGGAATTTTAACCGAATCCGCCCCTTTTAACATCTGTGTAAAAGAGACGGGTTTCAATTTTAAAGGAAAATGAATAATAAAATTACACCCAACACAATACGGTACCAGGCAAATACACGTAAGGTATGACGTTCAACAAATTTCACCAAAGCACTGACCACCAGCAAAGCAGCTATAAAGGCAGCAACAAATCCCACCGCAATATTCAGCATATTGTCCTGTGTCAGTACATCGGCATTACGAATAAGGTCAAAGGTTGCCGCACCCAGCATGGTTGGCATGGCCAGAAAGAAAGAAAACTCCGTCGCAGCTTTACGTGATAGGCCTGAAAACATTCCTCCCACAATAGTGGCACCTGAACGTGATGTTCCTGGAATCATCGCCACACACTGCGCGCACCCCACAAGAAAAGCCTGTTTATAGGTGATCTTGGTTGCCTCTGTGGTCTTATGCTCAAACTTGATTGATTCCACCCAGAAAATGATGAGGCCACCGACAATCAAGGCAACTGCCACCACAAGTGGACTAAATAGGACGCTTTTAATAAAATCGACCGCAAAAATACCAATCACGACAGCAGGAAAAAATGCAATCAGAACACTAAAAGCAAAGTGTCGTGCTTCTGAATCACCACTAAAAAAACCTTTTAATAGATCAATAATTTTTTGGCGGTATAACCAGCAGACTGCCAGAATTGCCCCAAGTTGGATCACGACTTCAAAGACACGGCCATCGTCTGAATGGAAGTCAATCATATGACCAAATAAAATCAGGTGCCCTGTACTTGAAATGGGTAAGAACTCTGTCAGCCCTTCAATAAACCCTAAAAACAACGCCTTTAAAATTTCAATGTGTTCCATAACTTACTCGAAAGCCCCCATCTAAAATTCAATAAAAAAATTAACGGCAAGCTTACCCTGAAATAGGTATTTTTTATGTGATTGTCACGTAACGTTTTTCAAAATATAGCACTTTTGAGGCTCTAGCCTGACATGATGTTAGGTTCAAAATTGTTGAATTTCTCTTAAATAATCATCAAGCTATTTTTCTTCTGCATTTGCTCAACCACCTCACGGGTATCAAAGCCCAAACGCCAATACAGTAGCTCTAAAACATCCAGTTCATCTTGAGTAATGATTCGGTCACTCCATAGGCAGCGTTCTGCAATTGCTAAAATATTGAGGCGATCACGCAATAACAAACCTGAAACATCATTCAGGATTTCAGCCAGATCCAGTGGTTCATCCGAAATATCAGCATAGGTTTGCAACTCTTCCTGCGTAAGAAGCTCCTGCAAAATCCGTTCACGGACCTCAAGCTGATTTGGACTGTTAATTTGCTGTACATGCAGCAATGCATCAATCAAATGCACAATTTGCGATTTCAGATCCTCAAACGCTGTGGGCAAATGTGCTGGCATCAGGTTCAACTCATATTTTACCCGCTCCAGCAATAGTGCATCCAGTAAGCCAACCTCACCATCCGCCTGAATAATACAGGCCAGTTTGGTGAGAAACTGACGTGCAATACTGGTGGGCATATGACCAATGTTCTTGCAGGCATCATGGAAAATCTGCACATGAATCCGCCCATCCAGATTTAACAATGCATCCACAATCGCATGACTCACCGCCGCATCCTGTGGAATAAACTCACGGTACTGGCGGATCATCAAAATCGCCACCATCACTTCTCTTGAACCCGTCGCGGTCTGCATGGCACGCTGAATCAGTTCAGGACGCTTTTTATTTTTCCGCATCTCAGGATTGAGTGGCTTGATCGCATCATTCAAGGCAAAGCTTATCGGTGATAAGCGTAGCAAAGGCAAAGGTTGTGGGGAACTCCATGCCATAGTGATATCAGTAGCTTCCTCTTCTAAAGAACGAAATAAGCTAAATAAAGGTCGATTGCGTATTTTTCTTAAATTTTCTAATTGCAAATCCTGTAATAAACTTGGATTTAACTCATAAATTCGATCTTTAATACCTGGATGAATATTCAGCCAGCTTTGCGGACTCAGTGAGTTGGCAAAGCACATATGCGAAATTGACTCAGAATATGCGCTGTGAATTTGGGAACCTGAATGATGCACATAAATACGTAGAAGTGTTTGAATATTGGCGTTGTTATTCATCAAACGCATGGTTTTCAGGTCATTGCGAAAGGTTCGGCCACTTAAGGTGAGATACTTGATTAAGCGGGTGATCAGGATACCCAAGCTTCCAATCAGCCAAATCACCCCGCCAATCGCCACAAAAATGGTCTCAAACTTATTACGGTAAGAGGTTGCATAGGGATTGTAACCTGCCTGTGCGAGCTTGCTTCCCCATTGGCTAAATGTGGTCAAACCACTATATAGAATTTTAAGTTTGGTATTCTCAACTGCTTCACCTGATAGAATCTGGTTAAACTCATAACTCAACAAACCATAAAGCTCAAGTTCATCCAGATTCTGCAATGCCCCCCAGGTCAAGATAATCACGATATCCTGCGACCTGAAACCAGCGGTTAATGCATTTACCCCCACCTCATCAGGCAATACATACACTGCGGGGGTATCAATCGCAAAGCTGCGTGCAACCTGTTCCACCACTTTTAAAGCAGTACTTTCTTCAGGCGTACTTTCATCAAACACCAGGCGGCGTGCTTTTAGTTGTTTTGCCAGGGAATGTCCGCCCTCACGCAGTACATACAGTTCAGTACTGACAGACCAAATCAGGATAAAGAATAATAGGCATATAAAATAAGGACTTAAAACATGCCACCAAACTGGCTGGGTATAGTCAAAGAAATGTACCACCAAACCCAAAATTAAATTGAGAATAAAGAGAGTCAATGCCATGGCAAGCAGACAAAAGCTGACTGACCATGCAATATTCTTATTTTCAATTAAATAATGGCTCATTTCTTTCAATGTAAATTTTCCTTATTACATTGTTTCTGTCAGAGGCTCCAGCGCCTCCAGTATCATAAAATAAAAAAGCGGGAAATTCCCGCTTTTCTAGAGATTAAAATGCTTACTCTTCCTTAATCCCTGTTAAGTCCACTGAAGCGGCATCAATATTTACATCAATGTAGCCATCGGCTTTCTTTTTTGCTGTGTCATTACGTTTTTGCTCAAGTTCAGCAAGGTATTCCTTGTCGATGCCACCCGCCACATAAACGCCATCAAAAACAGAGCAGTCGAACTCTCTCAGATCAGGCACCTTGCTGGTGCGAACCGCATTTTTCAAATCTTCCAGATCCTGAAAAATCAAACGGTCTGCACCAATAATTTCGCGGATTTCCTCAACGGTACGCTCAGACGCAATCAGTTCAGACTTTGCTGGCATATCAATGCCATACACGTTTGGATATTTTACCATCGGTGCGGCGGAGGCAAAAAATACTTTCTTCGCACCTGAATCACGCGCCATCTGAATGATTTCATTACAGGTGGTACCACGTACAATCGAATCATCCACCAATAGAACGTTTTTGTCCTTGAACTCAAGTTCCACAGGGTTCAGTTTCTGACGAACTGATTTTTTACGCTGCTGTTGACCAGGCATAATAAAGGTACGTCCGATATAACGGTTTTTCATAAACCCTTCACGGAACTTCACACCCAGAATATTCGCCAACTCCAAGGCAGAGGTACGGCTGGTATCAGGAATTGGAATCACCACATCAATATCATGTTGCTCACCCCATTCTTGCAGAATTTTATGGGCAAGTTTCTCCCCCATTTTCAAACGCGCTTTATATACCGAGATTCCATCAATCGTGGCATCTGGACGGGCAAAATAAACATATTCAAAAATACAAGGACGATATTCAGGATCAACTGCACACTGTTTTGAGAATAACTGGCCTTTGCTGTCAATAAAAATTGCTTCACCTGGCGCAATATCACGCTCAATCTTAAAACCAAGCGCGGTAATCGCTACTGATTCAGAGGCAATAATATATTCAGTGCCCTGCTCAGTTTCGCGTGAACCATAAATCAATGGGCGAATGCCATTTGGATCGCGGAAACCGACCAGACCATGACCTGTAATCATTGCAACTACGCCATAGGCACCCTTACAGCGTTCATGTACACGGGAAACAGTATGGAAAATATCTGCTGGTGTCGGGTTTAATGTGCCAATTTTCTGTAATTCATGTGCAAACACATTCAACAGAACTTCCGAATCGGAGTCGGTATTCATGTGACGCAAATCTGTCTTAAACTGATCTTCATGAATTTCTTCGGCGTTGGTCAGGTTACCATTGTGTGCAAGAGTAATACCGTATGGAGAATTCACATAAAACGGCTGCGCCTCCGCACTGCTGGATGAACCTGCGGTTGGGTAACGAACATGCCCAATCCCGTAATTACCCAGCAATGCACGCATATGGCGAGTATGGAACACATCACGTACCATGCCATTATCCTTGCGGAGAAATAAACGCCCTTGATGACAAGTGACGATTCCCGCCGCATCCTGTCCCCGATGTTGCAACATCGTCAAAGCATCAAATAACATTTGGTTCACTGGCGATTTACCGGCTATCCCAACAACTCCAC
>ERZ650302.2257-NODE-2257-length-10381-cov-18.137614_pt1 | contig 10381 bp, 8 predicted proteins | sample MGYA00376238_ERZ650302 | MGnify/ENA primary metagenome ERZ650302 (study PRJEB26733, sample SAMN07839298) | wastewater metagenome | biome: urban; feature: wastewater treatment plant; material: waste water | place: USA: North Carolina | collected 2016-04-28 ... | reverse complement strand
CCGTGGCTCCGGCCTCCTTGGCCAGATCCAGCAGGCCCATCAGGGCACAGCCGTTGGCAAGGAAATCGTCGATCAGCAGCACGTGGTCGCCTTCATTGAGATAGCGCTTGGACACGATGACAGGGAACTCCTTCTGCTTGGTGAAGGAATACACGGTGGTCGTGTACTGGTCGCCGTCAAGATTGATGGACTGCGCCTTCTTGGCGAACACCACCGGGACATTGCCGAAATGACGGGCCACGACACAGGCGATGCCAATGCCGGAAGCCTCAATGGTCAGAATCTTATCGATGGTCTTGCCCTTGAAATGCTCGGCCCAGGCGGCGCCCATATGGTCGAACAGCTCGACATCGCACTGATGGTTGAGGAACGCGTCCACTTTCAGCACATTGCCGGGCTTGACGGTACCTTGTTGCGCAATGCGCTCTTCAAGTTCCTTCATGAAACCCCTTAATCTTGTCGGCCGCGAAAGCGGCATCAGATGATGGCATACGGCGAGCCGTATATAGGAGTTCAGCATACGCGCCTCAATTGACCGTGCGAGTCGGACCCCTGACCTGCTCATGTGATAAACATGAATGCTGCGAACAAATGTTTGAATATGAGCGTGCGCGAAGAAAAGAGGAATCGGTGGAACAGAGCATGGGACCTGTGATGTGCGATCCGCGGAGCCTGATAGAGGGACTCAACCCCCAACAGGAAGAAGCGGTGAAATACTACGGCCAGGCATTGCTCATCGGCGCCGGCGCAGGCTCAGGCAAGACCCGTGTGCTGACACGTCGCATCGCATGGCTGCTGGCGCATGGCTTCTGGGCAAGCAGCATCCTCGCCATCACCTTCACCAACAAGGCGGCCGCTGAAATGCGCGAACGCCTCGAAGGTCTGATCGGACCGGTCGCCCAGCGCATGTGGGTGTCGACGTTCCATTCCGCATGCGTGCGCATCCTCAGGCGTGACGGCCAGTCGATAGGGCTGGCGTCGGGCTTCTCCATCTATGACACCGCCGACTGCGAGCGCCTCGTCAAGCTGATCGGCGCCGATCTCAACATCGACCTCAAGCGCTACACGCCGCGCGCGATCCTCTCGCGCATCTCCGATTACAAGAACTCACTGATCGGCTGGCAGGAGCAGCTCAAGCGCTACGCGCCCGACTACCGGCCCGGCCAGCGCGGTTATCAGATCGGCAATTTCGGCGACATCGAGGTGCTGTATTCCGTCATCTACGCCGAATACCAGCATCGTCTGGCGCTCGCCAACGCAGTCGACTTCGACGATTTGATCATGCGCACCGTGGAATTGCTCCAAACCTGCCCGCAGGTGAGCGAATACTATCGGCACAGGTTCCGTTACATCTTCGTGGACGAGTATCAAGACACCAACCATGCCCAGTATCAGCTAGTCAAGCTCCTAGCTTCTCGCTTTAAAAATATTTGTGTAGTCGGGGATGCAGACCAGTCCATCTATGGCTGGCGCGGTGCGACGCTGGACAACCTCAAGAAACTGCCGGTGGACTACCCCCACCTCAAGGTCATCAAGCTGGAGCAGAACTACCGCTCCACCAGCGCCATCCTGCGCGCGGCCAACAACGTGATCGGGCCCAACCCCAAGCTGTTCCCCAAGACGCTGTTCAGCGAATTGGGCGAGGGCGAACCGGTGCGCGTGGTCGATGCCGACAACGAAGAGCACGAAGCCGAGCGCGCCGTGGCCCGCATCCAGAGCCTGCGCGCGGCCAGCAACCCGCCGCCGGACTGGAAGAGCTTCGCCATCCTGTACCGCGCCAACCACCAGGCCAAGCCGTTTGAAAAGGCGCTGCGCAAGGCCAACATTCCGTACAAGGTGTCGGGCGGCACCAGCTTTTTTGACCGGGCGGAAATCAAGGACCTGTGCGCCTGGTTTCGCCTGTGGATCAACAACGACGACGACCCGGCGTTTTTGCGCGCCATCACCACACCCAAGCGCGGCATCGGCCACACCACACTGGCAGCGCTGGGCGCGTTTGCCACGCAGCACAAGCAGAGCATGTTCGGTGCGCTGTTCAACGGCATGCTGCCGGCCGCCGTGCCCAAGCGTGCCATGGACGGTCTGCACGAGTTTGGCCGCTACATCAACTACCTGGAGTACAGCGCCCGCCGCACCGTCGGCGCCGACGACGCCCGCGCCTTTCTGAACGAATGGCTCAAGGAAATCGGCTACGAGCAGCACCTGTACGACAACGAAGACAGCGAGAAGGTGGCCGCCGCCCGCTGGAGCAACGTGATGGAGTTCTGCGACTGGATGGCCCAGCGCGCGGGCGGGCAGATCGACGACACGGCCGGTGCCGTGGTGGCCAAGGAGACCAAGAGCCTGCTGGAGGTGTCGCAGACCATTGCGCTGCTCTCCACCATCAGCGAGCGCGAGCAGGAACAGGACATGGTGACCCTGTCGACCCTGCACGCCAGCAAAGGGCTGGAGTGGCCCCACGTGGTGCTGGTGGGCGTGACCGAAGGCATGCTGCCCTTCAAGCTGGACGACGACGAAGGCCGCCAGCAGAAGGTGACCGACGACACGCTGCAGCGCCTGCAGGAAGAGCGCCGCCTGATGTACGTGGGCATCACCCGCGCCCAGCGCACCCTGGCCGTGAGCTGGACCAAGAAGCGCAAGAAGGGCCGCGAAATGGTGTCGGCCCAGCCCAGCCGCTTCATCGCCGAAATGGGCCTGGACAAGACCACCGCCCGCGAAGACCCGCGCGAAAAGCTCAAGGCCCTGCGCGCCGAATTTGCCGCCAAGAAAGCCTTGGCCGACAGCACCCCGCCGCGCTGAAAGGCGCAGCCCACCACGGCACACACCCTTATGGCACGCTCGCGCACCCATCTCTCCCGCCCTGCCGCAGCCCTGCTGCCCGCTTTGTTTTTGATAGCTATCAGCGCTTATCCTACAAGCGCCAGCAGCCAAAATGACCCAAAATCCAGCGCAGCCTGCCCGGCCGCAGCGGACATGAGCCACCTCCACCTGCAAGGGCACTGGCGCGCCGAGCTGCAAGCCACCGCCGCCACGCTGCAGCTGGGGCCCCACCCCGAGCTGGCCCACAGCGTGCGCGGCACCGTGCAGCGCGGCGGCACCACGGCACAGGTCAGCGGCGATGTCGATGACGGCGACCTGACTCTGGAAGAATCGATCAACGGCACCAACATCAGCGCCACCTGGACAGGCCGGGTGGTGGATGGCAGTTGCGGCAAGGAAATACGCGGATCATGGACTCAAAGCACCTCTCCCGACACACCCCAGCCCTTCGTCCTGCGCAAGCAGGCCAGCTGGCAATGAGCGCCGTCCGCCCGGCGCGGCCCCGGCGCATGGGCTGGCCCGCTGCCCTGGCGTTGCTACTGGCCCCGGCGGCGGCCATGGCGCAAGCCGCGCCCGGCGGTGCAGCCACGTCCGCAACCGGCAACCAAGATGCAGCCTGGCGCCGTTGCGCCGCCTTGTCGGGCGACAACGCAGCCCGCCTGGCCTGCTTTGACGCCTGGGCCGGTCAGCAGGCCTGGCAGGCTCCTGCTGCCTCAGCAGTGGCAGGCGCAGCCCCCGGCAGCACCAGCGAGCCAGCGGCAGACGCCAGTTCACCAGCCAAGCCCGTAGACACCACGCTGCCCGCCACCCGCATCATCGAGGTGGCGCGCACCGAGGGCTGCCGCGACCCGCAATACAGCGACCTCTCGCGCTTCTGGGAGCTGGAATCGGGCAGCGACTGCGGCACGTTCAGCTTCCGTGGCTACCGCCCCATCACCGTGTCGGTGGTGGCGTCAGACTCGGTCAACCGCCAGCCTACGTCGCCCGCCGTTGGCCACTCGGCCACAGAAAGCACGCCCTACCGCACCACCGAAAACCGCATCCAGCTGTCGGTGCGCACCAAGCTGGCCCAGGGGCTGCTTACCCAGGGGCACCCCACGCTCAAGGATTCGGTGTGGTTTGGCTATTCGCAGCAGTCGTACTGGCAGCTGTTCACGCCCCAGATCTCGCGCCCCTTCCGGTCCACCGACCACGAGCCCGAAATCATGTACGTCTACCCCACCACCGCCCAGCTGCCCTTTGGCTGGCGCTGGCGCTACAGCGGCGTGGGCCTGGTGCACCAGTCCAACGGCCAGAGCAACCCGCTGTCGCGCAGCTGGAACCGGGTGTACCTGATGACCGGCATGGAGCTGGACAACCGCTGGACCGTGACCGGCCGGCTGTGGAAGCGCCTGTCTGAAAGCGCCGACAGCGACGACAACCCCGGCATCAGCGACTACGTGGGCCGGGGTGAACTTGCCGTGCGCTGGAACGTGAACAAGGACAACACCCTGGGCGCCACCTTCCGCAGCTCGCTGGCCAGCAGCGACCGCGGCTCTGTGCGGCTGGAATGGATGCAGGCGCTGGGCAGCGGCCTGTGGGGCGGCAAGAGCAACCTGCGCCTGCACACCGCGCTGTTCAGCGGCTACGGCGACAGCATGATCGACTACAACCGCAAGCGCACCGTGTTCAGCCTGGGCGTCAGCCTGGTGGACTTCTGAGCACCTGAACAGGTTTTCACGCCCGGGCCCGGTCCAGCGCAGGGATACCGGGCCCGCTGAAACTTGAGGCGCGTCAGCGGCCTCGCAAATTGTTACAACCTTACCCTCAAGTTTCACAAAATGCCGCCGGGGCGCCGCCACAATGGCGCGCGCACCCCAGCCGGCAAACCTGCGTGCCACGCGCCCGATAAGCGCGGCTTTTTGGCCGTTTTACCCCCGATTGCCTGGTGCATATGCCCTCGAAAATGCCGACACAAGAGGAGACAGCCCATGGACATGCAATACCAACTCAAGGCAGGCAGCTACTACCTGTACGACATGCGTGAAGCGCCCAGCGCCGTCACGGGTGAGCGCAGGTTCAAGCTCAAAACCGACACCGTTGCGATTGCTTTTGACGTGCACACCGGCAAAGTGCACCAGCACGGCAGCCCCACCCGCATCCAGTCGTGGGCCAACAACACCCGCCGCCGCCTGCGTGCCGCCGGTGCCCAGCAGGAAGCCAATGACATCGTGGTCGTGTCCGGCCCGCTGCCCGTGGATGAACTCAACAAATGCCTGTGGGTAAGCGGCTACGTGCGCCGCATGTTCTCCCGCCTGGCCACGCTGCCGCACGGCAAGCTGCAGCGGCCTGCAGAGCCGTTTCGCAAGGCGGCCTGATTACGGGGCCACACTCACCATCAAGAAAGGGAGCCAGACGGCTCCCTTTTTTGTGCCCGGCGCAGACGTTTAAAGCGCCAGCACCACCTTCTGCCCCGCCGCGCGCGAGCAGCAAGCCAGCAGACGGGTGTTGGCGGCGCGTTCGGCCTTGGTGAGCACCTTGTCGCGGTGGTCTACCTCGCCAGACACCACGGCCACCTCGCAGGTGCCGCACAGGCCTTCGCCGCAGTCGCAGGGCACATCCACCCCCGCCGCCTGCAGTGCCTGCAGCAAGGTGCGGTCGGGCGGCACCGTCACTTCCAGGCCAGAGTCTTTCAGCACGGCGACAAAAGCGTGCTCCTTGTCGGGCTGCAGGCCCGAGCCTTCGCCGCTGAAGTGCTCGTAGTGCAGCACCTGTTCGGGCCACTCGGCGCCCAGGGCTTCCAGCTCGTCAATCAAGCGGTTGGGGCCGCAGGCGTACACCCGGTGATTGGCCTGCACGCCCGCCACCACGGTAGGCAGGTGCATGCGCCCGCCCTCGTCCTTCACATGCAGGATGAGGGCCGGGCCATGGTCCTGCAACGCGCGCGGCAGCAGGGCCATCTGGGCGCGGCTGCGGCCTGCGTAGTGCAGCACATACGGCTTGCCCAGGCGCTGCAGCCGGTCGGCCATGGCCAGCATGGGGGTGATGCCGATGCCTGCGGCAATCAGCACGTAGTGGTCCGCCGTTTCATCCAGCCGGAACAGGTTCTTGGGGCCTGCCAGTTGCACGGTGTCGCCGGGCTGCAACTGGTCGCAGAAGTGGCGCGAGCCCCCGCGCCCCTCGGCCTCGCGCTGGATGACGACCTGCAGGTGCTGCCGGTCATCTGCCGCGCCGCACAGCGAATATTTGCGGCGAAAGCCCCCGGCCACCACATCCACATGCGCGCCGGCAGACCAGGCAGGCAGCGCGGCCCCCTGCGGGTCGGCAAACACCAGGCGAAAGGCACTGTCGCCCTCGGGCTGCTTGTCTTTCAGCACCACGGTGCGGGTGATCGAGTCCTTGGCGGGCGGGCCGATGTAGAACGGCACCGGCTCGGGCGCATGCTCAGGCGCGGAATAGGCTTGCAAACGCTCGGGGTTGCGGGCCGGGTCCCACTCCACCCACAGCTGCGCTGGGCCACGGAACGAGGTGTTGGAGAGGTATTCCAGCGGCTGCCCCTCCACCAGGCGCATGTGCGGCAGGCGGCGCACAAACTCCTCCAGAAACACGCGCATCTGCAACCGGCCAATGTTCTTACCCATGCACTGGTGCGCGCCGTAGCCAAAGGTCAGGTGCTCCACCGCTGCTTCGCGGTACACATCGACCTCGTCGGGGTTTTCAAAATGGCGCGGGTCGAAGTTGGCCGAGGCCTGCACCAGCAGCAGCTTGCTGCCCTTGGGGATGGGCACGCCGCCCACCACGGCATCGGCCGTGGCCTGGCGCCGCCACGCAATGATGGAGCCTGCCACGCGCAGGCATTCTTCCACCGCGTTGGGGATGAGCGCCGGGTTGGCGCAGATGTCTTCCCACGCCTTGCGGTGCGACAGCAGCGTGAGGAACGCATTGGCCGTGGCGTTGGAGGTGGTTTCGTGCGCCGCCGCCAGGATGGCCATCATCATCGAGCGCAGGTACGACTCGGGCACCACGTCGGGGTGCTTCAGGTGCTGGCGAATGGTTTCGTACATCCAGCCCTCGCCGTCGGGCTGGGCGCGCATGGTGTCCAGAATCTGCTGCGCGGTCTGCCAGAAGCGGCCCACGTTCTCGGCAATCTCCAGTTGCTCCTGCGGCGTGGGCCGGCCCCAGGTGTTGAGCGTGTGTGCCACGGCAAACTGCCGCAACTGCTCGGCCCCCTCGTCGGGCACGCCCAAAAACTTCAGGGCGATGTTCAGCGGAATCTCGTAGAACATCTCCGCCACCAGGTCAGCACGGCCCTGGTTCACGAAGCGGTCCATGTACTGCCGCGCCAGGTTGCGCACCATGGGCTCCAGGGTGATGAGGCGCTCGGGCAGGAAGGCGTCCATCAGCAGGCGGCGGCGCTCCATGTGGTCGGGCTCGTCCTCGTTGACCATGGTGCGGTTCATCGCAAAGCCGTAGCGCTGCAGGATGGACATCACCTCGGGCGTGGCCGGGGTGATTTTTTCGAGCGCGATGGAGGGCGAAAACAGCAGGTTGTCGCGGAACACGGCCTTCACGTCTTCGTAGCGCGTCACCACCCAGTAGCCCAGCTGCGGGCTGAAAAACACGGGTTCCTGCTCGCGCGCCCAGCGCAGGTACTCGGCAGGCGCCTGCATGTAGGCGGGCTCGAAGGGGTTGAACGCCGCCGCGTTGGCACTGACCGGGCAGCCCCCAGGCGTGGCGGCCTGGGCAAAACTGCGGTGGTCCACGGGGCAGCGCCCCATGGCGGGGGCAGAGGGGGTGGCCGAAGAGGTGGCGTTGGTGGCTGGGGTCGGAGCAGTCATGGAGCGGATGGTATTAACCGAAATCAATTTACGCAATGCGTAATTTCCCTTCGATTTCCACCCATCCAATCCACCAGCGCGGAGTTCAACCGCTCAGGCAGGCGGTGCGTACCCCATGGCGGCACTGATGGCGGCCGCTTCTTCCACCACCCGGGGGCAGATGCTTCCGCCAGGGCGGGCGTCAAAGCCGTTGCTGGCACCCAGCGCCGTGAGCACCGCGCTCACATGGCCCCGGGCATCGAACACCGGGGCCGCCACCGCGCTGATGCCTGCCAGCAGCGTGTCGCGCACGATGGCGCAGCCCTGGCCAAGCACCTGCTGGCGCAGCCCCTGCACCGGGTCGCTGCCGCCCACCAGTGAGCGTTGCTCGGGCGTGGCTGCCTCGTACTCGGCCCGGGCCGTGGCCTGCAAGGTTTCATCGTCTGAAAAGGCCAGGAACGCCTGCCCCGATGCAGACCACAGCAGCGGCAGCACCGAGCCGGGGCGGATGTTGACGGTGACCGGCAGCGAGGGCTCTTCCATGCGCATCACCGTGGGGCCCATGTTGCCCATGACAGCGATGAAACAGGTCACCCGCAGCGATTCCCGCAGGCGCAGCAAGGCGCTTTCGCCCATGCGCACCGGGTCGCACTGGCGCAGGGCTGCCAGGCCAATGCGCACCGCCTCAGGCCCCAGGTGGTAGTGCTGCGTGGCGGGGTGCTGCGCCACCAGCCCCTCGGATGTGAGGCTGGACAGGTAGCGGTGCACCTTGGCGGCGTTTTCGCCCGCTTCGGCCGCAATGGCGGTGAGGCTGGCCGCGCCCCCCAGCCGCGCCAGCGCTTTCAGGATGGTCATGCCGGTTTCGGCCGACTGCACGCGTTGGCGGCGCTTGCCGCCGTCTAACGGGAAGGGGGAGGAGTTTTCCATGATCCAGATCACAGGGTTATCACGACTGAATGATTACGCATTGCGTAATATCATTGCAAACAATAAATCAATTCAAGGAGCCAACATGCTGAACCGCCGCTGCGCCACCGGCCTGATCACTGCCATCGCCCTGCTGGGGGGAACCGTGGCCGCCCACGCCCAGAGCTACCCTGCCAAGCCCATCCGCTGGGTGGTGCCCTACCCTGCGGGCGGTGGCTCGGACTTTTTGGCGCGCACCATCGGCCAGCAACTGTCGCAGCAGATCAGCCAGCCCGTGACGGTGGACAACAAACCCGGCGGCAACACCGCCATTGCGGCGTCAGAAGTGGCCCGCTCGGCGGCAGACGGCTACACGATCTTATCGGCCGACAACGGCACCATGGTGTTCAACACCGCGCTGTACTCCAAACTCACCTACAACCCCGAAAAAGACCTGACCCCCGTCACGCTGATGGGGCGCTTCCCCATGATCCTGGTGGTGGGCCCGAACTCGGATGTGAAGGACGCCAAGGACTTCGTGGCCAAGGCCAAGGCCGCCCCCGGCAAGATCAGCTACGGCTCGGCCGGTGCGGGCAGCCCGCACCACCTGGCCATGGAACTGCTCAAGGTGCAAGGCGGTCTGCACATGGTGCACATCCCCTACCGCGGCGCAGCTCCCGCCCTCACCGACCTGGCCGGCGGGCAAGTAGCCGCCATGATGGTGGACCTGGCTGCTGGCGCAGGCTTCATCAAGGGTGGCAAGGTGCGCCCGCTGGCGGTGGCCAACCCCACCCGCCTGCCCCAGTTGCCTGACGTGCCCACCTTTGCCGAACTGGGCATCAAGGGCGTGGAAGCCTCGGCCCAGGTGGGCATTGTTGCCCCTGCCAACACGCCAGCCGACACCGTCGCGGCCCTGCAAAAGCAGGTGGCCACGGCCATCCAGCAACCGGCCATCCGCCAAAAGCTGATTGATTTCGGCATCGAGCCCGTGGGCAGCACGCCCCAGCAATATGCCGAGCTGATCCGCACCGAAGTGCAGCGCTGGCACCAACTGATTCGCGAGCAGAAGATTTCGCTGGATTGAAAAGGGGCGAACGCCCCCACCATGCAAAAAGGCCGCAACGCGGCCTTTTTTCTTTGGCAGTGCGCTGACTTGCAATCAGTCATCGCCCTCCACGTCACCGTCCACCACCGCATCCTGCAGATGCTTGACGATGGTGACCGGCACCGCACAGGCACGCGCCACCTCTTGCGACACCGAGCCCAGCAGCGCACTGCTGAGCGCCCCATGGCCCTTGGCGCCGATGACCACCATGTCTGCGCCATTGCGCTCGGCCATGTCCACCAGCGTGTGGGCGGGGTCGCCCAGGCCAATGTCGGTTTCATAGGCCACACCAGCCGCCTCCAGCAAGGCCCGGGCGGGCGCCAGCAGGTGTTCGCCAGCCTCCACGCTGGCTGCAGCGATCAGGTCGGGGTCCCGGCTGGTCACCAGCTCGTACAGCGATGCAGGCTCTTGCACATGGGCCAGCACCACCGTGGCCTGCAGCCCCTGCTGCAGCCATTGCAGCGTGTGCCGCACACCGTCGAGCGACAACTCCGAACCATCCACGGCCACCAGAATCTTGAGCATGTTGTTCTCCTTGCGGGTTACTGACCAGACCAGTGTAGTCACCCCTGCTGGCTGCACCAGCACCTTGCGCAAAGGTCCTCCAAAAACAGGCCGGGGCGGTGTCTGGGACAATCCCGCCCATGCTTCAGTTCGACCTTCTCAAAACAGACCCCTCCAGCCACGCGCGGCGCGGCAAGCTCACGCTCAACCACGGCGTGGTGCAGACCCCCATCTTCATGCCCGTGGGCAC
>ERZ650302.2256-NODE-2256-length-10385-cov-6.154985_pt1 | contig 10385 bp, 8 predicted proteins | sample MGYA00376238_ERZ650302 | MGnify/ENA primary metagenome ERZ650302 (study PRJEB26733, sample SAMN07839298) | wastewater metagenome | biome: urban; feature: wastewater treatment plant; material: waste water | place: USA: North Carolina | collected 2016-04-28 ... | reverse complement strand
CATGGCATCACTCTCTAAAATATGAGATTAAAAAAAACCGACGTTAGTCTGTTGTATGCTTTTATTATTCCTAAATTTTGTTAGGCACTAACAACGCAGGCGCAGTCTAACTGGTCTGCGAATATGCTATCACTGCGCTTTTTGAATTGCTACTAGGTTGATTGAAAAAAAAGCAAAAAAACGCGAAAAATACGTGCTTTTTTAACAGAAAATAACAATTAATTTGGCATTTTAGATTGGAGAGTTGCACAGTAACTGGCTAAAAACTAAAAGGTTTTTACTAAATATTTTTTTATAATCATTTACTTAAAAATAAGTTTACATATAACAAGTGCAATTGTGTCTTTATGTAACTTTTGTCAACCAAATAAAAAAGCCATCGTTATAAGATGACTTTTTTAGGTGTTCTGATATTTATAGTAGTTTAATTGGCTGCTTTACGTTTCATTTGATCAAAGAAATCATCATTGGTTTTGGTTTCTTTCATGCGATCAAGCAAGAATTCCATTGCGGCCAATTCATCTTGAGTGTGCAACAACTTACGTAAAATCCAAACCTTACGTAAATTATCTTCGCTCATTAAGCGCTCTTCACGACGCGTGCCTGATTTCTTGATGTTCATGGCAGGGAAAACACGTTTTTCTGCAATACGACGGTCTAAGGTAATCTCTTGGTTGCCCGTACCTTTAAACTCTTCGTAAATCACTTCATCCATTTTACTGCCTGTTTCAATCAGTGCAGTTGAAATAATGGTCAGTGAACCACCTTCTTCAATATTACGTGCAGCACCAAAGAAGCGTTTTGGACGTTCTAAAGCGTGCGCATCAACACCACCCGTTAAAACTTTGCCTGAAGATGGTACAACGGTGTTATACGCACGAGCCAAACGGGTAATGGAATCCAGTAAAATCACGACGTCTTTTTTGTGTTCAACCAAGCGTTTGGCTTTTTCAATGACCATTTCAGCGACTTGAACGTGACGTGCAGGTGATTCATCAAAGGTTGAAGCGATAACTTCACCACGAACCGTACGTTCCATTTCTGTGACTTCTTCAGGACGTTCGTCAATCAGCAGTACAATCAGGAAACATTCAGGATTGTTACGAACAATCGACTGCGCAATGTTTTGCAGCAACATGGTTTTACCGGCTTTCGGTGGTGCAACGATAATAGAACGCTGACCTTTACCGATTGGGGCAACCAGATCGACTACACGAGCTGTCAAATCTTCAGTGGTACCATTACCCAATTCCATGACCAATTGTTCTGTTGGGAAAAGTGGGGTCAAGTTCTCAAATAAGATTTTATTGCGTGAATTTTCAGGGGTGTCGTAGTTAATTTGGTTTACTTTAAGTAAAGCAAAATAACGTTCGCCTTCTTTTGGTGGTCGAATCGTACCCGTAATGGTGTCACCCGTGCGCAGGTTAAAGCGACGAATTTGTGAAGGGCTGACATAAATGTCATCTGGGCCAGCAAGGTATGAGCCAGCAGCAGAGCGTAAGAAACCAAAACCATCAGAGAGAATTTCTAGAACGCCATCACCAAAAATCTCTTCACCATTCATGGCGTGGCGCTTTAAGATGGCAAAAATAATGTCTTGCTTACGGTTACGTGCCATTCCTTCAAGGCCCATAAACTCGGCAATTTTGATGAGTTCGCCAATCGGTTTTTTCTTGAGTTCGGTTAAATTCATAGAGGTTCTGATAGAATTAAAATTCTGGGGTACTGGTTAGAGAAGGAGCAACATTTAGCCGCATTCATACAATAAAATGAAAGCAATTGTATTTGCACAATAACGATTCAGAGCACTGATTCATTGTTTGATTGAAAAATGTGAAAAACAATTTCTGTTGCCGAGCGGCATTTTTGTGTTGTGTCTTTTCAGAAAGAGGATGAAAGATCCTGCGTTTCCTGAGCATGCAATATAAGAGAGAAATGTCTACTTGTCAATTTGTAGGCAAAAAAATACGCCAGTGTGTGGCGTATTTTTTTTCATCATCTCTATAAATAGATGATGTATCCATCGACTTAGATATTTTCGTCAATAAACGCAGTCAATTTAGATTTAGGCGCTGCACCAACTTGCTGTGCAACCACTTCACCATTTTTGAACATCAATAAAGCTGGAATATTGCGGATGTTGTAGTTCACTGCAGTTTGTTCGCAAGAAGTCACATCAACCTTTACAATTTTAACTTTGCCTTGGTATTCGTTTGCAAGTACTTCAAGTACAGGTGCAATTGCTTTACATGGCGCACACCAGCCAGCCCAAAAGTCAACCAATACAGGAGTATCTGATTGAAGAACATCGGCTTCGAAGTTTGCATCAGTGGTGTTTACGATGTTGCCAGACATGGATTACGCTCCAAATAATTTATAAGATAGCTTTAATTAGTATTACATAGCCATCTTGAATAAAGTAGGGAATCTGTGAATTTTCCATTCAAAATACAAATTTGTCCAATTGATCGTAACGATAAGGCTAAACGAAAATGCTAATTCTGTAACACATTTGTCATATATGCAGAAAATTTAAATAGTCGTTAAATTGTGCTGATAAATGGCTTTTAAATTAGGTTTATGTGAATTACTCTAGGCACAATTCTGTCTAGGTTTGTTTGAAGAATGTCTGATTTTTTAATTGATGAAGAGTTACTCGCAGCCATCGATATGGGGTCGAATAGTTTCCACTTGGCGATTGCACGGGTGGATCATGGTGAAGTAAAAAAAGTGGCATCAATGTCAGAAAAAGTACAGTTGGCTGCAGGTTTAGATGAAAATAAGAATTTGACCGAAGCCGCACAGCAGCGCGGTCTGGCCTGTCTGGCGCGTTTTGTGGGGCGTTTAACTGCAGTGCAGTCAAACCGTTTGCGTATTGTGGCAACCAACGCATTGCGTCAGGCCAAAAATGGACATGAGTTTATTCAAAAAGCCGCAGAAATTTTGCCTAAACCTATTGAAATTATTGCAGGGCGTGAAGAAGCCCGTTTAATTTATTTAGGCGTATCGCACACGATGGCGAATAGTGGACGTCGTTTGGTGATTGATATTGGTGGTGGTTCGACAGAATTGATTATTGGCGAAGAGTTTGAGCCAATTCATACTGAATCTTTACAAATGGGCTGTGTGGCCTATACCAAAGCCTATTTTGCCGATGGTGAAATTAGCAAGAGTAGTTTTGAAAAAGCAGTAGTTGCAGCGCGTAAAGAGCTGTATTCGATTGCTAACACTTATAAAGAAGCAGGCTGGGATACGGTTGTAGGCTCTAGCGGTACCATTAAAGCCTGTCGTCAAATTACGGTAAATATGGGCTGGAGCAATGAGCAGGAAAATCTGACTCGTGAAGGTTTAGAAAAACTCAAAGACCGTTTGCTCAAGTTTAAACACGTATCAGAAATGGAATTTGATGGCCTTAAAGAAGACCGTCGAGCAGTTTTGCCAGCAGGTTTAGCAATTTTATATGCCGTATTTGATGTATTAGATATCGATAAATTGGTGTATTCCGATGGGGCTTTGCGTGAAGGTGTAATGTATGACTTGTTAGGACGTTTCCAGCATGAAGACATTCGTGATCGCAGTGTACAGGCCTTAATGGGGCGTTATAACTCAGACCCGAAACAGGCTGGACGCGTGGTCAAAACTGCGCAACATTTGTTTGATAGTGTGGCAGAACCATTAAAATTAAATAATGAAGATAGTGACTTATTGCGTCGTGCTGCGTACCTGCATGAAATTGGTTTAGCCATCAGTCACAGCAGTTATCATCGTCACGGTGCATATTTATTGCAACATTCGGACATTCCCGGTTTCTCACAAATTGACCAAAACTATCTCTCGCATTTGGTCGGCAACCATCGTCGAAAGTTGCGCCATGACGCGAAAATAGAAGCATTGAAAGCGGGTGGCAATAAAATTGTTTACTTAAGTTTGTTGCTTCGCCTTGCAGTTTTGGTCAATGCAAGTCGTAGCGATGCGATGCTTCCTGCCATTGAATTAAGCATCCGCAATGCGCAACAATGGCAGCTCAGCGTGTCGGGTGATGCCAAACAGTGGCCATTGCTTGTCGCTGAATTGCACGATGAACAAGTGCAATTCAAGAATTGGGACATTGAATTGAATATTCAGTCGGAACAATTTGTCGATTAAGATTTGGTTAATTTAGGGATAACAGTCGACTTATGAAAAAAGCTGCTCAATCTAAAGCATGGAAAACCGTGCAAATTGCACGTCATCCTGAACGTCCGCAATTTCTAGACTATGTGGGTGAAATTTTCACTGAATTTGATGCCTTGCATGGTGATCGTTTATTTGGTGATGATGGTGCAATGATCGGTGGATTGGCACGCTTTGATGGTCAGCCTGTCATGGTGATAGGTCAACATCGTGGTCGCAGTACCCGCGAAAAATTACAACACAACTTTGGGATGTGTAATCCAGAAGGCTACCGTAAGGCACAGCGTCTTATGGATATGGCAGAGCGTTTTAATCTGCCAGTTTTCACTTTTGTTGATACCATGGGCGCATACCCAGGTGTAGGTGCAGAAGAACGTGGTCAGGCAGAAGCGATTGCGACTAGCTTGGCACAACTGTCGAATTTAAAAGTACCTGTAATTGCTACAGTATTGGGCGAAGGTGGTTCAGGTGGTGCTTTGGGTATTGGTGTGGCTGACCGTGTGGTGATGTTGTCACACAGTATTTACTCTGTTATTTCACCAGAAGGTTGTGCGTCTATTCTCTGGAAAACTGTAGAAAAAGCCGAACAAGCCAGTGAAGCATTGGCATTGACCGCAGAAAAACTGCAAAAGATTGGTATTGTAGAATACGTAGTTGATGAAGGTGAGGGAGCACATTTAAATCCTGCACACGTCATGCACAGTCTGAAAAATGTGTTAAAAGAAGCTTTGAATGAATTGCAAGCGATGGATGCAACACAACGATGCGAAGAACGTTACCAGCGTTTAATGAAGTTTGGCAGCGACAATTTAGGTCTAGCGTCTTAAGTCAATTACAGGCTTTTCCTGCACAGACAAAATTTTTAATTGGATGTAGTGGTGGCATGGACTCCATGTTGCTACTGCATCTTTTGTCATTTTTGTGTCCTGAAAAAGTACGCACGATTTACATTGATCACCAATTGCAAAGTCCAAGCGCAGCGTGGGGCGCGTTGGTGCAAGCCACCTGTCAGAATTTAAATGTACCGTGTATACTGCAAAAAGTCACTGTGTCTGAGGGTAATCTAGAAAATCAGGCACGTCAGGCGCGTTATCAGGCCTATATGCAGCACTTGGATAGCGACGAAGTTTTAGTATTGGCGCACCATCAGCAAGATCAGGCGGAAACCGTATTGCTGCGTTTGTTTTCAGGCGCAGGTGTGCAAGGACTTGCTGCCATGGAGGTTGTCGATGTACGGGATGATTTCAGTATTTGGCGTCCGTTATTGGAAGTCTCGCGTGAGCAGATTTGCCAATGGAGTGCTGAATTAAAGCTGGATTATGTGCAAGACCCTAGTAATCAGGATGTGCATTATGACCGAGCATGGGCGAGAGAAATGTTGTGGCCAGTGTTGCAACAACGTTTTCCTAAAATGCAGCAAGCTGTGGCACGTACTGCAAACTTGATGCAAGATGCTGAACACATTTTGGCAGAAGTTTTGGCGCAGGATTTAGCAGCGTGTGGTACAGACTCGCAGCTGAATTTAATTCAGTTACAACAATTGTCTTTGCCACGGCAACGTCAGCTTTTATCGGCGTGGATGAAAGGGCAAGCACAATATCGCCCAAGTTATGATATGGTCGATCGTTTGCAGCGAGAAGTGATTCAGGCCAAAGCCGATGCACAAGCGGCGTTACATTGTCAGGATTATTATTATCTGCGTTATCAGCAACAATTATTTCGTTTGCCAAAAGCAGAGTATTTAGCTGCAGAACAGTTTGAGGCAGAAGAACAAGCGTTATGTTTACAGGCAAATCAGACTTTTCAAGTGTGGTCTGGCAGTTATCAACTGCAACAAGCCAAAGTTGGTTTATCTGCAACTTTGCTGAATCGTCGATTAACTTTACGGCCACGTTTAGGTGGTGAAAAAATTCATTTGTATGGTCGGGTGGGTACATGGCCACTGAAAAAAGCTATTCAGGAAGCACAAATTTTTCCGTGGACACGTCATACAATTCAAATATTAAGCCTAGATAATGTTATGCTAGGCGTTTTTAGCCCCAAAGGCTTTTGGCTTGCACAGTCGGACTATTGTGTCGCAGATGGATGGCAACCGAATTTAGTCTCTTAACGACAAAGAACTCAACGAAGAGCGTGGATCATGAGTGCTGTATTGAATTGTAATATTAGTTTCATTGGCGGTGGCAACATGGCGCAAGCCTTGATTGGTGGTTTGATTGCCAGAGGTTTGCCGCCTACCCGTATTACAGTTTCAGATCCTGTAGAACAAGTACGTGATTTATTGAAAGAAAAAGATGTGCATGTCACTGAGGATAATTTGGCTGCAATCGCACAGGCAGATATTGTCGTATTTGCAGTCAAGCCTCAGGTTTTGGCACAAGTGTTGCGTCCACTGTACGGTCAGTTTGATGATAAACTAGTGATTTCGATTGTTGCAGGCGCAGAAATTGCCACGATTTCTGAGTTATTGGGTACAGAACGCGTGGTGCGTGTAATGCCAAATACACCTGCTTTGGTGCAAACAGGTGCGCATGGTTTGTATGCAACCGAACAGGTCAATAGCACAGACCGTGAATTAGCAAGTCAGGTTTTGGCGGCAACAGGTTTAACCATTTGGGTAAACTCTGAAGCACAAATTGATGCCGTAACTGCAGTATCGGGTTCAGGACCAGCATATTTTTTCTATTTGATGGAAAGCATGATTCGTGCAGGCAAGAACTTAGGTTTAGATGAAAAAGTTGCGACAGCATTGACCTTGCAAACTGCTTTGGGTGCTGCGCAAATGGCAATTACCAGCTCAAATACACCTGCAGAATTACGCAAAAATGTGACTTCACCAAATGGCACGACCCAAGCTGCGATTGAAGTGTTTGATCATGCACAAATTTCACAAAATATTCAGGCGGCGTTGGCTGCTGCTAAAACGCGTAGTCAAGAATTAGCGCAAGAGTTGAGTGATAGTATTTAATTATTGAAAAACAACGAATTTAAATTTTAGGAAAGTTTAAGTATGGGTGCAAATTCTGCGCTAATTTTTGGCATTATCATTAACGTAGCGATTTTGCTCGTATTCTTCCGTTTCTTAATGCAATTGGCAGCGGTGAGTCCTTATAACCCTGTGGTGCTTTCAACCATTAAAGCCACCAAAATTGTAGATGTGTTTGGACGTATTTTTCCAACAGTTGGCAAAGGTCGGGTCAATTCTGCTGCTTTAGCTTTGTTGGTGGTGTTGTATTTACTCAAAATATTTGGTGTCATGTACTTAAATGGTGCGATGCCAAACAGTCCAATTCACTTAGTGATTCTGACTTTTGTGACTATGATTCAGGATTTAATCCGTTTCTGTCGTTATTTGATTTTTGCCACCATTATTTTAAGTTGGGTGGTGATGTTTACTCAATCTCGAGGCCCGTATATTGAAGTGATTCAAGACTTGGCAGAGCCGTTGTTGGCACCATTTCGTCGTTTATTGCCAAACATGGGGATGATTGATTTGTCGCCTATTATTGCATTTTTGGCTTTATATATCGCTGAAATCATTATGAATCAGGTGGCGATTGTTTTGCTGACAGGCTTATAAGTCGCAATATTCCAGAACCATTAAAAGGACTCTTGGAGTCCTTTTTAATGCTTGAAGTTTGGACTGACGACCTTAATATGTCTTTGGGAATACAAATAACCTTCACCCTGACCTTCCTTCTCGAAGAAGGAAGGTGCGGAAAAAGAGAGTGCAACGATTTTAGTGTGCTTCATCCCAGTTATTGCCTTGACCGACTTCCACTACCAATGGTACTGAAATTTCTACTACAGATTGCATGACTTCTGCCAACTTCGGCGCGAGTTCATCTGCCGCATCGCGATCGACTTCAAATACCAATTCATCGTGTACTTGTAGCAACATTTTGGCTTGCGCTTGCGGTAACATTTTGTCAACTTCAATCATCGCCATTTTAATAATATCAGCAGCAGAGCCTTGTAATGGCGCGTTAATTGCCGCACGTTCTGCCGCTTTACGTATCATCATATTACGTGCAGCAATATCTGGCGTATAGAGGCGACGGCCTAAAATAGTTTCTACAAAACCTTGTTCTAGCGCGACTTGGCGGGTGCGCTGCATATATTCATAAATACCTGGATAACGCTGGAAATATTGCTTGATGTAGTTTTGTGATTCTTCACGGGTAAACCCAAGCTGACGAATTAAGCCAAATTCAGACATGCCGTAGAGCAAACCGAAGTTTACGGCCTTAGCCTGACGACGCTGATCTGAGGTTACATCTTCTAAGGCAATACCCAAGACTTCTGCTGCAGTACGGCGGTGCACGTCTTGACCGTGGTTAAAGGCATCGAGCAGGGCATCATCTTGTGAAAAATGCGCCATTAAACGCAATTCGATTTGCGAGTAGTCGGCTGCCAATAGCACACGACCTTCAGGTGCGATAAAGGCTTTACGAATTTGACGACCAATTTCAGTACGAATGGGAATGTTTTGTAAGTTTGGATCGGTGGAAGATAAACGCCCTGTTGCAGTCAAAGCTTGGTGATAACTGGTATGCACTCGATGCGTATCGTTGTTGGCTTGTTTCAGCAAACCATCGGTATAGGTGCTTTTTAGTTTAGATAAACCACGGTAGTCTAAAATTAAGCTACTAATCGGATGCTCAATTTTCTCCAAAACACTTTCACTGGTGCTGTATTGACCTGTTGCGGTTTTCTTGCCGCCTTTGAGTCCGAGTTTATCAAATAGGATTTCACCCACTTGTTTGGGTGAGCTGACATTAAAGTTTTCACCTGCCAACTCTACAATTTGGTTTTCTAAATCTTGCATGGTTCGGGCAAAATCGACACCTAATTGATCTAAAAATTCCAGGTCAAGTTGAATGCCGTTTTCTTCCATGCAGGTCAGCACACGAGCCACAGGCATTTCAATGTTGTGCAAAATATTGACCAATTCAGGATGTTTTTGTAGCTTCGCAGACAGCACTTCATATAAACGATAGGTGACATGCGCATCTTCTGCAGCGTAGTGTGCAGCCGTTTCAATTTCAATTTGATTGAAGGTTTTTTGTTTAACGCCTTTGCCTGCAATTTGCTCATACGATGTAGTCAGGTGACTTAAATATAAACGTGCCACATCATCCATGCCGTGTCGAGTTGCAACTGAGTTGAGCACATAAGATGCCAGCATGGTATCGAAATACCAACCTTGTAAATGAATACCGTGATTTTCAAGCACATGCGCATCATATTTTAAATGGTGCCCAATTTTCTCCACAGCATTATTTTCTAAAATAGGTTTGATTTGCGCCAAGATTTGATCACGGTTGAGCTGCTGTGGTGCGCCTTCATAATCATGCGCCAAAGGTACATAGTAGGCATTTTTGGCATCGAAAGCGACTGAGAAACCAACAATTTCCGCAACGCGATAATCTAGACTGGTGGTTTCGGTATCAAAGGCAAAACGCTGTGCAGTTTGCAAGCGTTGCAGCAAACTATCCCAATCCATCTGATCTAAAATGGTGTGGTATGTTGCTGCTCCGAGTTGATCATCGATACTGCTTTGTGTGGCTTGATCTTCAGTTTCAATTTCATTGGCTGTCGGTGCGGCGACTGTTTGTGCAGCTTGTTGATAATTGTTGTTGTTTGGATTATTTGGATGATCAAGCGATTGTAATTGGTTACGGAATTCTAGCTCTGTATATAAATTGCGTAGGGCTTCGACATTTGGGTTTTGCAGTTTTAGATCGGCATAGCCAAAGCCTAGATCAAGATCACACACAATGCTGGCGAGTTGATGATCCAACGCAATACCATCCGCATTGTCTTTAATATTTTGTCCGACTTTGCCTTTAATATGGTCGACATTTTCTAAAATCCCACCAATCGAGCCATATTCGGTCAGCAGTTTTGCAGCAGTTTTGGCGCCAATACCAGGCACACCCATAATGCCATCGGAAGCATCACCCATGAGCGTGAGGTAATCAATAATTTGATGTGGCCATACGCCAAACTTGTCGAATACCGCCTGAATATCCATTGGCTTTTCTTTGAAGCTGTCTTCAAGGGTAACTTTTTCAGTTACCAACTGCGCCATGTCTTTATCACCAGTACTGATCAACGTTTCGATTTGTGATTCGGTGGCCTGACGAGCCAGCGTGCCAATAACGTCATCGGCCTCAACGCCATCAATCACTAACAACGGTAAACCCATC
>ERZ650302.2254-NODE-2254-length-10391-cov-18.225909_pt1 | contig 10391 bp, 9 predicted proteins | sample MGYA00376238_ERZ650302 | MGnify/ENA primary metagenome ERZ650302 (study PRJEB26733, sample SAMN07839298) | wastewater metagenome | biome: urban; feature: wastewater treatment plant; material: waste water | place: USA: North Carolina | collected 2016-04-28 ... | reverse complement strand
ATATGAGCAATTTTGTAGATTACGTAAAAATACATTGTAAATCAGGTCACGGTGGTGCTGGTTCTGCGCACCTTCGTAGAGAAAAATATATTCCCAAAGGTGGACCTGATGGTGGCGATGGAGGAAGAGGAGGACATGTTATTATGAGAGGAAATGCTCAGGAATGGACATTGCTTCCGCTTCGTTATACTCGTCATGTAAAGGCAGAACGCGGCGAAAATGGTGGCAAAAACCAATTGACTGGAGCTTATGGAGCAGATGTTTACATTAATGTTCCTATTGGTACCATTGCCAAAAATGAAGAAGGCGAGATTATTGGTGAAATCATGGAAGATGGTCAAGAAATCATCATCATGAAAGGAGGAATGGGTGGTCTTGGAAATGAACATTTTAAATCTTCTACCAATCAAACTCCGAGATATGCGCAACCAGGAATGCCCGGTGAAGAAGGTTACGTGGTTTTTGAACTCAAAATTTTAGCAGATGTAGGATTAGTTGGTTTTCCAAATGCTGGGAAATCTACACTTTTAGCTGCTGTTTCTGCGGCAAAACCAAAAATCGCAGATTACGCCTTTACTACATTGACTCCCAATTTAGGAATTGTAGAATACAGAAATTTCAAGTCTTTTGTAATGGCAGATATTCCCGGAATTATTGAAGGAGCTGCAGAAGGAAAAGGTCTTGGTCATAGATTTTTAAGACATATTGAGCGAAACTCTATCTTGCTTTTTATGATTCCTGCAGATTCTGAAGATCATTACAAAGAATATCAAATTCTACACAAAGAATTAGAAGAATATAATCCAGAATTAATAGATAAAGACATCATTGTTTCTATTTCTAAATCAGATTTGCTAGATGATGAATTGAAAAAAGAAATCACCGCAGAGTTTCCAGAAAAACTGAAACCGCTTTTCTTTTCAGGAGTTACGCAAGAGGGTTTGGTAGAACTGAAAGATGTAATCTGGAAAAAATTACACGGATAAAAAAATAAAGAAAGCGTTCATTTTTGAGCGCTTTTTTAGTACATAATAATTATTTAAAATTTTATTTTTAATCCGCAAAAGCAAAAAAAAATCTTTAGTTGATAAGCTATTCAAAAGTAAAAAAAGCGAAATATTTTACTTTTTTTACTTTTGAAGTACTTGTTTTCATGTATTTCTTTTGTCTCTTTTGTGGTTTATAAATAATTCTTTTTTCATTTATTTCTAAAAGACTATCTTTGTCCCATTATTCGCGGCATTCTTTAGCCAAAGTAGAAGATACTTTTTCAAATATCTGTAAATATTTCACAGATTTTTTGAGCAAAAAATGTTGAAGTAAAATACTTCGCCCGCACACATTTTTAAAATTTAAACATTTGTTATTTACAGATTTACAATTGATTAAGCCCATCCTTGATGCGCTTACCCAAGAAGGTTATGAAAAACCAACACCTATTCAATCACAAGCGATTCCACATTTATTAGAAGGCAAAGACTTACTAGGAACTGCTCAAACAGGAACCGGAAAAACTGCAGCTTTTGCCATTCCTATTTTGCAAAATCTTTATCATAAAAACACCAAAAACCATCAAATTAAGGCTTTAATTCTTACGCCAACCAGAGAATTAGCGATTCAAATTGAAGAAAGCTTCAAAGCTTACGGAAGACATTTGCCACTGAAAACTTTGGTAATATTTGGAGGCGTAAAACAAGGCGCTCAAGAACAAGCTCTGAAAAAAGGGGTTGATATTTTGGTAGCCACTCCAGGAAGATTGCTCGATTTTATCAATCAAGGTATTATTTCGCTCAAAAATTTAGAAATTTTTGTTTTGGATGAAGCAGATAGAATGCTCGATATGGGTTTTGTTCACGATGTGAAAAGAGTAGTGAAGTTGCTTCCGCCGAAAAGACAAACTTTGTTTTTCTCAGCGACTTTTCCTAAAGAAATTCAAGAATTGGCGAATTCTATGCTCAGAAATCCTGTAAAAGTAGAAGTTGCGCCTGTTTCTTCAACTGCTGACACGATTAATCAATCGATTTATTTTGTAGAAAAAGACGACAAATTAGATTTACTGACACACATTCTTCAAGATGAAAAGTTAGACCAAGTATTGGTTTTTGCCAGAACAAAACACGGTTCTGATAAAATCGCCAGAAAACTTCATAAAAGCAATATTTCAGCCGAAGCTATTCATGGAAATAAATCTCAAAATGCCAGACAAACGGCTTTAAGTAATTTTAAAAACAAGAAAACCAGAGTTTTAGTAGCGACTGATATTGCAGCAAGAGGAATTGATATTGATGACTTAAAATATGTGATTAATTTCGAACTTTCAGACGTTTCTGAAACTTACGTTCACCGAATTGGTAGAACGGGAAGAGCGGGAGCAGAAGGTACTTCTATTTCGTTTGTAGATGGTCTTGATTTAGTGAACTTGAGAAATACTGAGAAACTGATTGGTAAGAAAATTCCTGTGGTGAAAGATCATCCTTTTCATCCTGAAAAATTAGTTGAGCAAAAAAGAGATTCTAACAATAAACCTTTTGTTCCTAAACCAAAACCTCAGAAAAAAGAAGACATTAACTTTAAAAAACCGAAAAAGAAGGTTTTTTATAGAAAGAAATAGAATCTAGCCACGAATGCACGAATTTATTTGTAAATCATTTTATGATGTAATTAGTGTATTCGTGGCTAATTTATTTCCCAAAAATACGATGTGCGTTTTCGGTAGTGATTCTATCAATTTCTGCAAAATCTTTGTTGTAAATATTGACGAGTTTTCCAACGACCAAATCCAGGTAAGAACTTTCATTTCTTTTTCCACGGTGCGGAACTGGTGCCAAATAAGGCGAATCTGTTTCCAGAACAATTTTTTCTAAAGGAATTTCATGTAAAAATTGGTCGATTTTACCATTTTTAAAAGTAACAACGCCGCCAATTCCGAGAAGGAAATTCAAATCTATCGCTCGTTTTGCTTGTTCTAAATTTCCAGAAAAGCAATGGAAAATTCCTCTTAATTTCGGGTGTTTTTTACGTTCTAAAACTTCAAAAGTTTCATCAAAACTTTCTCTGGTATGAATGACAATCGGTAAATCTCTTTCAATTGCCCAATCTATCTGTTTTTCAAAAGCTTTTATTTGAATATCAAGCGTAGTTTTGTCCCAATACAAATCAATTCCGATTTCACCTATGGCAGGAAATGTTCTCTGGTTCAAATAATTTTCTACAATTTCTAATTCTTTTTCCCAAGTTTCTGGTTTTACATAACAAGGATGCAGCCCCATCATTGCGAAAATTTGATTGGGAAATTCTGCTTCTAATTGAAGCATTTTTTCATGAGATTCTGAATCAATGGCAGGAAGGTAAAACTCTGTTACGCCCTTATTAATGGCGCGTTTTATCATTTCTGTTCTGTCTTCATCAAATTCTTCTGAATATAAGTGTGTATGTGTGTCAATCATTATTTACAAATTTATTTGTATTTTGTCATTCTGAACGAAATAAAATGGAGTGAAGAATCTCTTGTGAATAGATTCTTCATTCCGCTATGCTCCATTCAGAATGACAAACATGAATTTATATTTTCATTTTCATGAGTAAGTCTGTTTGTACGTCTTCTCCGAGAACAAAGTCATGTTTTCCGAAGATTTCAAAACCATTTTTTTTGTAAAATTTTATAGCTCTGTGGTTTTCTTCCCAAACACCAAGCCAAACATATTCTAAATTCTTTTCTCTCCCGATTTCTATGGCTTTGTCAAAGAGAATTTGTCCGATTTTTTGACCTAAAAACGCTTTTAAAACATAAATTCTTTCAATTTCGAAGTGGTTTTCTTCTAATTTTTCGGTTTGAGCATCTTTGAAATTCAGTTTTAAGTAACCCAAAATTTCATCATTATTTTCAGCGAAATAAAACTCAGAATTTACATTTTCGAGTTCAGTTTTTAGCTTTTCAATGCTCAGATTTTCATCAAGATATTTTTGCATATCTTCTTCTGTATTCACTTCTTCAAAGGTTTCCTTGAAGGTTTGAATACTGAGATTTCTAAGCGTTTCTAAATCGTCAATATTGATTTTTCTGATTTTCATATTTTAGGTTTTGGCTAAAGCCAAATGAAATTTGCTATTGTAAAAACGGGCTAAAGCCCGTTCCTATTGATTTTTATTCTAATTTAAACTTAACAGTGACATTGGTTTCAAATTTTATTTTTTTAAACTCAATATCAATTGGTTTCAATTCTTTTTTCTCCCTCGCAGAATATCCCATTACAACTACACCTTCTACATCTCCACTATTAGAATTGTAGATATTGTTTTCTAAGTCAGATATAAAAATTGCAGTTCCTAATTTTTGATTAAGAGCTTTAGTGATTAATATAGCTTTATTTTTTGCTTTTATTACAGCTTTAGCCTTTAAATCCAAGATTATTTCTTCCGCTTTAGAATGTTCAGTTTTAATAAGTTTAACATTAGAAATTTCAGAATTTTCTAATTCGTAAATAACTCTTCCCGCTGTTTTTGCATCATATACAATTAAACTATATGATTTTGTTTTTAATATATCGGTATTTTTTAAAAAATATTTTTTAAAATTACTCGCTAAATCATTGAGCGTTAACTGCTTTTTAGTATCTATTCCAATTGATTTTAACTTTTCTTCCATCAAAATTTCTAATTCTTCAATTGACTTTTTATCTTTTGTATCTTTTTCTGAAATTAAAATATCAAGATAAATTCTATCTGGGATTACTAAAGTATCCGCTTTTGCAGAGGTTTCTAAATAAGGTTGGTCTATGAAATTTTTAGTTTGAGAAAATACAAACGAAACAATACATAAAGCGATGATGGACAATAAATTTTTCATAATAAATATTTATTTTAAAGATGGCTATTTTTTTATTTAAGTTGGAAGTTTTAGAAAATCTTATGTTTTACTTTCTGTTGTTGAAGTGCTATTTTTTCTTTTAATTTTTCTAAAAATTCCAAATATTTTGGAGATTTTTCGTCATTTGGGCGGTGTTCTAAAGCTGCTTTTATTTTGTAGTTTTCGGTAATGAAATCTTTTACTTCTTCTGAAAAATAAGCATTCCCGAATTTTTCCCAAATGTATTGAATCGCTTGATTATTAGGATGAATTAAGTCTTCTTTGTAAAATCTGTAATCACGCAAATCGTCCATCATGATTTCGTAAATCGGTAAATAATGACAGTTTTCGAAATGGGGAAGTGTTTCATGAAGTGCACAAATCAACTTAGATTTACTCAATTGATTTTCGGTCATTCCATCTTTGGTATGACGAACTGGTGAAACCGTAAATAGAATCTGAACGTCATTTTCGCAAATATCTTTCAGATTTTCAATGGTTTCTGTGATGGAATTTTTCAATTCTTCATCAGTTAAAAGTCTTTTGTGAAAGAACTTTTGCGGAATTTTATGACAATTGGCAACCAATTGATTTTTAGGCAAAAATTCGTAGATAAATGAAGTTCCGTAGGTGATAATCACCCAATTGGTTTTTTGTAGAAATTGATTTCCTGTTTCTATGTTTTGATTGATTCTTTCTAGGGTTTTATGTGCATAAAAACTGTTGAAAGAAGTGTGGTGGTTCAGCGAAATGTACTCTTGATTATAGAGAATTAAATCTTCTTCTTTGTACTTTTTGCAATCGTGTAGATTTTGGATGGCAATATTCAACGAAAATGGGTTAAAAATCGTTCCAAAAGGATTGCAAAGTGTTTGCATTTGTCCGTTTTTGAGCAGTTGAGACATTTCTGCAGCAAAGCAAGAACCGACAGAAAAAATGCTGTCGGTTAAAAGGATTTTCTTTTCAGAAATAGGAATATTAACTTCTGTTCTGAATTTCATTTTAAGAGTTTCTTCTCAATAAATAATTAGCCAATTCCATGAAAGGTTTTTTCTTTTCTTCTGGTGCGTCTATTTGTTTTAAGAAATCGTGACCTATTTCGTTGTGTTTTTGAATTAGTCTAAGCACTTTTTCGTCTACTTTATTTCTTCTGAAAATTTTCTCTACGCTGTAGATTTTGTCTACATTTTCAGTTTTTTTAGAATACCAGAAATCGAGTTCTTTTTTCTCTGCTTCATTGGCATGTTCCATCGCAAGGAGATAAAGCACGGTTTTTTTGTTTTCATAAATATCTCCGGCGTGTTTTTTACCGAATTGTTCTACATTACCGAAAACATCTAAATAATCATCCATAATTTGGAAGGCAATACCAATGTGTTTTCCGAAATTATAAAGAAGTTCTGCGTCTTCTTTTTTAGCACCAGCAATGAGTGCTCCAATTTGGAATGAAGCGGCACTTAGAACTCCTGTTTTGTTGGTAATCATTTCTATGTAATCATCATAGGTTACGTTTTCCATGGTTTCGAAGTTCACATCCATTTGTTGACCTTCACAAAGAACAGCACCTGTTTCAGAGAAAATTTTAATACATTCTTTGAAAAGTTCTGGTTCTAAATCTTCAAAAAATTGGTAAGCTTTTATCAGTAATGCATCCCCGGAAAGTATACCGATATTAATTCCATGTAATGTATGAATGGTAGGTTTTCCTCTTCTGAGTGGTGCTTCATCCATAATATCATCATGAATGAGTGTAAAATTATGGAAAAACTCTATGGCAAGAGCTGGTTTCATTGCTTTTTCTATGTCTCCACCAAAAAGTTCATTAGCCATAAGAACCATGATAGGTCTTAATCTTTTTCCGCCATGAGAAATGATGTAATTCATGGGTTCGTAAAGTTCGGTTGGCTTATTTTTGAAGGAGTGTTTTTCAATTGCTTTGGCAACTATTTCTTGATATCTGTCTATGAATTCCATACATGTTAATTTTTACAAAAATACAATTCTTAAGGTTTAAAAAAAAGAAAAACTACTTGTAAAGACAAGTAGTTTCAATATTATTTAAAAAATATTATTTTTTATAAAGCGATTACACTAAGATAGCATAATGCTGCAATAACTGCACTGATAGGAATAGTAATTATCCATGCCCAAAGTAAACTGATGGTAACTCCCCATCTTACTGCAGAAACTCTTTTGGTAAGTCCTACACCAATAATAGAACCTGTAATGGTGTGTGTAGTAGATACAGGAATACCAAGGTGATCGGTAAGGAATAAGGTAATTGCACCAGCTGTTTCAGCACTTACTCCTTCTAATGGAGTCACTTTAGTAATTTTAGTACCCATGGTTTTTACAATTTTCCAACCACCACTCATAGTTCCTAATGCAATAGCAAGGAAAGAGGCAAAAGGTACCCAAACATAATGAGTAACAAAATAAGAGAATCTTTCTTTAGATTCTAATGCTAGGTAAATAGGATCGTGTAAAGTTTGTACGTGGTGATAGATGATTGCAGCACCTATAATTCCCATTACTTTTTGAGCATCATTAGTTCCGTGTCCTAAACTGAATAGAGCAGATGAAAGTAACTGCAATTTTTTAAAAACTCTATCTGCTTTGTGTGGCACAGATTTTCTGCTGATAAAAACAATAATTAAAGTAATAATTACAGAAACTATCATACCTACTATAGGAGCTAAGAATATAAATAAAAATATAGGAATTACTTTTTCGTATTTTACCACATCTAGTGTGAGTAGATTTTTGAAAGCCTGTATTATATTGTTCATTATACCAGCATCTGCGTGTGCGCCACTTACCAATTGATATTGCGTATAAAAAGCATGCATAAGTGCAGCACCCATAAAACCGCCTATCAAAGTATGTGATGATGAAGACGGAATCCCAAACCACCAGGTAAGTAAATTCCAGATGATAGCTGCAATAAGACCTGCAAAAATTACTTCAAGGTTAATGAAGTCTTCATTTACAGATTTTGCAATGGTGTTACCAATTCTAAATTCTCCGATGATGTATAATGCTGTAAAAAATGCAGCAAAATTCCAAACGGCAGCCCACAAAACTGCCTGAAACGGAGTTAAAACTTTTGTGGAAACGATGGTGGCAATAGAATTGGCAGCATCGTGAAATCCATTGATAAAATCAAATATTAAAGCCAAAACAATAATAATGATTAATAGTATAGGAAAATCCATTCGAAATTTAAGTTAAGTTATTTAATTAGAATAGATTATGCGTATTTAATCACGATGTTTTCTATAGTGTTTGCTACATCTTCAGCTTTATCTGTTACCGTTTCTAGATATTCTAGAACAGATTTTACTTTAATGATTTTGATAGGATCATTGCTTTCAAAAACTGAAACTATACCTTGGCTTAGAACATCGTCTGCGATATTTTCGAAAGAATTAATCTTAATGCAAGCTTCTTTTACTTCGGCAGGATTTTTAAATTCTTTCAAGTTTTTAATAGCATTTTGAATTTCTAAACAAGATTTGTAGATAAGCAAAGAAAATTCTGAATATTCTTTTACTTCTGGGCTTTTGTAAAGATAAATATATTTAGAAGAAGCATAGATATAATCTGCGATATCATCTAATCCTGAAGTAAGAAGGTTGATGTCTTCTCTGTCAAATGGAGTGATGAAATTCTCGCCGAGCTGAACAAAAATTTCGTGAGTTAGATCATCCATTTCGTGTTCATAATCGCTCATTTTATTAAGCAATGTTTCATCATTTAGGTCAAAATCTTTCAATCCTTCGTGAAATTCTTTTGACATTTCTACTAATTTCTGTGCTACTTTTTCGAATAGTACAAAGAAAATTTTGTCTTTAGGTTGAAACGCTCTAAAAATGTTTCCGATTCCCATATTTTTATGATTTTAAATTGTTGCAAATTTCTTAAAAAAAAACACTATTTTTTGTGAAGTATTATTAAGTTTTATTAACATTAGTCTGCGATTGGTATGTGATGCATTTCATTAAATTTTAGCCTGTCAAAAGTGAAATTAAGGGCAAAATATAAAAAATGTAAATTTCTGTTTCCTGTGGTTGTAAATTCTCTTTGCCAAAGATAGCCAGCGTTAGCATTTACATAATCATTAAATTGATATCCAAAACCTCCAAAAACTCTATTTCTTTTGAAAGTAGGCGCATTAGGACCTACAAATATTTCATCAAAAGCATTTACAAAAACCGTATTAGGTTCTACTTTATCTTTGTTTATAGGCAGTGTAAGTGCCATTCTATAGCGAAATCTAGAGGTGTTGTCTGTGATGTCTTTTTGAGGATAGTAAAAGAATCTTTTTTCGGCTCTTAGCCTGTGATCTATTTTTAGTTTATTAATTTTTTGTGAAAAAATGTACTGTAACCAAACACGTAATTCTTCTTGATAGAATTTAGAATCTTTGTATGTTCCATATCTTCCTAAGCCTATTAATGGTTGGTTGTTTTTGTCTATATTATAACCAATTCCTCCTTTTACTTCATAGTAATCAGGTTTAGAAAATTCTTCTATAGACCTAGTTTGTAATTCTAGGTAAGCCATCCATTTTTTGTCGTGTTTATAGGTAAAAGATACCATATTAAAACTAGACAAATGTTCATTTGTTTGTGAGTAAACAATACCACACATTAGTACAAATAAAATTAATATTTTTTTCACAATTATTTAAAATTGGTGGCAAATATATCCAAACTATTCAATGCGAATATTAACATAATGTTAAGTTTGTGTAAAGATAAAATTTATCATATTACGAAAGGTAATTTAATTTAGTTTTTTATTCAGAAACAAAAAAAAACAGCGAAAAAATTCGCTGTTTTCTATGATGTTTGTAAGAAATTAGTTAGCTACTTCGGCTCTCATTTCTTTTCCTTTGTACTTCTGAGAAGCAATACCTTTTAATACTTCTTCTTTGAAAGATTTTTCAACCTCGAAGAAAGAAAATTTCTCTAGTATCTCTATATCGCCAATATCTGCACGTTTTTTAGATTTCGCAGTAGCTTTGTTAATGATTTCTAGCATATCCATTTTCTTTAGTTGGTCTCTTTTACCGAGATTAAAGAAAAAACGAGTCATATTTTCGTTTCTACGTTTTGGTTTTCCACCTCTGTCTCTATCACCACCACGTTCAAATCTAGGTCTGTCACCTCTGTCTCTGTCTCTTCCTCTATCTCTGTCACGATCTCTTCTGCTTCCTCTGTCGTCTCTATCGTTTGAGAATTTTTGGTCTGCCAAATCTTGTTTGTCTTTGTAGAAAAGTGCCAAATCTCTCAATTGCAACTGCAACAATTGGTGTACCAATTCTTCTTTAGAGAATGCAGATAAATCTGGGATAAGGCTATCGTCAAAAGTAAATAAATCTTCGTGTTCTGTAAATAACTTTTCGAAAACACCTTCTACCTGAGCTTTGATAATTTCTTCACCAGTTGGTATTTTTTTCTCAACAATCTCAATTTTTGTAGAAATTTTGATTTGTTTTAGTTTTCTAGATTCTTCAGGTTTAATTAAAGACATAGAAATA
>ERZ650302.2247-NODE-2247-length-10403-cov-12.701971_pt1 | contig 10403 bp, 14 predicted proteins | sample MGYA00376238_ERZ650302 | MGnify/ENA primary metagenome ERZ650302 (study PRJEB26733, sample SAMN07839298) | wastewater metagenome | biome: urban; feature: wastewater treatment plant; material: waste water | place: USA: North Carolina | collected 2016-04-28 ... | reverse complement strand
ATTTTTGAAACACTTAATTCTTAAGGTCCAGTCTATGACAGGCTTCTAGTTTCACCCTTTCCCGTTTCAAACTAAATTCCGTTTAACATGCGAGGACAGCCCCAAAAGACGGCCCTCCTAGCACGCGCAGTAACACGATGCGCAATTATGCACAGCGTAAAAATGTTAAAATATAAACATTAACAATTCATTTAAATATTACATATGAACATAGAAGATATCCGATTGTTAATTCTGGTGATGATATTTGTTGTTGGTGTTCGTGTGGGTGTTCTGATTGAGCGGATTAACACTGGCGATCTATAAAGTGGTATAATTGGTTATTGTTTTTACAATGGGAACAATAACAAAATGCCATTCGAGCAAGGCAAGTCAGGAAACCCAAACGGGCGCCCCCGTGGTAATACGTCCAGCCTAATAATTAAAGAAGCATTGGCCGAGGTATTTGAAGACGGCGAAAACGGATTAATTAAAAATATCTGCGAGTCTGCAAAGTCTGGCGATATTCAGGCCGCGACAATTCTTATTAATAGACTGTATCCAGCATTAAAACCAATTCAAGAGGTGACGCCCTTCACTCTGGCAGGCAACAGCCCCGCAGAACAGGCGCAGAGCGTACTTGCTGCCGTAGCTGGTGGACAAATACCCCCAGAAATTGGCGTCCAGTTAATCGCTGCTATCGGTCAGACGTTGCAGATCATCGAAACGACTGAACTAGCCAAACGATTAGAAGATATCGAAAAGACATTACAACAACGTACAGGGGAAACAAAATGAACAAATTAACGCTGAATAAATCAGAACAGGCAGTAATTGATCTGCTGGTAAATGAAGTAATTAAAAAACTCGATGAGCGTCAATTCAAAAACACAGTCACTAAAGCAGTGACGGACGCATTAAATAAACAGCCAGTAACAAATGCAAACGCATACGTTGACCCGTTCAAAGATTACAAATTCGAAGGTTACGACATTAACGCAATTATGGAAGGTAAATAACATGAGCGATTTGTTTTTCAAGCAAGCAGTAGAAGTTAATCTTTATGAGGCACGAATGAGTTTGCCAACTGATACACACGGTGAATTGCAGGCGCTAATTAATGAAGCTCAACAGGCGGGAAATAAAGCCCGTGATGAAATGGAAGCTGTATTCGTCAAAGCACAGGAAGATATGCGCCGAATCATCCCTGAACTGAATATGAAATCATTCCGCGACGACATGATCAAACGTATCTCCACACTTGAGAAACGTAGTACAGAGGCGATGAAAGCCCTTGCCGCAGGCGTCAGTGAACTGGATAGCCTGAGAGCTGTAATGAAGTTGCAGAGCCGTGTCATTGCTGGTGAATCACTCGATGCACTGTTAGCCAAGCTGGCAGACCCTAACGAGTTGCTGGCATTGTGTGACCTTGCGCAGCAGACCAACGACAGCCAACTGGCACAACAAGCGAACGACAAAGCCGTACACATCGCCACAGGCGGTGCAGGTAAAGAGATTGAGCATTTGCACCAAGCTATCAGGGCAATTGACCGTGAACAGACGCAATACGTTGAACGCTGGGAATGGATGATTGATAACCTGGGTTTGTGTGTCCGGTATTCATAATGAAACGCCTAAACCGAAATGACTTTGCACAGCGATTGGATGCGCTGGAAACAAAGTTCAATGTGATCGAGTCGCAAAGGAATGCGATTCAACACATGGCCGAGATACTGGAAGCCCGAAGGGTTGTAGTTAAACTGGTTGGCCGTGACGGTGACTATCTCAAAGAACCCACCAGCGAACAGATGCAAACAATTGCAGGACTACTGCCAAACATTCCCGCCGATAGAGTCATGCACATCATTCGGGAAAGTGTACGCTGGCACAATATCGTTATCACACAGATTGATTGTTGAGACTAGAGCACAGGCTAAGGATGGGCAGGGCATTTTTTTATTTCTGGGTGTTTGGTTGGGTGTTAAAAGAAAAAAGGCGTTAACCAATAAGGAAAACGCCTTTTATTTCAAACTTTTAGCGAAGAGCTATTAGTTCATGCCGTATTTTTTCAATTTCTTACGCAGTGTGCCACGATTAATACCCATCATGGTCGCCGCGCGGGTTTGATTACCACGGGTGTACTGCATGATAATGTCGAGCATAGGCGCTTCAACTTCACTCAGAACCATGTCGTACAGTTCAGTGACGTCCTGACCATTCAATTGAGCCAGATAGTTGCGTAAAGCCTGCTGAACGGAGTCACGCAGTGGACGCTGAACAGGTTGATGAGTTTGTGCGTGAGTGACGGTGGTCACCAGTGCCTCAGAAGTCAGGTTTTGATCCAACATAATTTTTTTCTGCTCTTCATTATGCAATTGCGTTACTAAAATACAGCTTCAATGCGTCAAGTTGCTCTTCAGCACTTGTTAACGCATTGAAACCTCTGCGGAAATGCTTTGCTGACTCGTATTTCTCCAAATACCAGGCAACATGTTTTCTGGCAAAACGCACTCCTTTTGCTTCGCCATAGAACTGATGCAAAGCTGCAACATGTTCCAGCACGATGGCTCTGATCTCATCCCATTCCGGCGATGGCAGATCGGAGCCGTGCGTCAAAAAATGGCGGATGCGATTAAACAACCAAGGTTGTCCTTGCGCAGCCCGTCCAATCATGATGGCATCTGCACCGGTGTACTCCAGTACAGCCAGTGCTTTTTGCGGAGTATCGATATCACCGTTCGCCACCACAGGAATAGAAACATGCCGTTTTATAGCGCGTATCGTGTCGTATTCGGCCTGACCATTGAATAAACACGCACGGGTACGCCCGTGTACAGTTAAGGCCTGAACACCACAGGATTCGGCTATTTCAGCAATTTCTACCCCATTGCGATGTTCCGTATCCCATCCGGTTCTGATCTTCAGAGTTACAGGTACATCAACGGCAGCGACTACCGTTTGCAAAATCTCACGCACCAGCGCAGGGTCTTGCAACAGGGCTGAACCGGCCAAACGACGGTTGATCTTCTTGGCTGGACAACCCATATTGATATCAACTATCTGTGCGCCTTCGGAGACTGAGCGGCGGGCGGCATCGGCCATCCAATCCGGTTCTGATCCCACAATCTGCACAGCGCGTATGCCTGGCTCATCAGCCAAATACATTCGCTTAAGCGACTTATCGGTATCCCAGGTCTCCGGGTTAGCCGACATCATCTCAGAGACCGCCATGCCAGCTCCCATTCGCAAACACAACTGCCGGAACGGTTGGTCTGAAACACCAGCCATCGGTGCAACAACAACCGGGACTGATAACGAATAAGGTCCAATTTGCATGACGTGACACCCTAAGCTTGAGGGCGCGTATCTTACGGCTTTTTCACTACGCTGAAAAGGTTAGAAATTGAGCGTAAGGTGAAAAAAATGCTTGTATTTTCTGATGAAAATCCTTGCCAAATCGTTTCGTCAACCAGATCAGACAAATACCGAACTTTTAATGACGCCTCAGGCTTTTTTAATTCCATCCAGACGGCACCATTCTTCGCGTGTCGTTGCCGGATTCATCGCAAACCACTGGCTATAAACTTCAAGCAGTTCGGGAGCCTGACTTTCCAAAATGCCAGAAATCGCCATGCGGCCCTGTGATTTAACCAATCCACTGATTAGGCCTGACAGCTCACGTAACGGGCCGGCCAGAATATTAGCGACCACGATATCGGCTTGCAGACCTGCGGGTTGATCTTCCGGCAGATACAATTCCAACTGGTCACTAACGCCATTACGCTGTGCATTATCTCGGCTCGCTTCAATCGCCTGCGGGTCAATATCAATACCGATCACGCGTGCGGCACCCAGTTTCAGTGCGGCTATCGCCAGAATGCCGGAGCCACAGCCAAAATCGACAATGGTTTTACCCGCGAGGTCGATACTGTCTAACCATTGCAGACAAAGCGCGGTGGTCGGGTGTGTCCCTGTACCAAAAGCTAAACCAGGATCGAGCAATACATTGACGGCGGTAGGGTCCGGCACATCACGCCAGCTAGGGCAGATCCACAGGCGTTCACCAAACTGCATTGGTTGGAAATGCTCCATCCATTCACGCACCCAATCTTTATCTTCCAGCAGTTCAACCTGATACGGTACATCTTCACTGATGTGTTTCTGGAAAAACGCGATGATTGGTGCCGGGTCGACTTCCGCATCAAACAGACCAATGCAGCGGGTATCGCCCCATAATTTCGTTTCCCCCGGTAGCGGTTCATAAACCGGCGTATCTTGGGCGTCCATGTAGGTAACGGCCTGTGCACCCAGTCCCATCAGCATATTGCTAACTTTATTGGCGCTCTTGGCAGTGGCATTGATTTTGATTTGGATCCAGGGCATGGCAATACATCGGGTTATAAAAAAGAGGGCTATTCTAACACTCGCCAGTCAACGGATTGAATCATCTTTTCCATTGACCGGAGCTAGTCCATTCGAAATGGCATCAACGGATGAATTTCTCGTGGCGTCAGATCCAGCGATTGGCGTTTGGCCAAATTATGAATGCGACTTTCCAGCGTCAAGGCGATTGGTCCGGTAAACAATTCAGCCCGTTGCGTCGATAGTATTTTTATCGACATCACACCTAATTGATGCAATCGATCTCGGTCTAAATCAGCTACGGTTTCAACATCGACAATCAAACGGGTGAGATCGGCGCGCAAGGCCACCAGATTACCCAATCCGCCCATAGCTTTTATGTAACTGATCGTCAGATAGTCAACGTCGAGCAATAATTCTGGCCCATTAGACTGCAGTTTAGATACCGCTTCATGAGTTGCTGCATTAAAAAAATGGATCGGATGCTGGCTGATATAACCCCGTAATTCGTACAACAAAATACCGAATAACGACATGGGGATCGCAAACCAGACGGTTGGAATGCTGGCGTAAGCGATTTGTTCCTGCTGCAACCAATGACAGCCATTATTCACAAATCCAAGAACAAACAATGTATAGATACAATGCCGAGGTGCCCATAACAGCAGCAGTAATAGCATCGGTTGTGCCTGGCCTGATGCAATCATCAGTAGACTTAATATGCTATTCAAAACCCGCTTCTGGATCTTGGTTCCAGCAATGTTGATCAGTGCACGTTGGAAGATCCAAGAAATACAAAGTATCGCCAGCCATATATACGGTGACGCCAAAAAAGAGTGCCAAGGCAAGGTGGTGAGCTGCAATTCAGCGACTGTACCGCCGGATAACAACAACAGCGGTTCCAACCAAAGTAACAACTCGAAGGTTTGGTGTTGTAGCAGTAGTTGGTTAAACAGATGCAGTAAGCCAGCAACAGGCAATGACAACAACAGACAGAAAAAACCGTTGCATAACAGCACAATTGCATCACCCTGAAAGGCTCTTAACCAAGATGGTACGCGAATTTTTTGTGTAAAGGGGGTCGCCCAAACAACGGCATAGCCACTAAGTAATGCGGCAATAATATCGGTAGGAAAATGCTTAGGACTAAGGGAATGCAACAGCTTTGCCATTAAGACATAACTCAGGCAAGCATTGAGTGGCTGCATATCATATTGATAATTGCTGCGACTGATAGCGATAGCCATCGCCAGTAAAAGAGGTGCGGATTGTTGGAGCCCCTTAAAGATGGTCAACCAGAGGTGTCCGGTATAATCGATATTCGCAATCATCACCTGTGACATATGGGCAAGGGCGAGCAGCAAAATCGGTAAAATTAGCAGACGTTGTTGGTTGTCATCAAAACTGGTAGATAGCATAACACTTTATAAAACTGTGAGCCTTGTATCATTTTAGCGCAAAACGTAAAGAATAGCAGGATAAATTGTGAGGTTGCTCGCATAAAAAAGGCCGCGAATGAGCGCGGCCTTAGAATAAGAAGGGGGCTTAGAGACCTAACTTCTTGTGTAGATAGTGAATATTAGTGCCGCCGTTGTGGAAGTTTTCATCCCGCAGGATTTCTTTGTGTAGTGGAATATTGGTTTTGATCCCTTCCACAACAATTTCATCCAGCGCCTGACGCATACGGGCGATAGCAACATCACGGTTTTCACCGTAGCAAATCAGTTTGCCGATCATGGAGTCATAATGTGGTGGCACGGTATAGCCAGAATAAATATGCGAATCCCAGCGTACACCTAAACCACCCGGTGCATGGAACCACTGGATCTTGCCTGGTGCAGGCAGGAAGGTTTGTGGATCTTCTGCGTTGATACGACATTCAATCGCATGGCCGCGAATATGAATTTCATCTTGTTTGATCGACAGCGGCTGACCGGCAGCAATTTTCAGCTGTTCTTTGATCAGATCCACACCGGTGATCATTTCTGTTACCGGATGTTCTACCTGAATACGGGTGTTCATTTCAATGAAATAGAACTCACCGTTTTCGTACAGGAATTCAAAGGTACCGGCACCACGATAATTGATCTCAATACAAGCACGAACACAACGTTCGCCGATATAGCGGCGCATATCTTCCGTGATGCCTGGTGCTGGCGCTTCTTCGACTACTTTCTGGTGACGACGTTGCATCGAGCAATCACGTTCACCCAGATAGATCGCATTACCCTGACCATCGGCTAATACCTGGATCTCGATATGACGAGGATTTTCCAGATATTTCTCCATATAAACCATGTCGTTGCCAAAGAACTGGCCCGCTTCTGATTTAGTCAATGCAACTGAGTTTTGCAGTTCTTCTTCGTGGCGGACAACACGCATACCACGGCCACCGCCGCCGCCGGCCGCTTTGATAATGACGGGATAACCAATACGTTTCGCAATTGCGGCATTTTGTTTGGCGTCATCACCGATTGGGCCACCTGAACCAGGCACACATGGCACACCGGCTTTTTTCATCGCTTCAATAGCTGAAACTTTATCGCCCATCAGACGGATCGTTTCTGCTTTCGGGCCAACGAAAATAAAGCCAGATTTTTCTACCTGCTCAGCGAAATCTGCATTTTCAGACAAGAAACCATAACCGGGGTGGATAGCCACTGCGCCGGTTACTTCTGCTGCGGCAATAATAGAAGGCACGTTCAGATAAGACTCTTTCGCTGAAGGCTTACCAATACAGATGGTCTCGTCTGCCAGCTTAACGTGTTTCAGATCGCGGTCTGCGGTGGAATGCACAGCTACCGTTTTGATGCCAAGCTCTTTACAGGCGCGCAAAATACGCAGAGCAATTTCACCACGGTTAGCGATGACAATTTTATCCAACATAAGAAGCTCTCTTATTCGATGATAAACAGAGGCTGATCAAATTCAACGGTATCACCGTTCTCAACCAGAATGCTTTTCACCACACCCGCTTTATCAGACTGGATCTGGTTCATCATTTTCATCGCTTCAACGATGCACAGTGGATCTCCCACTTTTACCGCTTGACCCACTTCGACAAACGCTTTCGCATCCGGGCCTGATGAGCGATAGAAAGTACCGACCATCGGTGAACGAAGTGTATAACCACTAACTGCTTCTGGCGCTGCCGCATTAGCAACTGGTGCAGCAGCAACGGCAGCCTGAGGTGCCTGTGGTACTGCAAAATTGACCATAGGTGCAGCCTGACCGCTGACAGCACGGCTGATGCGAACTGATTCTTCACCTTCGGTGATTTCCAGTTCAACAATGCCGGATTCTTCAACCAGCTCGATCAGTTTTTTGATTTTACGGATATCCATTTGCATTCTCAGTTCAACTTCTTCTGCTTGTTCAAATAAGGGATGACCGTTCCAGATAACGGACGGCCGCAGTAAGTGCGAATTCATACCCATCAGCACCTAAACCACAAATCACGCCTTTGGCCACATCAGACAAATAGGAGTGATGACGGAAGGGCTCTCGGGCATGAACATTCGATAAATGAATTTCGATAAACGGAATAGCTACACCCAACAAGGCATCACGAATAGCGACACTAGTGTGGGTGAAAGCTGCCGGATTGATGAGGATAAAATCAGTTTGTCCCATCGCCTGATGGATGGTGTCCACCAGTTCGTATTCCGCGTTAGATTGTTTGTGCGTCAGATCAACATTCATGCTAGTAGAAAGTTGTTGCAGACGACTGACAATATCGTCGAGTGTCGCAGCACCGTAGATCCCGGGTTCACGTTTTCCCAGCAGATTCAGATTCGGGCCGTTAAGCACTAAAATGCGGAACTTTGCAGTCATTGAGTCGCTATCCTCAGTAAACATGCAGCGATTTTTCATTTTCCTAAAACTCAAATTTTTTTGTATTCAAAAACATCAGAGCTAAGGCGGTTTCCATGCTAATTGGCAAGATTACCGTAGATTCTTGTACGTTGTCAGCATTTTCGTTGGAAAAACAGCAAAAAATGGCCAATAGCGTGTTCCTGACAAAAACAACAACGCAGCAACAGTAACTTTGTAAAAAGAGTCGGTTTATTGATGCACCTGACTGGCAAGCGCGGTAGAATATAACAATACCCTAACATGACGCCATGAGTCAGGAGACACTTAATAATGCTGAAGCGTGATATGAACATCGCCGATTATGATCCGGAGCTGTGGGCTTCAATTGTGGAGGAAACACAGCGTCAGGAAGAGCATATCGAGCTGATTGCTTCTGAAAACTACACCAGCCCACGTGTAATGCAAGCACAGGGATCACAGTTAACCAATAAATATGCGGAAGGTTATCCTGGTAAGCGTTACTACGGTGGTTGTGAGTTTGTTGATAAGACAGAAACGCTGGCCATTGAACGCGCGAAGACCCTGTTCGGTGCTGTGTACGCAAACGTACAGCCACATTCTGGTTCACAAGCGAACGCTGCTGTTTATATGGCGCTGCTGAAACCAGGTGATACCGTATTAGGTATGAATCTGGCACACGGTGGTCACCTGACTCACGGTTCACCAGTTAACTTCTCCGGTAAACTTTACAACATCATTCCTTACGGTATCGATGCGACCGGTAAGATCGATTACGTCGAGCTGGAACGTCTGGCACTGGAACATAAACCAAAAATGGTACTGGGTGGCTTCTCTGCTTACTCTGGTGTTGTTGATTGGGCAAAAATGCGTGAAATCGCTGACAAAGTAGGTGCATTCCTGTTTGTCGATATGGCGCACGTTGCTGGTCTGGTCGCTGCGGGTGTTTATCCAAACCCAGTTCCACATGCTCACGTTGTTACTTCAACTACGCATAAGACTCTGGCCGGCCCACGTGGTGGTTTGATCCTGTCTTCTGTGAATGATGAAGATCTGCACAAGAAACTGAATTCTGCTGTGTTCCCTGGTTCACAGGGCGGCCCGCTGATGCATGTTATTGCTGGTAAAGCGGTAGCATTCAAAGAAGCGATGGAACCAGAATTCAAAGCTTACCAACAGCAAGTAGTGAAAAACTCGAAAGCGATGGTAGAAGTATTCCTGGCGCGCGGTTACAAGATCGTGTCTGGCGGTACTGAAAACCACCTGTTCCTGGTTGATTTCACTGATCGCGAACTGACAGGTAAAGAAGCGGATGCAGCACTGGGTCTGGCAAACATTACTGTGAACAAAAACGCAGTACCAAACGACCCACGTTCACCGTTCGTAACCTCTGGTATCCGTATCGGTTCACCATCTATCACTCGTCGTGGCTTTAAAGAAGCGGAAGCGAAAGAGCTGGCTGGCTGGATCTGTGACGTGCTGGACAAACCAACTGACGAAGCTGTAATTGCGGCTACCCGCGCGAAAGTGCTGGATATCTGTAAACGCTTGCCAGTATACGCATAATCAATATTTGCGTATGTTGAAAACAGTCGGCCATGTGCCGGCTGTTTTTTATGGGCTTTCTACATCAGCGGTTATATCCGTTGTGGGGTATTTAACCTGATGTTGCTGATAAATATATTCTTGTAATTTTTCATGTACATTAGAATCCAGCGTTAACCGAATTGCCCATTCCTGAGATTTATTTTTCCGCTTTTTACTTCTGACAATGACCCCGGTCAGTGGAATATAAATTCCGAAACCAGAAAGTATCCCATCAAAACGCTCTCCCAAATTCAACGTCAGCATATGATCCCGAATAAGTAATCCGCTGACCGAGATATTGATAATCTCAAACGGTAATGTTTCACCGTTGCTATTTAGTAATTCTAAATCGGTTGGGTTGTCTAATCGCCAAAGCCGTTGTCCGGCAGTAGCATGTTCGTATATTTCGGGAATGCCAAGACGCGGTGAAATTACATCCGGCATATCATGTGCAAGATAGAGCGGAAAACGCAGATTGTGCTGCTCAAAATTAGCTTCAATAAATAAGCTGTTGGCTTTATTCAACAAGGCGATCAGTTGGCTGTTATTTAACTCTATTTGATAGTCATCATCTGGCAAATTTGTATTTGATTACCATCGACCGTCAGCCTACGAACTATACTTAATATAATTAGGCAGGT
>ERZ650302.2246-NODE-2246-length-10405-cov-2.712560_pt1 | contig 10405 bp, 7 predicted proteins | sample MGYA00376238_ERZ650302 | MGnify/ENA primary metagenome ERZ650302 (study PRJEB26733, sample SAMN07839298) | wastewater metagenome | biome: urban; feature: wastewater treatment plant; material: waste water | place: USA: North Carolina | collected 2016-04-28 ... | reverse complement strand
AAGTATCCAATCTAATACCTCTATCCGACTCAGTATTTTTATTTCTAAAATCTATACTTTGAAAAATACTTTCAGGAGATGGTACCAATTGCCTAACATTAGTCTCTAAAGATGTATCTGCATAGAACTTCAAATCAGGCATTAATGGTGTAGCAAAACCTTGCACTAATGGTTCAACTGTTAATCTAACATCAACGTTTGTTGGTTGATTATATCTATTGAACATTGTATCTTGTCCACCTCTAGATATAGTCATAGCAGTTATTGCTGATAGGTTACTTGTTCCAAGTCCTTCGGTTTCAACTTTCCAAATTGGAGGATAACCAAAAGAAACTCCATCAAATGTTACTGGGGAACAAGCTAATGTTAATATTCTAAGTGGTCTTAAAATATATTTTGCAACATCATCAACATGTCCACTTGGAGATATTAATTTAATAGTAAATGAAGAGGTATTGTTATAATCGGATCTTACCCACATTTTTGGTAAAGAAGTTTGAATACCAAGCGCTTGTGCAGAAAGAATTTGTAATAATTGATTATCACCTAAATCATTTTTAAATTTTAAAAGATCTAACATTTTTTGGGAATCAACTGCAGCAACATTACCCTTAATTAAAGAGGATACCTTTAATGAAGTTTGGAATAAACTTTCTATCTTTCCACCTAACATAGATGGAATTTTATTAATCATATTTTCACCATAATCGTTAGTAATATTTTCATTAATAGTTGAATCGGTTGTAGCAATAATACTAAAAGAATCTACCACTTTATCGTTATAAGATACTGGGTTTCCACCAAAAGTTTTTTGCATATCTTGCCAAGTTTTTAAAGCATCTGAAACAGAAACTTTAAGGCCTTCAATTGGAGATTTATCTGATAAAGTTTTACCCAAAGTATATAAACCATATTTTTGTGTGGCTTTTTTCTGAGTAGTATTTGGATTATTTTTAACTTCACCATCTTCACCAAAAATTTTTAAGGCTTCTGTACCTGCGGCTTGTAAATCATCTTTGGCAGTACTTAAATCCAAATTTATTCTATAAGCAATTGGTTCAAATTTTGTAACTGTTAAGTTATTTAATAATCTTTTCTCATATTGGATAGTAGGATCATTAATCCTACTATTATATGCGGGAATCTTCCCTATGTATATATGATTTGACATATTTTATCCTATTTTACATAATTGTTAACATTAATACCAAAAGCATTTCTACCAAATGGTAAAGCAATATTATAGTCTAGAGTATAAGTTTCTTTATTATTCGATAAAGATTCCGCTACAACTTGACCAATAATTCCATTCAATTTAGCATTACTGATAATAGCTTCTACGTTTGCTGTTGTAGCCATAGATGATTTTTCAATTGTTTCTTTAAATACCTTAGAATTTTGATCTTGCTGATCAATGATATTCTTTAATAATTTTTCTTGATGCTCCGTATTTTGTTGGAAGGCCAGTGAAGTAGTATCTTGAGTTTGTTTCAATATATCTATCGTTTTAGATTCTTGGAGTTTTAAAGCAATGTTTGGATCATCTTTAAATTTTTCTTTTATTTTTTTATCAAGCCTCTTTTGCTCCATTTCAGCAGCGTACTTTTCTGGAGTCATGTCATCATTAGCACCATTAGCACCCTCAGTTTCTGCTGGATTAGAAGTATTAGTTGTTGGTCTTGTAAGATTTTGCAAATTTTCAGAATTAAATAATCCTTTGAATGCTGCTACTTTTTCTTCAATCCATTTGGCAGTTTCCGGCATCATGTCTGAGAACCAATCCCATATACTGGACATCATTGAATCTATTTCTTCTTCAAATATTGAATAAATTGAGAATACGGCTAATCCCGCCGATGCTATACCTAATACAACTGGAGCCAATGGAGATAAAGCAACTGCTCCAATTCCAGCAAGTAATCTTGAAGCAAGACCACCTAAAAGACCTTTACCAACAAATTTTGATAATTTTTTTGATATTCCAGCTTTCATAGTTTTAACAAGACTTCCAAGTTTTCCACCAAGTAAGCCACCCAAACCACCTAAACCAATTAAACTACCAAATCCTCCAAATAAATCACCAAGATGATCAAATATACCCTTTCCATCATCTGGTTCAAGTTTAAACTTTTTAACTTCTTCTTCTTTTTTAGTATTTTCATAGATGTTTTCCAAATATGGTAAATACTTAATAATCGATAAAGCTACCATTTCTTCTCTATTTAATCTTTCCTGACTACTCATTTGATCATTTAAACTATTACTAGAATAAGCTAAATTTTTATTAGAATTTGAAGATAATGTTGTAGCAAGAGCTTTTACAATTTCTTGAGCAATTTGAGTTTTACCATAGTTTGTATCTTTTTGACTAGTTGAATCTCCTTGAATAATTTTCCAATTATGATCCCAACTTTTATTAATATTCTCATCATATTTTCTAGAGAATTCTTTAAACATTTCTTCTAATGTAGAACCACCCATTCCAGTGCTAAAATTAAATCCTCGCTCGTCACCACCGTCAAAGGCAGTAAAGTTAGCATTCTTTAATTCTTCTTCAATTGAACTTAAATGGCTGTATCTTTTCTTAATTTCTTCTTCTTTATTTTTATTAAAGAAACGACCAAGAGTAAAATCTTTAATTACTCCGGTAATAGATTCATCTGGATTTTGTTCTTCTAAAGCTCTCTCGAATTGTTCCATTCTTTTTGCATTTCTCTCAGCAAATTCTTCCGCAGTAATTCTATCTCCAGTATATTTATCGGTATGAGAATCCTTAACATCTACTCCAAATTTAGATAATAATTGATCGAATTTACCAGGATATGTTCTGGCTAAATAAGCCATAGCTAGAGCAGTATCGTCTAATTCTTTTAATCCAATTTCTGATCTAAGTTGGTCTTCATTTTTAACGGTATCGCTTAATCTTTCGTCTTGATAAGCGGCTTTCATTTCATTCCACCAACCAGTACCTTTACCAGAAACTATATTACCGATACCTTCAGAAAGTGATGTAATTCCACCAATAATACCGGAACTCATATGTCCAAGATTTGATAATAATTTTATACCTGGAATTTTTTGAATAATAGCTTCGTCTAAAGGTCTTAAAACAGAATCTATCCAGAAACTATGTCTATTTTCTTGTTCTTTTGCAGCTTGTTTATCAGCTGCCGCTTGAGCTCCTATAAAGGATTCCGCTCCAGAGGCTTTAGCAATTTCTACAAGTTTCTTAGCAGATAATCTATTAAGATTAAAGATACCAATCAACGTTGCCAATTTTCTTGATTCCGGATCATCAATACTTTCCAAAGTGGTTTGAATATTCATTGATAATAAAGCAGATTCAGACATTGTAATATTAAATCTTTTTGCTACAAGTTTCTTAGCTTTATCTGGATCACCACCAGCCAAATAAGCATCCCTATTTGCCCAAGCACCTTTATTAGACCCTTTAAAATTATAAAAATTCCCAATAGCTCCATATAGATTACCAACCTGAGTATTGAATCCAGATAGCCCTAATAAGAATTTTTGCATCGAGTTTAATTTTCCACCGTTTGCTAAACTATTAAATTCTAAACCATCTTGACTAGATCCACCAAAAGCTAAAGCAGATTTATTTACAGCATCGTTAGATTTTTTATTATTTATTTCAGATTTATTAATTATCTCTTCATAGATATTATCTAGAATACTTGTATTAGCAACTATATCCGTTAATAATGATGCATGAATTAATTCACCTTGAGTTAATACCCCTAATCCATTTGGTCCAAGTACTTGTATTTTACTTTTTGCAACCATTCTTTCACTTTGGATCAATGGATCCGTAGTTATAGATCTATAATTGATATTTGTTGCAAGTTTAAGAGAATTTTGTTTATTTAATGGATTTTTGGAATCTAAATGTTTCCCCAATTTTGAGTGAAGCATTTGAGCTCCAATCATTAAGGCTATACCTGCTGGAATTGCTAAACCACCAGTTGCTCCAACTAAACCACCAAGTCCACCAACACCCCCCATCATACCGGATGCCATCATACCTGGAGAAGACATACCTAAAAGAGCTTTAGTGGTACCACCCATAACTCCACCAGTAAACATATCGTGGGCAAAAGAACCAGCAGCACCAATTCCAGCGGTTTTCATAACGGTTCCAGCAGTGTTATGTATAACACTTCCAGCAACTTGCCCAGATTTTACTGTACCATTATTCATACCTTTAACTAAGGCTTCATGATTATTTCTAGTTTTAATAGATTCTCTAGCCATATTCATAAAAGTAGATGGTAATGTTGCTAAAGATAATCCTCCCATAACCGGAGCAAATTCTTTCATTAGTTCTGCGGCTTTTGAAACCTGAGCCAAATTTTTATTTGCCTCGTTTATAGATATCGAAGTTGTTTGTATAGCGGCATTTGATTTAGAAACTTCGGCTACCGTTTTTTGAGCAGTCGCCAAAGAACTTTGAATATTTGCATTTGTTATTTTTAAAGCGGTATTAACTTTATTTATATCACTAATTGGTAAAGATTTAATAGCTTTATTAAGATATGTATTATTCTGCTGTTCTAATTCATATTTCTTCTGTTCTTCGGTCTCTTGTATCATTCTTTGAATAGTATCTTGACCGTGTTGACCACGAGTACTCATAAGTACCTCCTTTCTATGTCATAATAAAATATTTCGTTGGATCGAATACTTCCGGAGCTGGTATAGCTTTAGATTTTAATTTTTTAGGTTTATAAGATCCGTATGATTCGTCTGATGGGGTTTCCACTTCTCTATGATAAACACCATCCATAAATTCTTTAAGATCTATTGTTTCCGGTATATCTATTTTTGTTGGTTTTGCTGGTTCAACGTAACCATATTTTTTCATTAATTTTTGGAAAGTATCATTAGAACCACCAGATGTTACTCCAAGAACATTTGCTACAACATCAGAAGAAATTGATTTTTTAGTTCTTAATTCTCCGGATACAAATAATTCACCTCGTTTAATTAATTGGTCCCTAGCATATAAACAGAAGTTCCAAGCCATAACAACGTCATCATGTTGGTTCTTTGATGCTTCTATTCTACCATTTTGTTTTTGTTCAAGATTTCTTAATTCATTAATTAATAATCTACCGTGAAGTTTAAATGGTTGTTCATTTACAAAAGTCATTAACATTTGGAACATTTTATCCCTTTTACCAGGATTCATTGCACTTCCACTATTACTTGTATAAATACCATATACTTTTTCATCATTTATAAATTCACCAAATAAATATTCACCGTAATCGAATGAACTTTCATCATATAATAATTCTTCAACAACTGCTTTACCAATAGAGTTACGCTCTACTGCTACTACAAGTGATTTAGGATTCAATCCGTGAATCAAATTTAAAGCTTGAATCATTATTTTAACTAATTGACTAAATCGTTTAACAACTGAAAATCTACCGTGCCATTCTCCGATAGGTTGACCATCTTTTGCTCTAGTTAAGACCATAGAAGAATAATCGGATTTTTCCCCTGCAGACATAGCTGTATCGACACCTAGAATATAAGTTTCAGTTGGATCAATTTCTCCAAATAAATCGAATTCATTTCCAAAAGCTAATTTAATTTTAGAAATTCTTTTCTTTGGATGTAATTGAGCAATAACATTATCTGAGAAGATACAAGTAGTAGAACCTAAGAAACTTAAGTCAAGTTCTTGGTTAATCTTTTTAACATTAAAGTTAAGTTCTTTCTTTTGTTGTTCGTACCATTCTTCTGTTCTAAATTCAGACCAATGTAATACAACACTGATAAAAGCATTTTTATCTTTTATTTGGAACTGACTTTTATAATCTGGGTATAATGATTTAGTACTATAATCATATATATCATCAAATTTTACCGAGTTTTGATAAACGTTATAAAAGAAGTTATCACCAGCACCATTTGGTGTACTAGTCATAATAACTCCAAAAGGGTAACCATTTTTCTTAGCAAAGTATTTTGCGGCAGAAACTGATGGTTGAACTGCTCCCCAAACTATCTCAGCATGAGGAATAAATGCGGCCTCATCCATAAATATAATTGGAGAAGAAAGTCCCCTTCCTACTCTATCTGGATCATTAGAACCTGATACGAAAGATGCAGATACTTTAGAACCATTAGATAGTTCATAATATGATAGTCTTTCCGCTTTAGATGAAGGTTTAACTTGCATCCATTTTGGTAAAGAATCCATCATTTCCTTCATTCTCGAAATCATATCCAATGCTCTGTTTTTATCCAGTGTTAGATATGAAATTTGAATTTTAGGGAAAAATATCATACACCATAAAAGGTACATTGCTGAAGTAGTAGTTTTACCTGATTGTCGAGAAGACATATATAATACAGAATCATGTTGTTGGAATAGGTTAATGATAATTTTATATTTATCAGTCATATTCCATTGTTCAGATTCTTTCATAGAAACTCTACCACCGGATACTGGTACAGATACATAATTCTCTATAAAATATAATGCAGATAATCTACATTTAACGAATTCCATTTGTAAGTCATATCCAGACATTTGTCTTTGAATTTTATACTTTTTAATAGATTTCATTGTCCCAATAGCTTCAGTAGCGTCTGTATCCCCAGAATTTAAAATTTGATTCTGAATGATATTATCTCGCATGTTTCCATTAGGATTGAAGTTAGATATCTCTTTAGACATATCCTCAGTCGAATACTTAGCTATTGTATTCTGTCCAGAAGGAATGTATAATTCTTTTTGTACTCCTACTCCTATTTCTTGCCCATTAGTATCTAATAATTTTGGTGCTATATCTACTCTTATTGGATTTAGATTATTTTTATTAGCTTCTAATTTTTGTAATAGAGCTTGTTCTCTTTGCTTCTTTTCATAAGCTTCTAATTTTATTCTATCTTTTTCTAATTGTTCTTTATATGTTGATTCTATTTTTTGTTGAATCATACCATTTAGAACTTTAACGTTGATATTAATATTTCCCGTAAAAGTTTCAGAATTTGTTTTTTCTGTTTTTTCCGTTTCTTGTGATTCTTGTGGTTCTTTTAATAATTTCTCAATCCATTTTTGCTTTAATAATTCTTCTCCAGTTTTTATAACATTCTGTGTATAACCACCAGCATAAGAAGATGCATAAGATCCAATGAAACCATCATCTTTTGACGGGAGTATTTGTCGTTTAACTTTCAATGGTGGACTTTCTTTTATATCCAGTATATCCGAGCTCATATAAACTCCTATTTCACTTAATTTTTTTATTTTTCTTTAGACGTAAAGTCCTATTAATAATATATCTATCATATTAAAAAATATCATAAAAGATATTTCTAAAAAGGATATTTCTGGTGGATCGAAACTCTATATATCTATATTAAATTTGGTTACAATAGTTATTTTTTAACATAGATATTATATATTCAGATAAAGAAATATATAATTAAACTTTGAAAATTAAACAATTCAAAAAAGGTTGAGGAAAACAACTGTTAAAAAATTATATAATTTTTTGTCTTTTTTAAGCTTAGAAAAGGAGTTGTTATGGATATTAAAAATATTCAAATTAATTTAGAACCGGGTTCAATTTTTTATCATTACAAAAATTTGAACCCTTATGAATATATCGGACCTTGTAGGATTCAAGAGAATGGTAAATGGGTTGAAGCTGTAATCTATAAAGAGTATAAATCTAGAGTAGATTCTGGAATGTTCGTGAGAACTAAAAAAGAATTTTTGGAAAAATTCAAAAGGAGATAAGATGAATATAGATTTAGAAAAAGCTGGAATTAACGAATTACATAAAGAAATAATTCTAGAAAGTCCAGTTGTAGTTTCTGCAAGTATCTATAGAAACAACAAAAGAGTAACTTTTAAGTTATTTAAAGTTAGTGGTTTTCTTTCTTTGTTTCAAAATGAATTTGAACAGAGAAGAAAACTTTATATTGCTGCTCATAAATGGGCAAATGCAACTTTATCTCAAATGGTTCAATATGAAACAAACAGTGCAATTATAAATAGAGGTAAAATGTATGATGCTGTTGAAAAGCAGGAAGAATTTGATGCTTTAAAATCTAAAGATGAATTAATTATGGAATTGATTGAAATTCATAAAAAACTAAAAAATAAAGTTTTAAAATGCAAACTTGATAGTTTACGTGGATTTTCACAAAGGTATTTAATAAATCTTTTAAATGAATCTAGATTCAAATTAAAACAAGAAGGTTAAGAATGATAACTCCAGTGTTTGGCGGAGATTGGTCCGAGAATGATAAAAATAATGGAAAAGGTAAATAATGGAAAAAGTTGAAAGGACAAAACCAACCATTTCTTCATCTACTATTAAGATGGAAGATTATAAAGGTAAGACGATAGTACATACTATTTTTGATAATTGTACGTTTGAAAATTTTGATGATATTAAAATCATCAATTGTAATATTCATAATTGTATTTTTAATGATCCAAAAGATTATTTAAAAGCTATGAATAATAATAAGTTAACAAAATGTAGAACAGATTTTACAACGTTGTTAACTATGGTAATACGTTCTTCATCTATGGATATGTTGGAAGAAGTTCAAAAAGTAATGGACCAAGATGAAAATTATAAAGATCAGGTTTTAATGACTTTTAGAAAGGGATAAAATGAGTGAGAAATTACAACAATCTTTTATGGAATCTATAAAAGATTTAGAAAAGTATCAATTTAATGTTATTGATCAAACTTTGATTAATGATATGAATGTGGAGGAACAATTACCTTGTGATAAATGTGATGGCGATTGTTGTGGTGTAGTACCATTTAAATACAAACAAGTATTAGATATATTTAATAAGTATACTAATCCAAAAAATTGTACTTTACAACAGTATAAGGATTTTAAGAAAAGGTTTCCATATACTTCGGATACCGTTTTAAAAAAGAATATTCAATTCAAGCAATTCTTTCCAAATAATAAGGATGCAATCCTGGTAGAATTTATTGATAAGAATAAAGTTAGAAAATTAGGTTTTTCTACAATTGATTGTATCTTTAAAAAAGATCCTAAAACGGGTGGTTGTTTGATATATGAAGATAGACCTTTAGTATGTAGAGTATACGGAAAGAAATATTCTCTTCAATGTCCTTATAAAGGATTAACTGAACAACCAAAAGATGAAGCTAAGAAAAAAACGTTAGTTATGAATAACAATGGTGCTCTAAAAGATACAATAGAGTTAAAAAAATTAATGTTCAGTAGGTAATAAGTTTTTTTCTAAAATTATTATAAGTGATAGAATCACTTTTTAAAAAGGATATAAGATGAATAATTCAATGGAATTTAATCTAGAATTAGCTTTAAAAGGATATCCAATCAGAACTAGATTCGGGCATCCAGTAGTATTAAATAAAGTTGATAAAAAAGAAAATAAACTTTATGTTGAAGTAATATCTAAATTAGATTTACAAAAATATCAAGTTTATGATAACCTAAATGGTTATAAAGTTTCAGCTGAAAAAATGACAATACACGATTTAATAATGTCACCATTAACTAAAGAAGTGGAATTTTATGTTACTCAGAAAAAATTTACAGATTGGATTTCTTTAACAGAAAAGAGTAAGTACATAGAAGATTCAAATGAAATTCTTATTAAAAAGTTTAATGCTCATTTACATATTACCTTAGATGAGTGGAAGAAATTGAATATCAATTTAATAAGAGTTATTGAAATTATCGAAGAGAATGGTGAAACAACCATTCATAAATATTTTTAAGGAGTATAGAATGAATTTAACAAATAAAACTAGACCATTTAATTTGGAAGAAGCTTTATTAGGTCTTCCAATAGTAACAAGATCTGGAAAGAGAATACAAATTCTTAAATATGATGATTTAAGGAATAAATTATGGATTAAACATTCTCCGGAAGAAGAATATGAACCATATTTTTTAGATGGTAAGTACCATTACAATCTTACTTGTGAGGTTGATTTATTTATGGGACCAATAACAAAAACTGAAATATATTTTGCTGTGAAAGAAGACGGTCAAGAAAATATTAGTTTCATTCCTGCGAAAAAAATAAAAGAACTCAAAGATCCTTTAATTATCCAGAATATTTCAGTTGATATACCAATCTCAAAAGAGGAATGGTTAGAGTTAAATGAGGGTACTTCAAAATTAACGAAAATAGAATTAGTTAATGCTGATATTTTAACTTTTAAAGATTTACTGGATATGGTAGATAGAATGAAGGAACATCAGGTACCAGTAGATACACCATTATATTTTATGAGTCGAAATCAAAAAGAATTTGCTCTTAAAAATGAATTTATCTTAACTTCAGTTGGTGAAAAAAGGAGAGGTACTCCAGTTTCAGAAATGGAAAAAGAGGTAT
>ERZ650302.2245-NODE-2245-length-10406-cov-7.141339_pt1 | contig 10406 bp, 10 predicted proteins | sample MGYA00376238_ERZ650302 | MGnify/ENA primary metagenome ERZ650302 (study PRJEB26733, sample SAMN07839298) | wastewater metagenome | biome: urban; feature: wastewater treatment plant; material: waste water | place: USA: North Carolina | collected 2016-04-28 ... | reverse complement strand
GGTTTCAGTAAACCTTTAAATAAGACCAGCAATGGAGACGATGGTCATAGTACTTTGAATTTAAGTTATTAGATAGGGGAGGCTTCGGCCTCCTTTTTTATGTTGTATCAAATCCTATGTTAACGAAAAGAGGTTTCCCATGCCAATTATGATGCTACCAAATACTGGTATTGAAACGGCAGTCTCTAGACCTGTAACTTTGGATATTGCAGATCAGGTTATGGAGATCCTACAGATACCTAAGAACACAAGAATCGTCTTCAAAGGAGATAGTGACTCAGTATATCAGTCTGGCTCTTTGGTCAGCGATGCAGCTAACCCAGTATCAACCGCTGGGAATGTTGAACACGTCCAAATGGCCGGTAACTCGCAACTTAGTATTGAAGTTACTGAACGTTTTGTTGAAGAGTCTTTAGGTACGATTGCTGTCAATCAACCAGAACACACTCCGTTCTTCCACGATGATAAACTTGGAATTACGGCAAAGATAGTTTATATCCCTACTGAAGTCTCAATCAACTTCAAATATAAATCGAGATCAAAGAGCCTGGTCGAGAAAATAAGACACGACACATGGGCTAGAGTAAGTAACATGAGAGATGTGAATGTTCACACAGTTACTTACACTGTTCCTGTCTCTGATGCATTTATCAGTGTGATCAGATATCTCCATGCGTTGAGAGAAGCGGTTGCAGGTTATGGTGAGAAGTTCGATGAGTACTTCTTAAGCTATGCTTCACCTGCCCTTACCCAGATTTCAAGAATGAATGGAAAGAATCCCAACTACTCACTCCAAGAGACGGCAACACGTATCCTTGGTATGTTTGATTTCACTGGATCTATGGAGAAATCTGAGAAGGATTCTGAAGGCTCCACATTCACTATGGACTTCACTTATAAGTTCACTTATGAGAAGCCAGCTAATCAAGTATTAAAGTTCCCAGTTGCTATTCATAACCAACTAGTCGATAGACGATTAGTTGATCACGATAGTGTTGATCTCTCTAAGAAGAAAAAGACTTTCTACTCTTCTTCAATCAAACACATGAGAGAATGGGAAGTAGATAATATCTTGGATCAATTAGTTCTCCATGATAAATACGTGAGAGTCCCCAGTTATGATGATATCATCTATGATAATCATGTCTCTGGTACTAGAACATTGTTTTCAGCTATTTGTTCAGTAGATGATAATACTCCTAAGCTTTTGCTTAATCTTAATGATCTTGGTAATTACCTCTTTAATGAAGAAGTATTACAATTTATCAAAGATGAAGAGTGGCAATACATCTATAAACCATACCAGTCATTCTTACATATATCGTATTACAGAAACTCATTCCTGGCTCACCACGAATCAGCTTTTGTGGATAAAGATCTAAACTTTAATAGTGTTGAAGATCTTAACAAGAGAGTGATCAATAGAGTTAGACTCTCTATTGCCAAGAATGTACTGGATGTAGACCATAGAGTTATCCAGAGAATGATGAAGTATCCTGATATACTTAGGAAGCTAGTCTTAGCTACAGAGACGAATAGAGTGCATTTAGAGCGTTTAAGACCTAGAGTCGATATCACGCATCTATTTAAAGATCTGCCCAATATAGGGGCTCCTCGTAGCCTCTATGATACTAATAGAGTTCAGTCTAACACTGTACTCACTTCAGGTATTGCAGCAGGCTCAAAAGACAATATAGTTCGTGGTTCTAACGTGAAGTTATATAACCAGATTTACGGAAAACACAGGATTTAATATGCCTATCATTGAAGAGAAACCAATAGTTCAACCAAAGGTAGACTTTAAACCTGAGGTTCAATCTAAAGAACGTCAATCAGTCTTTGTCGATAACAAGCAAATTCCCACTAGTAACTTACAGTCGTATGTGAGTGGCTACAACTTCACGGTTGATTATTATCACCAGATGTTGAATAAGGATAGTGCAGTAAAATCACAAGACGTTGGAGAGAGTTCTTTATTCCAACAATATCGTAAGATCAAGAACCTAGAGATTAAGGTTAACTCACCTAATACATCTGATCAAAACGACGAAGATAAGGTGTTTGTGACTAGAGGGTCTGCTGTTATCCATAACGGTTTGATTCCTAATGAAGGTGATATGTTTACTGCTCCAATAGGAGACGGTAGACTTGGCGTTTATAACGTTACTAGATCACAGCGTTTGTCTATCATGGCCGATGCTGTTTATCAAATTGAGTACAGCTTAAGTTATTTCAAGGAAGCTGAACCAGAGAAGTTTAAACAGTTAGAAGAGAAAGTAAACGTTAGCGTCTACTACGTTAAAGAATACTTGGCCTATAACAAGAGCCCTCTTCTGATTGAACACGATTATAACACATTGCTTCGTCTGAGGAAATCAGCAGAAGAGATGGCCAGTAATATGTTTCTATGGTTTTTCAGTAATGAATACAAAGCTTTACTGATACCTGGTCAAACTAACTCTATACTGGATCTTTATCTTCAAGACTTCTTCAAGATGATAGTAGGTGGTTTAGAGGTGAGTAGTAAAGTACAACACTTCCAGTCTATCAATATTCAAGATGATAACTATCTTGGCTATCCACAGATCTTCGAAGCTTTGAAGTATAGAGACCTTAATAAGTTGAAGATTGCTAACGATAACATGGGTGTAGCTAGCACTAGAGCTTTCCATCAAGACCCAATGATGGAGAACATCCGTTACACCGGGATAGATTACATTGTTTATCCGATTAGTAATAGAACTCACGATGATGATAAATACAATCGTTTAGATAAAGGTGCATTAGGTGGTTTTGTTCAGAAGACTTTTGGTCTCTTCGATAAGACTACACCTAAAGATCCAGTTACTGGGGATTATCTTTATCCAACAATAGCTGCTGTAACTTACGATAATAAGACTCTACCTCTTATCAGTGAAGTTAATTTTAATGGTAAGTATGTATTCTCAGAAGCTTTCTATGATTGTGTTAAGAATGATGCAGAATCAGATAACCTCTCACTCATTGAAGTACTGGTACTGAATTATCTTAGAGATAAGAACTACAGTCCTGCTGCTTTGGAATTACTTACCAAGGATTACAAGAATTGGTCTAAGTTGAATCAATTCTATTTTATCCCAATCATGATTGTCCTAATCTTATCTCAAACCATGGAGATGTAATGACACGACGTTACGAACAAATCGACGATCAGAAAGACAGTAGCTTCTACATCTTTGATGTAATGTTCCTCATTAGTGTTAATCAACTTGATATCACTACGTCTGATTACATTGAGCAGTTAGGATTTGTTGATTCTGGGGATTCTGGAATTAATAGAGAAGTTGCCAATGAGCGTATACAGACACATGCCAGTATTGCAACTATGGTAGATTATATCAAGAAAGGTATTAGTTTCCATATTGTTAATAGCGAAGACACTGTTGTTATCCACGAGTACATTCAGCATCATTTGGAACGTTTTGCCAGAAAGATGTCAGGTAATCAAAGACTCAATAGGAATGCCTATCCTATTGATGATCTATTATCCTTAGAGCAGCTAGCTGATAAGGTTTATGGTCATGCTAAGTTCTTGGAGACTGGCGTTGATGAGCGTGGTTTCTTTGAGAAGATGCTGGAGAGCGCTGGTCTAATTGGGTTCTTCTCTGGTTCTGGTGAGAAATCTGAAGAAGAGATTGCTGATCTTCCTGAGAATAGAGAACGTGAATCCTTTGCTGATGTGTTTAAAAAGAAACAACAAACGTTAGATCAAAATGGAAATAGATGATTCGCCACTAATGAATGAGGTGGATAAGGTCATAGAAGATGGACCCAGGGATGTGTACTATAGATGGGAAGCAGAATTCAAAATCAAGGACACATTTGAGGGTGAGCTACCATTGACAGAAAAAGACAAGAAATTAGCTTCAGAGGAAGAACTCAATGAGAAGATCTACAAACCTCTGAAGCTCTTGTCCTTCGATACAGAGAGAGATTACGAAAAGAACTATGGGGATTATCTTAAGCTCAGAGCTTTTGTCCCCTATGGTACTTGGGTTAAGGTACTCTTTATTGCAAGAGAGCATTTACTCTGTACCATCACTAAGACACCACTCATTGAATCCACTTATGAAGTAGATCCTGATCGTGAAATCGTAACTGTGAGTTATGATTGTATTCCTCAAATGAGAGAAGATCTCGAAATAGAGGTATCACGATTTGCGATGCAAGATAAGTTTACACTTGATACAACCTTTGCACCATTAGAGATTGACTTTGAGTTACTAGACCGCAGTCTAGAGATGACTCGTAAAGTAACTATGGGTGCTATTGTTCGTAAACAAAAACCAGAAGATGTTATCAAAGGCATCATGGCCAAGTTTACTGAAGATCTAGAAATTGATGAAGGTAAAGCTGTAGAGAAAATTACTTTGATTAAACCTGACAATGATGAAGAGAGAGAACATTTCCTTATCCCGCATGGAACTAAGATCTTAGATGTTCCTAACTACATTCAAAGTAAATGTGGTGGAGTCTATGGTACAGGTATCAATACCTTTTTCCAGAATAATCAAATCTACATCTACCCTATCGCCAATCTGAAGAGATTTGACGATGAAGAACAGACACTTACTGTTATTAGAGTTCCAGAGGATAGATACACTGACATTGAGAGAACCTACAAGTTAGATGATAAACGTTTAACTGTTCTTGCAACTAGTGAGTCTAAGTTCTCCGATATCAATAAAGCCATGTTACTGAAAGAAGGTAATGGTGTACGCTTTGCTGATGCTAGAAAGTTCATGAACAAGATAACAGAGACTAAGGATAATAAGTCAATCATTAAACGTAAAGATACCAACCACGAGTATCTCTCTGTTCCTTTAGAGAAACAGAATACTGTTGAAATGGCTGAAACTAGAATCCACTCTAATCCTTTTAAAGAATACAGTAAACATGCTAAGAAGGACGGTGGTCTTTTTAGTTTTGTCTGGCAAAATGCTGACATTAGTTTACTCTACCCAGGGATGCCTGTTAAAGTTCTTTATAGTGATCAAGAAGATGTTAAAGAGTTACAAGGTGTATTGTTAAAGGTACATGGTGTGATTCAATCTACCGTTCAAGGGATGGCTCCCTCAGGTCATATTAGCCAAGCTTCGTTATTCGTTTATGCTGCTGTACCTGAAGAGGTAGGAAAATAAACTATATAGAAATCTTAAGGGTATCTAAGAGGATTTATAAATGTTAGCTTTAAATATCAAGCAAGAACCAAAGAAAGTTATCTTTGATCGCTTTAATGCTCTTAATGCGTTGCAGCTCAATCCAGATGACTTTCTTCTCTCCTCTGTAGAAGCATTCAATGATGCACAGAGAAAGACTAATACAAGAGTCCTAGCTTCACCCGTTGTTGATTCTAGTGGCTATAATGCATTCCATATCTACTACAACCGTATGGATCTGGCTGAAGTTTTTGATCGTATTAATCTCGAAGTCAAAAGTACTAGCTTAGACAAGCTAGTTGAGATACTCGATATGATCAATACAGAATTGGGTATTTATCTCACTGCTGATGATATCGTAGATGCAGACATCATTTACGACGACCCCACTGATAGAACGTTACGTGCTACAGTGGACGTAGTTGCTCAAGCTACGTCTTATCTCTTTACAGGTAATCATACCTTAGTACTTAACGAGAGAATTAATCCTTACGATCCTGGGGTTAAGAATGCAGTGACTGGATTGGCTTTCATTAGTGATGGAACCAATACTGATATCACCAATATTAACACAAGTATCGCTGAGGAACCCTACTTTGGTTTCTTAGATGGCGTTACTGTTAATGCTACACCAGATATCAAAGGTGTGAGACTAATCGATAACGGTGCTTATATCTTTGGTGATTTCGATTTAGATGTGCCGAACACTATTACTGGTTCCCAAGGCAGTACTGTTTATCATGGCATTACAGTTAATAGAATTGGTAAAGTAATTGCTGTCGACAAAGTCGCCAGATTTGATAACGTTTATCAAAAAGACGTTAATTTCTCCGCTAAGCCTGATGGTACTAAATTCTATCTAGCAGATAAAAGAAAGTATATCACCAGTGGTAATATTGTTGGACTTTACCGTTACAACAATAAAGGTGAACGAGATAATACGTTGGTTACTACCAACATGTCACTGATTGTTGACAAAGTACTTCCTCTTGAGAATGGTTTCATTGCAGCGTCTGAGATGCAATTGACACCTAAACGTGTAGTGAAGATCCAGAGATACAATGAGAATGGGTCTGTCAATACCGAGATGCCTGAGATTCAAATCGGGGATGTCTTAGGTATTGATATCGAAGTACAAGGTATGGTACTGTCTCACAACGACTCTGGTATTGTTGATGGTTTCTATGTTCTCTTGAGAAACTTCTTCAGCCAGTCTATTGTACCTACTGTTAACGGTGTTAAGGTATACGGTGATAAACATCTTAATAAGCGTAACTATATCTTACCAGTTCTGAAGTTTACAATGGAAGGTAACTTGGATACTACCTTCAACGGTAACCTTCAAAAAGCTAATAAAGATTTCTTCCAGCCAGAAATTGGTTTACATCATTTTGACAGATTGTTCCCACAAAAAGACGGGTTTATAATTTTCAATAAGGTACGTAATCCTATAACAGGAGTCTTTACATTAGTTGGTTTAAGAGTACGAAGAGACGGCAGTTACAAATTCCTGACCGGAGATGAGTATTTTGATTTACCAATGGTGAAATCTGTTATTGCTGTTGATCAGAATGCCAATACTTTCCTAGCTTCAGTGATAGTGGAAGAGGTTGATAATAACGATCTCATCGTAGAGAAACCTAAGGTTATCGGTTTTGACGAGAATGGCGTCTACACCGGTGTGTACTTAGAACTCGATACTCCTTTGTCTATTCAGGACATGGTGATATTTAAGAACTGAGGTTAGATAAATGAACGGTAAGTTCGTTAGATTGTTTGAAGAAAGTCTACTCGATAGACTACTAAAGGATCACGATCCTCGCCTTCATGTATCTGATTATGTGTTAGGTATTCCTAAAAACAATCTTAATCCAATAACCAGATTACTGGGCAATACGTATATTGAATTACATCCCAGAAATCCTGTACCGAATAAAGGCAGCATCATTACGCATTACGATAGAGAGAGCCTTAGTTTCTCTGTATCGAACTTCGTTCCAAGACGACGTATTAATGTAGAAAAAGAAGTTGAACTTTATTCTATCCTCGATCAAATTAATCAGACTTATCTATTAAGTCTGACTACCAACGATGTTTACAACACATCCATTAAGGAATTCCCTAATGGAAAAATGTATGCTGTTATCCTGGCTAGACCAGAGTCTTATAGATATACTGGTAAAGTCGAGATAGAGGTAAACGTTGACCCTGCTGAAAATGAACCCATTTCGTTGGAACTAAGAGGAGTAGTTGTAAGTACTCTACCAGCAGCTAGTATCAGTTTGGTAGCAACTCTGGAAGATAAAGTATGAAGCAGTTAATTACGATGCTTAACTCCTATCCGGGAGTCAAAGTCAACGAACATGATTTTGTATTTAGTAAACCGACGTTTATACCGCATCTGAAAATGGATGTCGTTAATGTTAAAAGTAGATTAGGATCTAACGGTTATATTGATAGAGATTTCACATATAAACGTTATGATCTTAATGCTATTAGTGCAGAACGAACATTTGAAGTAAACGTTAAAAATGAAAAGACATTGCATCAACTATTGTATGCTCTGAATAAGGTGTGTCTCTTTCCTTATCAAGAAGGAGGTCCATTGACTGTTCAGGACAAGCACATGCCAATGTCAGTGAAGGACGTTAAGAATTTTGTCTTACCCACTTTGGCAACTGGTGATAGCACTACAGTTCATGTTGAAGCCTTGCCAGATTCGTATTACTTCCGTGGAAGTTTGACGCTTAAACTGAATAAGATCTCTTACAATGGTAGATTGACCAAAATCGATTTCATACCAAATGTAATGAGGAAATAATTTGATGACTTAATCAACAAAGGTTTTTAGAAATGGCACTCCCAACCCCAGAGGAAAAACTAGCAGCGATGTTTAACAAGGATCGCGCCGATAATAGTTTACCACTTATCGATTTTAACGAGTATGTGTTCCAAGCACCTGCTCCTTATGTTGGTGTGCGTAATACTCGTATCTACGCTCTGCCTGCATTAAGCTCGCTGTATGTGGGTCGTATCTCTATTACATACGACCGTATTAACTTTAACACTGTAACTAACGTTTCTGTGGTTAAGGGTTCAGCAACGACAGTTCATCAACTGTTGCCTGCTATTAACGAAGAGTTAGGTATTGCATTGGCTACGAGTGATGTGGCTGATGCAGCGCTGCCAGCATCGGGTGGTTTCACCCTGACCGCTACCTCCGTGAATAAACTGTTCACTGGTAACACCACTGTTGCCTATAGAACGTAATTCATACGACATAATTGGGAGACCTTCGGGTCTCCCTTTATGTCGTTAATAAAGTCTAAATAAAAAAGATTTGACTCTATATTATCACTCTGTGGCGCGTGGCGCGTAACTTTTGAATTAAAGTTTATTTTTTTATGTTACCCTAGGATGATTTGATTAATGGAAAAGGATTCATAATGAAAAAAACAGCTCTCTATGTTTTCATCGAAGGCGCCGATGGTGTAGGTAAGAGTAGCGTTACCAATGCACTACTCAAGGATCTGGCAACAACCCAAAAAGAAATTGCTGCAACCCATGTTATTAAACATACTCAACCCGGTATGGCTTTCTATAACAGTTGGGTCAACGGTACTGTAACAGGTCTTAATGCTGCTCTCAATATGTTGGCAGTTACAGCAGCTACTCTTGAGAATATTCAACAAGGGAGAGAAGAGTATGATATCATTGTCGTAGATCGTTCACAGGCTTCTTTTTTTGCTTATCAGTTGAACAACGGTAATGTCCGTACTCTGCTAGAGCCAGCTTACGAAGAGACACTGAAGGCAGACTTCTACAAGAACTGTAACTTCACTACTATTTATCTGCATTGTGATTCTCAGATCGCTATTGAACGAATGAAACATAGTCGTGGTACATTAGATGCTATCGAGTCTCATGGCCCTGATTATCAAGATACAGTAAAGAAGTATTACGATGAATGCTTTGCTCTGTATGAGTCTTTGCGTCCTGGTATCAAGATTGATACTAGTTTAAACGATCAAGTAACCTGTAGTAAAATTGCTTTCGATTTTGTTATGAAACAACTTGAATTGAGAACCAAATGAAAGGCTTACTCGATAAAGGATTCATGAAGTTGAATCCCAATCTCATCAAGAATACAATGCTCCATGTCTTACAAAAAAGACAGGAGAAAGTATTCAGTAACGACAATGGGAAGAAACCTATTAAGGTAGTTCCAAAGACTGTTACACCCACCACTTACAAACGTCGTCCAGTGAGGAAATCAAATGCTGTTTAAAGAAGAGAAAGCCTATCTAGCCATTGCCAACGATATTATCGAAAATGGTTCTACACACAAAGATCGTACTGGCGTAGGTACTCGTGCTGTCTTTGGTCGCATGATGGACTTTGATTTGACTGATGGTAAGATCCCTATGCTTAGTACACGTAAGGTTCCTACTCGTTTCATGCCAATTGAATTGGTGTGGTTCATCAGTGGCGATACTAATATTAAGTATCTATTGGACAACAATGTCAATATTTGGAACTCTTGGGTAAAACCTGAGACTGCTGTGTATGACAACGATCCTAAGAACTTTATCAAAGAGCTTGAGAAGCAAGGCGTCATCAAGTTGGACGAGAACTTCAAGGAAGTCTATAACCATATGGATACTGCTGCGGTTAACGCTGTAGTAGGTATGCTCACTGGTAAGAAGGTTCCTGATTCCCGACTACTCTCTGGCTCTATTGGTGATGGAGCTTACGGTGCACAGTGGCGTAAGTGGGAAGATATCCGTATTGTCAGTGTTGAAGAAGTCCAAGCTTTCACTGATAAAGGTTATAAGGAATTGGCTCGTTTCAGTGAGAATGTTGAAACGAAGATCGAAGATCGTGATCACGACACATTGGAAGTAAAAGGCTACAAGGCTATTACTGATGTGGTAGAGCGTGTCATTGTTCAAAAGAAGATTGATCAACTTAAAGAAGTTATCGATCAAATCAATAACAATGAGAATAGTCGTCGCATTATCATGTCAGCATGGAACGTTGGGCGTTTGGATCAAATGCAACTCCCACCCTGCCATACTCTGACTCAGTGGAATGTACGTCGTGGCGAAGATGGTACGAAGTACCTGACTTGTAGTTTATTTTGTCGCAGTCAGGATTTCCTCGTTGGGACTTGCGCGAATATTGCACAATATGCGATGCTCACCCACA
>ERZ650302.2243-NODE-2243-length-10416-cov-15.142650_pt1 | contig 10416 bp, 6 predicted proteins | sample MGYA00376238_ERZ650302 | MGnify/ENA primary metagenome ERZ650302 (study PRJEB26733, sample SAMN07839298) | wastewater metagenome | biome: urban; feature: wastewater treatment plant; material: waste water | place: USA: North Carolina | collected 2016-04-28 ... | reverse complement strand
CAATATTTAAAGAAGCACCAGGTTTGCCAATGCTTGCACTGCTGATGCCTTTATGCGTCAGATTGATTTTTAATCCAGGTAATATTTTAATACTCTTGCGAAATCTGAAGCCCATATTTTTTCCATTTACAAGAACCAGTTTGGTTTCTATCTCAGTTGTCCGGATACAGTGAAATAAGAGTTTGATTCATTCATAGGACTGATCATTTGACTTATCTAGTGAAATATCAGTATGTTCTTTAACATAAGATATTGGCTTTTAGACAATGAATCAAACATCAAATTATTACAATCAACATGCTCAAGCATTTTTTGAAAATACCTATCAGGTTGAGATGGAAAGTCTTTACACACCATTTCTAAGATATTTGCCGGAACAGGCATTGATCCTGGATTTGGGCTGTGGCTCGGGGCGGGACACTTTGGCATTTAAGAAAAAAGGCTATCAAGTTGAGGCAATTGATTATTCTATCGAGCTGGTTGAAAAGGCGAGAGAGCTGACAGGCATCGAGGTACGTCAGCAAAGTTTTTATGAGCTGAATGAAGTAGCTAAGTATGATGGGATTTGGGCCTGTGCTTCTCTTTTACACTGTGAAAGAGATCGCCTGACTGAAGTGTTGGGGCGCTTATTTAAAGCATTAAAGCCAAATGGTGTGTGTTACATGTCTTTTAAATATGGCGATTCAGACCGTGAGAAAGAAGGGCGCAGCTTTACTGACTTGAATGAGCAGCAAGCTTACGACTTACTCAAACAAATAGATCAGGCTTTACTGTTACAGCAATGGATTACTGTAGATAAACGTCCAGACCGTACAGAAGAGTGGATCAACGTAATATGGAAAAAGCAATCACATGCTTTTGATTATTACCCGCAGCGTTTATACAATCGTGCCGAGTTAATGAAAGAGCCCTCTTTGATTCCTGCAGAACACGGGATTTATTTTTGGTGGTTCAAAACAAATCCACCGGGAATCCCAACAAAAAACTGTATAACGTATCAAGAATATACTTTGTTGTATGTTGGCATATCGCCTGACAAAAAGACTAAACCAAATAGTAAATCAAACTTGAGAATACGGCTTAAAACACACTTTGCAGGTAACGCAGAAGGTTCAACGCTAAGACGAACATTGGGCATACTTCTGGCTGAGATGAGTGGGTATCCGCTTAGAAGAGTAGGGTCAGGTAATCGCATGACTTTCACGCATTCAGGTGAACAATGGCTGGATGCATGGCTTGAAGATAATGCATATGTGTCTTGGATAATTTGTGAAGAACCTTGGAATGTTGAGGAAAAGGTTTTTGAACAAACGATACTGCCACTCAATTTGAAAGGTAATCAGCACGAGTTTAAAGAAACCCTTTCAGCTATGCGTAAAAAAGCCATTCAAAATGCGAAAATGATGGAAATCGCTACGGAAGCAGGATTACAAAGACAGGTGAAGCTTCAACATGTGGCAGGATGATCACTTAATAGAAAATAATAAACCTACACCCAACGAGCAGCTGAAATTCTTGAAGCATATTCAGCAGATATTGCAGTCAGGGACTTTTACTTCGACATATAAGTTTGCTTTGCTGATAAGTATCACGCGTCTGGCGATTGAACAGGGTCAAGATACCGGTGCTGCCTTGCATTTGGACTATCAGGATATTGCGGAAAAGTTTATTGACCTGTACTGGAAACAGTCACTGCCGTTTCAGTTTAACCAGTATGAGCCTTTTACTATTCATCAAAGCACTGGTAAGCAGGCAAAGATCATCAGTGAAATTCAGAATGCACAGCAACAATTCAAGACCTTGGCCGCGTTGAGAAAGGATGTACTTTACTGGAACAGGCTGAAGCGAACAGTTGCGACAACGGTAAAGCAAATGCCGGTAGTATATTTGCAGAATCTGAATGGTCAAACGGTAGAATTTCTCTATTGCCTTGAAGACTCCAAACAGTCCCTCAAGCTTTTACCCAAAGTGATGTATTGTTTGAGACAGTTTAGTGAAATTATTGAAGAGCTTTGCCAGAAGCGCTGGATTGATTTTGTTCGACTAAACAAGCAGAACCTGGTGGTACTGGATGGTTTGCCTGACCTAGATGAATTCATGTTTGCTCCAAGTCGTAATCAATTGGGGCAGGTCGCGGACTTCTTAATTGACTTACAGCAATGCCAGTGTTTTTACTGTGGAAAAAGTCTCAAAAATTCAAAATATGCCGTGGATCATTTTATTCCATGGTCATTATATCCTGCCGATACCGGACATAATTTTGTCCTGGCGGATGAAAAATGCAACTCACAAAAAAGTAATTATTTAGCATCACAGCAATTCTTACATCAGTGGCAGGAGCGTAATCATCTGCATGATCAATCTATTATTCGAGAGATTTCTCAATTAGGTTTTCTAACCGATCTACAACGTTCGCATCGGGTTGCTGACTGGGCGTATAAGCAAGCAATAGAGAATGAGTATTTAGTTTGGTTGGGAGGGAAAGAGAAGAAGATATTATCCCATCCAATATCTGCTATATTTTGACGATATTTATTTTATAAATTTTCTAATTATTCGGGGTAAATATGAATTGGTTGGTTTGGGCTGAATTTCTGCAGAGTTACTATATCATTCCTTTTGGTATGTTCATTTTAGTAATATATATTGGTTATAGATTTTATTTAAAGTATATAACACCTGCTAAAAATCTTAATACACAATTAGAGTCAGCAATCAGTGCTTTAAAAAAGGTTGAAGAACATTCTGGTTTCAATAAAAATTCACTAGATTCAATATTCGAAAATGATACGCCTTTAAAACATGCTTGGTTGAATTACAAAAATTCTTTTCATGACATCTATGAAACTCTAGATGGAGAAGATGTTCTAGTTTCCTCACGTGCAACGGTATCAAGTGACGTATTTTTTTCACAAGCTGTCATTGTGGATACCCCTTTAAGAGTTGAGTTTTATAAGCACTTGCCAGGTATCATCACTGGTGTAGGTATTATTGCTACATTTGCTGGCCTTCTATTTGGATTATTAGCTTTTGATCCCGCAGGCGATCCAGCAAAAGTTCAAGACAGTTTAGGCTTGTTATTAGGTGGGGTAAGTGAAGCATTCATGGCTTCTGCACTTGCGATAGGAACTGCAATGATTATCACTTGGCGCGAAAAATCGTGGTTGCGTCAGTGTTATGAACAGTTAGAAACTTTAACGACAGAAATTGATAAGCTTTTTGAAACTGATTCCTCTGGAGAAGAGTATCTAGCTAAATTATTAAAATCCTCTCAGGCAAATGAAACCAATGCTCGTCAATTAAAAGATAGCCTTGTTAATGACTTAAAAGTTATGATGACGAATTTAGTTGAGGAAAATAAAAAGAATCAGATTGCTTTTGCTGCACAGTTAAGTGAAAGCTATGCGAAATCAAGTCAGGATATGGCGACTCAGATTGGTCAATCGATTACGGATACCTTGCAAGCACCTCTAGATAAAATTGCTTCTAGCGTACAACAAGTGAGTGGTGACCAAGGTTCAGCCGTCCAAGAACTCATGACTGATGTACTTACAGCCTTTATGAGTAAGTTGGAGTCTACGTTTGGCAATCAAATGACGGGCATGAATGAGATGATGACTCAATCAGTATCTGCTATGAAGGAAATGCAATTAGGTTTCTCCCAATTACTGACAGAAATGAAAATTAATAGTGAAACTTCGACGAAAACATTAGAAATGCAGATGTCAAAAATGATTGAAGATATTCAACAAAAACAAAATGCGATGTCTGATCAAATGAATTTAATGGTGGATCATTTATCTCAAGGTGCTGCAAAAATTGGAGAACAGGGCCAACATGCGATTGAGCAGTTAAATGGCAAAGTCTCGGAGTTGATGGGGAATCTAGGCGGAACGATGTCTGAGTTAATGTCAGATATTACGAAACAGCGTATGGAACAAGATCGTGTAATTCTAGAAAATCAGCAAAAATTGCACGAACAATCATCTGCATTAATTGATAATTTAGGAACTGAAATTAAAGATTTGATTGCACACAGTCAAAATGCGGTCCAAGTATATAAAGAAAATATTCAGAAATTATCTCAAGTGACAACGGATAGTATTACGGGTATGAATAACGGTGCTGAAAAAATGCGCTTAGCTTCTGAACAGTTTAATACTGCGGGCAGTTCTTTGATTACAGTGACTGACAAGACATCACAGCTAATTGCAGAAGTAAGTACCACCTCTACGCATTTGACTAGCGCAAGCAGCAATTTAATCTCTCTATTGAAAGACTATAAAGACTCACAAGAGAGTGTAAAACAGGCAATCAGTACTTTAGATGGTTTGATTAAACAAGTTCAATCTGAAGCTGGCATGAGTACCAAAATGCTTGAAGATATGAATCACATGACAAATGCATTGAATCAAGTGAAGAAAGAAATGCAGGATTATCTTGAGCAAGTCAGTGATGTGTTGGTGAAAAGCTTTGAGAGTTTTGGTTCCTCTGTAGAAACTAGCTTAAATCATTCTTTAGGTGCATTTGATAATACACTTGATCAAGCTGTAAAACGCCTTGCAATGGGTGTAGAAGGCTTGGGTAGTTTTGTAGAAGATCTGGAAGATCTCGTACAACAAAAGAAAAACTAATTTTGGGGTACATGATTAATGTTAGGTAACAGGTACTCTAAGAAACCACGTTCTAAAGATGATGGTGAAAAACCTTTTTGGATTTCATTCGCTGATTTAATGACAGCATTAATGACCTTGTTTTTAGTCGTAATGGCTGTGTCATTAATGGTCGTAACGAAAAAAATCAATGAAGCGACTCAAGCCGAAAATCAACGTAGTTCAGAGATTATGGATATTTGTACTAGTATTCAAAATGATGCCGCGTTGAAAAACAAGATTATTGCTGTTGATTGTAAGGACAATCGTATCAACTTTGGAGAAGCTGGTCGGTTTGGCCATAATGACTACCGGTTAAATGCAGCAGGTGTAGAGGCATTAAATACGTTAGTACCCATTGTTTTAAATGCTGCTAATAGTGAAAATGGAAAAAAATGGTTTAAACAAATTGTGATTGAAGGATTCACAGATACGGACGGTTCATATCTCTATAACTTAAACTTAAGTTTACGTCGTTCAGAATGGGTCATGTGCAATTTACTCGATCCCAAGTTTAGCCAAGGGTTAAGTTTAACTGAAGCACAAAAGAACCAGGTTAAACAATTATTTTTAGCTGGTGGGGTTTCTTTTAATTCAGCTAAGGATAGTAAAGAAGCCTCCCGTCGTGTTGAGCTACGGATGCAATTCTATGGTTTAAAAGAAAAAGAGAACGCTGAGCCGCAACCTCATTTTGTTTCAGCGCCTGTTGAAACATGCCAATTGACACGGTGATAATGATGAGTATTGCGAATCTGAAACGTCGTATTGAAGAGAGAATAAGTGTATTTTCTGAACCAACTCATATACAGACTAAATTTGTTAGACCTCAGCGTTTAATGAAAACCTTGTCGATTATTGAGCATAAATTCGATGATCTTGAAAATGTACAACCATTAGAAGAAAAAATTATTAAATCAGTTCTCAAACTTGAACAACACGGGTTTGATGGACTGACTAAACGAGATTTGAAAAATCTGGCTTGGTCTCTCAGTAAAAAACTGCCCAATTATGAAGAAAAACTTTTATTCACACCTGTAGGTGTAAGATTAATTGATTATTTCAAACAATTGGGAATTGACCAACTCCAGTTTGTTTATTTTCCATTGTTATATAGCTATTTTTCCTTTCAAGCAAAGGAATTAGAAAAACAACCTGATAGCTGGGTTCAGTTAAGAAATATATTAAATACGAACAAATCATTGGTATTTAAAAATTCGACTCGACGAAAAAGATGGATGACGACTCTTATAGATAATTCAGAGGTTTTAACCACAGAACCTACGAAAAAATTTGTACGTGAATTTTTACAGGATAGTAATGACAACACAGTTGCCTATGAACTAGAAAGTTTAAGAATATCTGCTAATAGCTGGTTTTGGGATGATTTAATTCGATCTGCAATTAAGTCGATCAAGACAATGAATGAGGATGAATATCTTCAAAATATTCCAAGATTTTTAGTTTTATTGGAAAAAAATAAAATATATACAACCACTATTTTAGCTGCACTTCTAGAACGGTACGCTAGTACTTCTCAGAGGGAGAAAGCACATGAAGTATTAAAACATCTGGCATTAGATCAATGGGGTAATCCTCAGTATGAATCATTAGCGGGGTGGAATAACGTAAATGCTGATACCAAAAAAATGGTGATTCAGTGGTTTGTAAGGGCAGATTTAGAAGCGTTCTTTAAATTATTTAGTCGGACAGCGGATGTGAATCGTTTTAATTATTGGATTAAATTTATTGATCAGATATCTTTTTCTCAGATTTTTCTTGGACCTGAAGCATTATATTCACAAAGGCATGAACACATGAGTTTTCGGCATTTAAATAGAGGTCGACTAAAAGAGCTGATAGGGTCTACTCCATCCAATAACGCATTTTTATTAAAAATAGATAATGTCTATGTTATCGATTTCTCAGATACAGGTAATGCTTGCTTCTTGTTTAATATATTGCCTTATAAAGAAATTTCACCAAAAATACATGTTAGAGATTTAAAAAATTATACACATAAAGGGTATATCGATAAGTTGGGGCATATCGGTAGTTGGGGAGAAAGATTTGATCAGCGGTTAGCAGAAATAGGAATTTTTGCCAATCTGAGAGAAACAAATAAATATAGCTCAATCAATCGCAAGAATTATTAAGGTATAAGCATGAAATTAGCATTTTGGAAGAAGCAAAAAAATATTGACTCCGTTGTTGAAGCCAATTTGATAGCTAATATAAAATCTTTACAATATGACGAAGTTGGATTGATTTCTGCTTATCAACAAAATGCTAAAACTGATGCTGATTTTTATTGGGAAAGTCTAGAAGAAGAAGAAATTGCTTATCTAATGGATAATCAGTATGTATTGCCATGGGAGGAGCTGTTTCAGCTTCAGCAAGATCCCGAACATAGTAACGTACTTAATTTACTCAACTTACCCAATTCAACGAATTTACATCCAGTGATTCGTAGTGAGGGAGGACTAAGTGATCCTGATTTTAAGATCATTCTAGATGGATGGTGTGATCAAAATAGGATTAAGTCTAAAGGCCTAATTAAACGAATAGGTGCCGTACTGAATGTTGATGGTCAAGAATATTTACTGGATGAAGCGACTTGGAAACTTATAGAAAAAGTTAAAGAATTTGCTCGTATATCAAATAAAGATAATAAGCTCAATCAAAAGTATTGGGCTCAAATACGAAGTTTAGCTAATCGAAGTCAGGCAAATTTAGATGAGTTTCTCCGTAAGACCATGGTACTTGCACCTGAAAAATTACAATTGAATCTACGTAAAAACTTGATTAGTCAGGAATCAGTTGTAGAGGTACAGCCTGGTTTTGATGAGGCACCGTCAAATTGGCTGCAAACTTTTGATCTCTACAATCAGGTACAAGATCAATATAGCATTAGCCTACCAGATGGTGGAGTGGCTCATGTAGTCATTGATCCTCAAGTTAAAAGTGTCCTGAATGAAATTAAAAAGATGCCGAATAGACGTGTATCTGGTGAGCGCGCTCAAACATTTTTGCATAACCCCTTCGCGCAATTAGGAGATGATGCCACAGAGGTCATCTCTCCTGAAGGTTTTGAAAAATCAAAGCAAGATGCAGAAATCTATAGTTACAGCTTACAGATAGATAAATTTTATAATGAGTTAGGACATTATGTTTCTGCTCAATTAACTCTCAACGAAAATTCTGGCCGTGAACAACAATCGATTCTGTTGGAACTCTCCACTCTAGAGCAAACAAAATATTTTATCTCTGCTTATGAAAAGCCATCACCAATTTTCATGTGGGCGGGTTATACAATTGATAAAACAAGTTATTTAGATCATCAGGTTCAAGAGTTAAAAAGTGATCTAACAGAAATCCAAAAATATGAAGATGAGCTACAAGCACAACAAGTGTTGGATTTATCCAATTACAGTGACCGGGTCATTGGTATTGGTGAGGCACAAAAACTTAACTCTGAGTTTATTCAAAGAGACAGTGGTGAATCAGAGTGGTTGCCACAGCATCTCATGGAGTTGGAGCAACAACTACAAGATCGCTTGTCTAATGAAGCAATAGAGGTGCTTGAACAGCGTATCAAACAGGCTGAGCAAGAAGGTAAAGATCAGGTTCTAATTCCTAATGCGAACACTGAAGTCTCATTAGATGACGCTAAAAAATTATTTAATAGTCTGAGTGATTCAAATAGAAAAGAGTCTATTGAAACATTAGAAGAACCTACGGTTAATTTACAGAAAAAAAAGAAAGATACCTTACTCATTGCGAATAACATTGATAAAGCTGAGTTTACTAAACAACGAGCAGATCAATTAGTTTTTGATGAGAAGAACCATCTTCCAGCTAGATTGCCTTCAAGTTTCAGAAGTCAGGAATTTAGTTTAAAACCACATCAGGAGTATGGGATTGCATGGTTGCAGAATCTACATCAATATGCACCAAAACAGGTAAGTGGCTGCCTTTTAGCAGACGATATGGGATTGGGGAAGACCCTGCAATTGTTGTGCTTTATTGGTGAATATTTAGAAAATGCGAAAGATAAAAAACCAGTTTTAGTGGTTGCTCCAGTTTCATTGTTAGAAAACTGGGAGGCAGAAGCAAATCGGTTCTTCAGTGCTAAATTTGCTAAGATCCTAAGTCTATATGGTGAGAATTTAAAAGATCGAAAAATTCCCAAGCATTTAATATCTGCTCAATTAAGAGATGATCATGGTATTACCCATTTGCTTGAAGAAGATTGGCGAGGTGATGCGGATATTGTCCTCACAACCTATGAGACAATGCGTGATCTAGAGTTTTCTTTAGCACGAGTTGATTGGGGAATTATGGTTTGCGATGAAGCACAAAAAATTAAAGTTCCTACAGCAATGGTGACTAAAGCGGCTAAAGCTCAAAAAGCGGACTTTAAAATTGCATGTACAGGCACTCCTGTTGAGAACTCATTGAATGATCTATGGTGCTTATTTGATTTTATCCAAGAAAATTTGTTAGGGTCATTGAATGAATTTGGAAAAACTTATCGTCGCCCTATAGAAAATCTTGATAATGTGGATAATGAAGTATTGGAACAATTACGAAACTTGATTGCACCACAAGTTTTAAGACGAATGAAATATGATGTTGCTGACTTACCAGAAAAAATTGAAGTAAATCATTGTAAAAATATTACGATTTCTTCACTTCAACGTCAATTATATGCCGATGTAATTAATCGCTACAGAAAGTTGTCTGAAGAAGGTAATCAAGGTGCGATGTTGGCTTCACTGCACAGTATGCGAATGATTTGTGCACATCCATTCCAATTGCAACCGAATGCTTCAATTCATGAATCACCTAAAGTAGATTGGTTGATTAAAACATTAGAAGCAATTAAAGCAAAGAATGAAAAAGTTATTATTTTTAGTGAATTTAGAGATATTCAAGTATTCCTGAAACGGATTCTTCTAGAACGGTTCGGCTTAAATGTTACAACCGTTAATGGGGATTCAAATACAAGCAGTAAAAAAGGTTTAACCCGGCAAAACTTTATTGATAGATTCCAAGCCACTAGTGGTTTTAATGTGATTATTTTATCAACCACTGCTGTAGGTTTTGGCGTCAATATTCAAAAAGCCAATCATGTCATTCATTATACGCGCAGTTGGAATCCTGCCAAGGAAGATCAGGCAACTGACCGTGCGTATCGTATAGGACAAGATAAAGAAGTTTTTGTTTACTACCCATCAATAGCAGCAAATGATTTTGATACTTTTGAGATAAAATTAGACCGACTTTTATCAAGTAAGCGGGCTCTGGCAGATGATATGTTGAAACCAAATACTGATCTAAGTAAGGAGTTGATCAACTTAATTTAAAAAAGAGATAAGTTAAAAAGAGCCGTCTAACAAGGCTCTTTTTTGCAAGCAGTATTAAGTAATCCTTTGATCTGCCCAGTAGCATGGAACAATGATCAGGCTATTTTCATGCAACCTTGACCATAATCGGGCACCTAAATCCCGCTGTATATTCTGTAATGTGAAATTGGAAATTAGCAGCGTGGACTTCATATTGTCATAACGGTTATACAGAACCTTATGCACCATCTCCAGACGTTTCTCATGCCGGTCATGCAGGCCATATTCATCAATCACCAATAAATCAAAACTGGAGAAATGGTCGATGACTTCTTTCTCAGAGCGTGAAGTATCTGACCAAGTATCCATCATTTTTTGAGCAATTTCTGCACTGGTATAGTAGCGTGCAGATTTTGTAC
>ERZ650302.2240-NODE-2240-length-10428-cov-4.849706_pt1 | contig 10428 bp, 10 predicted proteins | sample MGYA00376238_ERZ650302 | MGnify/ENA primary metagenome ERZ650302 (study PRJEB26733, sample SAMN07839298) | wastewater metagenome | biome: urban; feature: wastewater treatment plant; material: waste water | place: USA: North Carolina | collected 2016-04-28 ... | reverse complement strand
CTTTCCCTACACGACGCTCTTCCGATCTGCCACCACTGAAAAAGTTGTGAGCTTATTTTCTATGGGTGTGAATCAATCTTCTCAAGGGGTGAATAAAGCCAACAGCATTATCAATTGCCATCTTTTGACAGGGAAAATTGGTAAGTTAGGTGCTGCGCCATTCTCAATGACAGGTCAACCGAATGCCATGGGTGGCCGTGAAGTGGGTGGTTTAGCCAATATGTTGGCAGCACATTTGGATTTGGAGAATCCTCTTCATCAACAATTGGTACAAACATTTTGGAATAGTCCAACGATTGCTCAACAGGTGGGTTTAAAAGCAGTAGATTTATTTCAAGCAGTGGAAAGCGGGAAAATCAAGGCCATCTGGATTATGGCCACCAATCCGATCGTGAGTTTGCCCGATGCAGATCAGGTTAAACGCGCTCTGGAGAAATGTGAATTTGTGGTGGTTTCCGATATTTGTCTCGACACCGATACCACGCAATATGCCGATGTACTGTTACCGGCACTGGGTTGGGGCGAAAAAGATGGCACAGTTACCAATTCGGAGCGCCGTATTTCCCGGCAAAAGGCTTTTTTGCCGGCTCCGGGTGAAGCCAAAGCAGACTGGTGGACTATTTCCCGGGTGGCTAAAGCTTTAGGTTTTCGCGGTTTTGACTTTAAAAATAGCCATGACATTTTTCTGGAACATGCCCGTTTATCTGCCTATCAGAATGGTTCACTTTCGCAACGCGCAGATACGCCAAATTTCCGCTATTTCAACCTGCAAGGTTTAACTCAACTCGGTTTTGTGGAATATCAGCATCTGACACCGATTCAGTGGCCGGTCTGGGATAAGCAAGAAGTTCATCAGATTGGTCAACTATTAAGTCAAGGCCAGTTTAGTCATGTAGATGGCAAAGCCAGATTGGTGCCGACGATTGCAGCCGATCCGGTACATGCTATTTCTGCTGAATATCCTCTGATCCTGAATACTGGACGCATTCGCGATCAATGGCACACCATGAGCCGTACCGGATTATCTGCCAGTTTATCCCAGCATCGTGCCGAGCCTTATTGTGAGCTGCATCCGCACGATGCGCTAAAATATGGCCTGAAAGATGCCGAGCTGGTCGAGGTGAAATCGGCTTGGGGAAGTTGTGTACTCCGTGTGCAATTTTCACAAAATATGCGACGTGGCCAGATTTTTGCACCGATTCATTGGAACGACCAGTTTGCGTCCGATGCGCGGATTGGCAAAGTGGTGAATCCGGTGGTTGACCCGATTTCCGGCGAGCCAGAATTTAAGCATACTCCGGTGATGATCCAGCCGTTTTATACCCAGTGGCAGGGCGTGTTGTATGTACGGGAAGGCTTTGAACAGCAGATTCAGACCATGATTGAAAATACGGTGTGGTGGAGCAAAATTCAAACCACTCAGGCCATCCGTTATGAATTGGCAGACCGTCGCCGTTTTTCTGACATCACCGGGCAGATCAAGAGCCTGTTAGCCTTTGATGATGAAAGCTTTGAATGGCTGAATCTCGAAGATCAAACGGCGCATATCAGTCATAGTGTGGTGCTTCAGGATGGCCAGTTAATTGCCAGTTTTTATATCGCACCGGCGGCACTATTGCCAGATCGTGACTGGGTGGCTGGCCTGTTTAGACGTGAACGTCTGAGTGCATTGCATCGTAAAGCATTGCTGGCAGGTCAGGCCATGTCGATGGGAAATAGTGAAGGGGCATTGGTCTGTAGCTGTTTTAAGGTCGGCAAGAACCGAATTATTCAAACCATTAAAGATAAAAATATCACGCATGAAAAACAGGTGACTGCATGTCTAAAAGCCGGAGGAAATTGCGGTTCATGTTTGCCAGAAATTAGAGGCCTGATTAAAGCCTGCCAGACGGAGTACATAGAATGAAAAGAAAAGCAGTTAAAACGGTGTCTTATCCGGAAACCGACGTGGTGATTCTGGCCGGAGGTTTAGCGCGGCGCATGAATGGCATCAATAAATTGCTGCACAAATTTGATGATGAAATCCAGCTGATTAAAATCCATCAGCAACTGAAGTCCCGGGCAAGCAAAGTCTGGGTCAATAGCCATCGGGATCACTCTATTTATAAACGAATGATTCCTTCGATTGATTTTTATCAGGACGATGAACCCGGCTTTCATGGACCATTGATGGGCATGAAGAGTGCCTGGTCACATGTACAATCTGATTATGTGCTGTTCGTACCTTGTGACGTGACCTATATTCCCCAAAAGGTCATTTCACGTTTACATCAGGCCTTGCAACGACATCCCTTATGTGAAGTGGCGGTAGTTGAAATCAATGAAAAGGCATTGTTTCCATTCTGTCTGATGAAACACAGCAGCTTACCCACGCTTATACAACATCTTGAAAATGATCAGCACAGTTTAAAACTCTGTTTTGCTGACATGCACATGCAGCGGGCAAGCTTTAAAAATCGTGCCCTGTTTTTTCACAGTATTAATTCATTTGACGAGCTACAGCAGCATCAACAGCTTAACTTTCTCTAGCGTTTAAAATGCTAAAAGTCGAATTATCATATTCTGGTTCACCAAAATATTGCTTTTTTTATTTTTCGAGCGAACTTTTGGACTAAAAAAGAACAAATATTACCCATTAATATTCATTAAACATAAATTTGTGCAAAGTTGGAACACTTATTGCTCATTCATTGTGAAGAAATAGGGTAGTAAATCAAGACTGTTAAATAACCGTGCAGATCTCATCATGGACCGCAGCAATGAACAGCATGACAGCTTTAGCACCTCACAGTATCTTTCAGGATCAGTTTGGACGCCAGAAACGTAAGTTGCGGATCTCGGTGACTGACCGCTGTAATTTCAAATGCAGCTATTGTATGCCTGAACATCCGCAATGGATGAATAAAAAAGATTTGCTCAGTTTTGAAGCCCTGTATGCTTTTTGCGAGTTTATGGTGCGACACGGGATTGAGCAGATCCGGGTGACCGGTGGAGAACCGTTGATGCGCCAAGGCATCGTTCATTTTATTGCCTGCTTACAGACATTGAAAGCAATTGGCCTGAAACGTATTTCCATGACCAGTAATGGCCATTATTTAAAAGATTATGCTCAAGCGCTTAAACAGGCAGGACTGGACGATCTGAATATCAGTCTAGACAGTCTTGATCCAAAGCAGTTTCAGCAACTGACCCAAAAACAGTTACAGCCTGTACTTCAAGGTATTTCTGCCGCACAGCAGGCAGGTTTGACCGTCAAGATCAATAGTGTGCTCATCAAAGGAATCAATGACAATCAGATTATTCCTTTGGTGAAATGGGCACAGCATCAGGCTATAGAACTCCGTTTTATTGAGTTTATGCCCCTCGATGGCGATCAGAAATGGAATCCGTCTGATGTCATCAGTGAGCAGGATATCCTGGATCAACTGAAAACTGAATTTGATGTCCAGGTATCTCAAGGACAAGGCGCCAATCCAGCCCGTGGCTATTTGGTCAATGGGCAGCCTTTGGGGATTATTTCCACCATTACCCATTCATTTTGCAGTGATTGTGACCGTCTGCGCCTCAATGCCCAAGGTGAATTTTATAACTGTTTATTTGCCAGACAAGGCCTGAACCTTAAGGCAGATATCGAACAACTGGCGCTGGATCATTTCGCCACACAGACATTTCAGCACAAGCTCCACGCTTATATCTGGCATAAAGAGGCCGGCTTCCATGCGATCCAGCAATCACCAATACAAAAGCCGATCCGAAAAATCAGCATGCACAGCATTGGAGGGTAAATATGTCACTCACTCAGCAAAAATTAATTCATATCAAAATAGAAGCCTTCGGTGCGATTGAACGACAAATTCCCGCAGATTTAAATTTGCAATGCGAGTCTGAAATTCATGTTTCTGAAGTCCTGAACCAGTTGCTATCCCTCTATCCCGATATACAGCCCATGCTGGAACGTTGTGCCTGTGCAATCGGTGAAGACATTATTTCCAGACAGAATGTTTTAAATCGTGACAGTACGCTGGTGCTGTTATCGCCGGTAGCAGGAGGCTGAGATGCAACTCAAGTCACTAAAACAATTTGCCCGAATCCAGCAGACTGCTTTTAGTCTGGAGGATTTTGATGGTATCCAGCATTTTCCGGAATGTGGTGGAATCGGCATCTTTGTCGGAACAGTACGTAACCATCATCAGGGGAAAGCTGTGCGTGCCCTGAAATATACCGCCTATGCGCCTGTGGCTGAAAAAATGATTCGTGAAATTGAACAGCAGATCCAGATCAAATACCAGGTGTCTTATGTGCGGGTAGTGCACCGTATTGGTGAGCTGGAGGTTGGGGAAACAGCCATTATTGCTATGGCTTATGCGGCCCATCGTCGTGAGGCCTTTGCTGCCTGTGAGGAAGCTGTGGAACGGGTGAAGCATGAAGTTCCGGTCTGGAAAGAAGAGTTTTATCTGGATGGTAGCAGCCAGTATGTGGAAGGCTGTTGTATTCGAAAAGATCATGGACCTGAAACTAATCACTCTCATCATGCAGAAGAAGCGCATTGTCACCATCACCATGTAGCAGAACACGCTTGCCAATCACCATCTAATTAAATGCGTCCAATGAGGATGCATAAGATGAATCACTTTAAAACAGATTTTAAAAATTAGCCTGGGATGAATCATGAAAAATGTAGGGATGAAAGCAGAAAGTTACCGTACAGCAATTGCCACTGGAATCCTGCATGCACCGCCACATTGCATTGAGCTGCTACGTAATGGCAATACTGAAAAAGGTGATGCCCTGAAAACAGCACGCATTGCCGGCATTCTAGGTGCCAAACGGACCGATGAGCTGATTCCATTGTGCCATCCATTACCGATTTATCGTGCCGATGTGGAATATGAACTGTGTGATGCACATGTCGAAATTATTGCTACCGTTGAAACCATTGGACCAACTGGTGTGGAAATGGAAGCTTTGACAGCGGTCAGTCTGGCAGGTCTGACCTTGTATGACATGCTGAAGCCGCATTGTGAACCGGAAGATTTGTCGCTGGATCAATGCAGGTTGCAGCAGAAAAAAGGCGGAAAATCACATTTTACCCGCGTACTTAAAGAGAGTCTGTCCGCTTCGGTTATTGTGCTGTCCGATACGGTTGCAGCAGGCAAAAAGCCGGACACTGCCGGACAAAACGTAATGGAAATTTTAAAAGAAGCCAATTTTGATTCTATTAGTTATCAGGTTATTCCCGATAGCCCAGAACAGCTCTTGACCCTGATTGAACAGCAGAAAAATCAGTATCCGCTGATTCTAACTGTGGGCGGTACTGGCTTAGGTCCTAAAGACCTGACCGTCGAAACCCTACAACCTTTGCTGCAACGGGAAATTCCCGGTTTAATGGAAGCTTCACGTAGTTTTGGGCAAAAACGTACCCCTTATGCAGCATTAAGTCGTGGCGTGGCTGGCTATATTGAGAACAGTCTGGTGATGACCCTACCGGGAAGTCGTCAGGGTGCGAAAGAATCTCTGATCGCGGTACTTCCGGCTTTGGTGCACTTGTTTGATGTGCAAAAAAATATCCCACATGCGGGGGGCTATCAATGAATCAGGCAATATCGCATTCAGCCTGCGGTGCTGAGCCGGGACTGATTTCTGTTGATCAGGCACTACAGATGATACTTGAGCAGACGAATGTCTTGGCAACTGAAAGCCTGCCGCTTGTTCAGACTCTGAATCGCTATCTGGCAAAAGCGATTGATTCGGCTATTCCATTGCCGCTGTTTTCACAAAGTGCTGTAGATGGCTATGCGCTTTGCAGTCCAGAAAATGTTAGTGCTCACAGCACTTTTGAACTCATTGGAGAGATTCGGGCAGGGCAAAGTACTAAAATTGAACTGCGGCCAGGTCAGGCGGTCCGGATTTTTACCGGTGCCAGGATTCCAGCAGGAACTACAACGGTCGCCCGTCAGGAAATTGTCAAATGCCATGCCAATCAAATCATTATTACAACAGACCTAAAGCCTCATACGGATATACGTGATGCAGGCGAGGAAATCGCACAAGGGCAGCGTCTGGCAGATGCAGGTCAAAAACTGCATGTAGGTGCAATTGCAGCTTTGAGCATGGCAGGCGTAAAGCAGGTTTCAGTCTATCGTTATCCTAAAATTGCTGTTGTGATTACTGGAGATGAAGTCGCTTCCAGCATTGAAGACCTGAATTCCGGAAAAATCTTTGACGCCAATGCTCCACTGATTCAGGCCTGGTTTCAATCACAGGGTCAAAACGTAGATATTCTGCATGTTTCAGATAATGAGTATGAGCTGCAAACGTTAATACATCGTCTTAAAAACCAATACGACTTCATATTGACCACAGGCGGGGTTTCGGTGGGTGATTATGATTTCATTCGTCCTGTTGCCCTGGAGCAGGGTTTTGAGCAGATTTTCTGGAAAGTGAAGCAGAAGCCCGGAAAACCGATGTTATTTGCCAAGTATCGTCGAGATGATCAAGGTTACTGTTATCTCTTGGGTTTGCCGGGAAATCCGGCTGCTGTGTATGTCGGGATGCAAATCTATACGACAACTTTACTGAATGCCTTACAAGGGCAAAAGCAGTCACCTGCATGGCTTAGTGCGGTAATGACACATGATTTGAAAGCGGATGCACGTGAACGTTTTTTAAGAATGGCTGCAGAATTTGATCAGGGTACTTTAAAGCTCAAAAGCCTGGCGAAACAGCAGTCGCATATGTTGAGTAATCTGATGCAGGCCAATTGTCTGGTACGTATTCCGGCCGGAACAGAAATCCAAGCCGGGCATGTGGTACAGGGTTTACTGATTTGAAATGCCTGTCGCAATTCTCAATATTCGAATCACATAGAATGAGAAAGATGGATTTATTCAAAGTTCTACTCACTGGCGTGCTGTTGACTAGCCCCATGCTGTATGCCGAAACAGTTAAAATATATGCCGCAGCCAGCCTGACCAATGCGATTACTGATATTTCCAGACTATATGAGCAACAGCATCAGGACATCCAGATCGTTCCGGTTTTTGCTGCGTCTTCGGTATTGGCGAAACAAATTGCGGCGGGAGCGAGCAGTGATCTATTTTTCTCTGCAGACCTAGACTGGATGAATGATCTGATCAAGAAACAAAAAATTCAGATCGGTCAGATTCGACCTATGCTTTTGAATGAACTCGTATTGATTAGTTCTATTCAGCAAAAAAATCATTTTAAAATGTCAGCTGACTTTAATTTTGCGAAAGCCTTTCAGGGTTATTTATGTACCGGACAAATGGAATCGGTGCCTGCTGGAAAATATGCCAAACAAAGCTTAACCGGGCTGGGCTGGTTGAATCAGCTTCGAGGCAGAATTGTCGGTACGGATAGCGTCCGTTCAACTCTCGCATTTGTAGAACGTGGCGAATGTCAGGTTGGTATTGTGTATAGAACTGATGCCTTGATGAGTAAAAAAGTTAAAATTTCGGGGGTGTTTCCAGCCAGAACACATCGTCCGATTGTGTATCCGATTGCTTTAACCCGGCAGGGCCAGAAAAATCAGGCAGCAGTCCAATTTTCTAAATTTATCCAGACGAGTCCAAGGGCCAGGCAGATTTTCCAGAAATATGGTTTTAAGCTTAAGGTAGGCTAACTGCTTATGCTTACACCAGAAGAACTGAGTGCCTTAGCGCTTTCAGCCAAAGTAGCGGGCTTTGCCACAGCGGTGTGTCTGCCATTTGCTATCGCCGTAGCATGGTTACTGGCGCGTTATGAATTCAGGGCCAAATTTCTCGTAGAGGCAATATTGCAGATGCCTATGGTGCTACCGCCGGTAGTACTGGGCTATCTTCTGCTCCTGCTATTTGGTCATCAGGGTATACTGGGGCAATATCTACATAAATGGGGAATTCAGCTGATATTTAACTGGAAAGGTGCGGTACTGGCAGCAATGATTGTGGCATTTCCTTTAATGGTTCAACCAATTCGCTTGTCTTTTCAAATGATCAACCGGCAGTTAGAACAGGTGGCAGGATCTTTGGGCGCCACACCATGGCGGGTATTCTGTAGCATTAGCCTGCCTCTGGCTTTGCCTGGAATTTTAATCGGCAGCATTTTATGTTTCAGCCGCAGTCTGGGAGAATTTGGTGCCACGATTACCTTTGTTGGCAATATTCCAGAAGAAACCCGTACCATTCCCATCGCCATTTATAGCCTGTTACAACAGCCTGATGGAGAAAGTATGGCTATGCGTTTGGTCATTTTATCTCTGATTCTGGCTTTTTCAGCCTTGATTGCAAATTACTGGATCATGCAGAAGTATCAACGTAAATTGGAGGGCTAAGATGCTGAAGTGTGATTTTCAGTTTAATTACGCAAATTTCCAGCTACAGGCAAGTCTGGATATGCAGACACAATTGATTGGTATTGTGGGAGACTCAGGAAGTGGGAAAAGCACCTTTTTAAAAAATATTGCAGGGCTATTAAAACCATCACAAGGCTTTATTCATTTTCAGCAAAAAATACTATTTGATCATCAGCAGAAACTGAATATTCCTGTTCATCAAAGAAAAATTGCCCTGATTTTTCAGCAAGCCTTACTGTTTCCGCATCTGAATGTCATGCAGAATTTAAAATATGCAGAACAGCTCAATATAAAAAATAAAGGTCAGCAAAAATTTCTTTTCGAAGATATCGTTGAGTTACTTGAATTAAAGCCACTACTTCGGCATCGGGCGCATCAACTTTCTGGTGGACAGGCACAGCGCGTTTCTATCGGACGTGCACTTTTATCTTCCCCCGATCTATTACTTTTGGATGAACCTTTAAATGGACTGGATCAAAAGCTGAAAAACCAGATTTTACCTTTTCTGAAAATTGTGATTCATCAAACAGATTTACCCATGATTTATGTGACTCATCATGTAGATGAAGTGGCGTATTTACAGGCGCAGTTGCTGCATTTTGAAAAGGGGAAAATAGTCTGATGCAATGCTGCACCGATTTAAACCAGCAATGACTCCGGGCAGGTCATCCTCTCGCTGTTTTGCTCATAATGCCTCAGAAGATATCTATCTTTCTCTCTATTTTTAAAAAAGAAACATCTAAGTTAAAATTCTGAATATAAATTAGTTTATATAAAACAATATCTTATTCTATTTTAAAAATAATCTGGCATGACCTGTGCATATACCTGATTAAAGTCAAAGAAGACTCTACATTTGTATGACGGCCAATGACGTCCGTTCTGATCGTTACTGACATGCCTGGTGCATCACAGTGACTTAAATACGTTCAGTTCTGGTAAGGAAATGGCTATGTCTTCAAATACAAGTCTCAATAAAGCAACAAAAATAAGTCTATTTAACTTCAGTAGTTCAGCGATGCGGGCCTTCCATATGAGTTGGCTCGCTTTTTTTGTCTGTTTTTTTGCATGGTTTGCCTGTGCACCCTTAATGCCTGTGATTGCCGGTGAATTCAGCCTGACCAAAGAGCAGATCGCCAATATCAATATTGCCGCAGTCGCGATTACCATTCTGGTGCGTCTGATCGTGGGGCCATTGTGTGATAAATATGGTCCGCGTAAAACCTATACCGCTTTATTGATTATTGGCAGTATTCCGGTGTTTGGTGTGGCGTCGGCCAACAGTTATGAATCCTTCTTGTTTTTCCGTTTATTGATTGGCGCAATTGGTGCCAGTTTTGTCATCACCCAATATCATACCAGTATCATGTTTGCGCCGAATGTGGTGGGAACGGCAAATGCGACTACAGCAGGCTGGGGGAATGCCGGTGGCGGTGCGACTCAAGCCCTGATGCCGTTAATGCTGGCTGCTTTGGTGATGTTCGGTGTAGAACAGGCAATGGGATGGAGAATTGCGCTTCTGGTGCCGGGTATTCTGATGATCATTGTCGGTGTGCTGTACTGGAAATTCACCCAAGACTGTCCACAAGGCAACTTTAAAGAACTACGTGCAGATGGTGTAAGTGTTGGTTCTGATAAAAAAGGATCATAAGATTGTAAAAAGAAGCAAGATAATGAACGGAAAACCGATCGAAGTGCGCATTTAAATAAGATAAAATAATCTGCCCTTTGGTTTAAGCCAATTTTGGTAACAAAATTGGCTTAAATATTATTTTTAGTACGCTTTTGGTTTATTTGTCACATCATTTGGTCAGGTTATTTCCTAATGATTGGCAGATACGCCCTATTTTTGTGTCGGATGTCATTAACAAATTAAATATCTTATTTTTTATATGAGAAATCTATTTATCGTATTTTATTGTCTGGTATCAGCTCTTACTATTAAGGCAAATGGACAGGATAGTTTGTGGAAGATACAGACAACTGATTATCACGGAACTTATTACGGGGCAACAGTTGCCAATGGGGGGATTGGTATCCTGCCGTGGAAAGAACCGTTTTCTATTCGCCATGTC
>ERZ650302.2238-NODE-2238-length-10429-cov-6.221997_pt1 | contig 10429 bp, 9 predicted proteins | sample MGYA00376238_ERZ650302 | MGnify/ENA primary metagenome ERZ650302 (study PRJEB26733, sample SAMN07839298) | wastewater metagenome | biome: urban; feature: wastewater treatment plant; material: waste water | place: USA: North Carolina | collected 2016-04-28 ... | reverse complement strand
TGTCTCAGAGTGGATCGAGTCGCTAAAAACAAAATACTCATCTTGGGATATTTATTATTCAGATAAAATTTTGGCTGAACCAAATACCTATCTAAATGATCCAGATTTATCAAATTGGTTACAGCAACATGGACATCAAAGAACTGATCTTCATTTATCTACCTCTGTCCGCTCATTTCGAAGTGAAAAAGTTGCGTCATTAATCCAATCTATTTTAGAAAATGAAAATGATCAAGCCGCTCAAATTTACCAAGACATCAAACATAATTATCCAATTAAAATCACAAGAGACTTAGCCAAGGCAAAAGCCTGGTTAAGAAATCAAGCTAGAGGTACGGAAAGAATTGGACTGATTGCAAGTTCAGGCGCTAAAAGACTAAAAGCAGAAGGTATTTATGTTAAGAATGATATATCTCCAACTGATTGGTTTTTAAATCATCAAGATGATACCCGATCATCTTATTACTTAGAGGATATTGCAACGGAGTTCGATATCCAAGGGCTTGAAATCGACTATACCTGTGTAACTTGGGATATTAATCTTTATTATGATCAAGGTTGGCAATTTCAAAGTTTTAAAGGCTCAAAGTGGCAAAATATTAATAAAGACTCGACTAAAAGCTATCTTATCAACGCCTATAGAGTTCTATTGACTCGGGCTCGACAAGGTATGGTTATTTTTATTCCGGCTGTAGATGGAACAGACCCTACAAGACCTCAAAAGCACTATGACTCAATCTATAACTATCTCATTTCTTGTGGACTAGACATACTATAAAAAGACGTATTGATTTCGCTTGCAATGTCTCGTGCAAGCGCAACTCATACACTAGTTGATATTGATGTGATCAGGCGATTAGTTTTCTGGGCACCTTCACTGGCATATCTAACAATTGCTGTGCAAAAGCCTTACCTTGCGGATCAATCCGCAAACTTGCAATCCCACCCCCGCCTAGTGCATTTTCCAACATAAAATTCAGTGCATTCATGGCTGGCAATTCATAACGAATCACTTTTGATTTTTCAGGATCAAGTACATGCTGCATATAGTCTGCAACATTGGCTTCTGTCAGTGCTGCCCGAATCCAAGGTAGATATTCTGCTTTACGGGCAATCACCCCAATATTGCTATGATTACCCTTGTCGCCACTGCGCGCATGTGCCACTTCAATTAACGGCACTTCAATTTCATCACCTTGATAGATTGCAACTTCACCCACTGAATGCAGGTTAATATCTTGTGGAGCTAAGCCTGTTGCAATCTGAACTGGATGACGTTGCCCTGCAAAATCCACCTCAACCTTGATTTGATCTTTATCAATTAAGAAAGAGAAAAGCTTCACCACTGCCGAAGCTTTAGGACGACCACCAACAATCCCCGCTAATGCAGGTGCCATACCTGTAGATGCCTGTGCAATTTCCGAAGCAAAGAACATACAGGCTTCTTTAAACATGTGTTTCACAGCAATCTTGACGACCACTTCACGGCTATCTTTCACTCTGGCATGCGAACCATAGGTACTTTCGATACCCAGAATCTCCACCGATTTTTCACTAAATGGCGGAACTGAACGTAAAGCCAATACACGTTCGCATTTATTTAGAATCGCATCGGCAATAGTTTGCGCTTTTTCAGGTGCTTCACGACCTGCAATTAAGAAGCTCACTAAAACACGATAACCATCCGCATAGGTAGCACTGACTTTATATTGCTGCGTTGGTGCACGACCAGTCGCACCTGTAACTTTTACTCGATCCTCACCGATTTGCTCTAAATGAACTTGGCTAAAATCAGCCGTCACATCAGGAAGTAAATAAGCTTGAGGATTACCAATCTCATAAACAATTTGTTCTGCGACTGTTGCTGTTGAAACCAAGCCACCTGTGCCTTGTGGTTTAGTCACAATAAAGGAAGCATCGGCACTGACTTCTACAATTGGAAAGCCCATATTGTCAAAGCCTTGTACTAAACGCCAATCGGTAAAATTACCACCTGTACATTGAGCACCACATTCAATCACATGCCCTGCCAATGAACCCTGTGCCAACTTGTCATAATCATCCAGTGACCATTTATATTCATGCAGTAATGGTGCAAGTACAACCGCCGAATCAACCACCCGCCCCGTAATCACAATATCCGCACCTAAATCCAAGGCATCACGGATCGCAATCGCCCCTAAATAGGCATTACTGCTGGCTACATGATGTGGTAAAGCATCACCATTAAACATTTCCTGAACATTTTGTTTCAGTAACTCAGCATGTTTGGGTAATACATCATCCCCAAGTACCACAGCAACTTTTAAATCCAAGCCTTTTTCATCAATTATTTTTTGTAAGACATCACGACACGCTAAAGGATTAACACCGCCAGCATTACTAATGACTTTGATTTTTTTCTCAGCAATTTTATTAATCAGTGGTGCCATCACTCGGCTAACAAAATCCAATGCATAACCATGATTTGGATCAGTCATCATTGCCTTTGCCATGATCGACATGGTAATTTCTGACAAATAATCAAACACTAAATAATCAATATCACTTAGATGTACCAACTGAAAAGCGGCTGTGTTGGTATCCCCCCAAAAGCCTGATGCACACCCAATTTTGATTACCTTCTGATCATCCTGCTTGACGCTTGCCATGAGTTTTCTCATTGTTATTTCTAAATTGCTCCAACATTACCAAGCAAGTGCTTGGTTTGTAAAGTACATAATGATATGCTGTATTGGCAAAAATAGACAAATCCAAGCAAATGCTTGTTATAAAAAGATAAGACAATTCATGAAATGAATTTTGTTACAATGCTCACTAGATTTAATAGGATAGACGGACTGGCATGATCGCAACTTCAATTGAGCAAATACCTAAAATTGTATGTTTTGACGATAGCCCACGTGGGCGTTTATTGCTTGGCGCTGCTTATCTATTTTATAAACAAGGTTATGACAAAACCACGGTTCGCCAATTGGGTGAATTTATTGGTATCCAGTCAGGTAGTCTTTTCCATCATTTCAAAAGTAAAGATGAAATTTTAGCGACTGTCATGGAACAAACCATTATTTATAACTTTGCACGGCTTAAAGAAGCGGCTGAACGTTCAAATGAGCCAGAACAACAATTACGTGATTTAATCAAAGCTGAACTGATTTCGATTACTGGGGATACAGGTGCAGCAATGGCCGTACTCGTTCATGAATGGTTTGCCCTCTCCAAAGAGAAACAAGACTATCTTCTAAAGATGCGTAATGAATATGAGCAAGTTTGGCTGAATGTGATTGAAAAATTACGTGATCAAGGCAAAGTTAAACATGATGCATTTATTTGGCGTCGATTGATTGGTGGTTCTATTTCTTGGTCGGTCACGTGGTATAACCCAGATGGTAAAGTCAAAGTAGATGAACTCACTGAAATGGTTTGGGAAATGGCGATCAAATGAGTTATCACATGCATCCAAAACAACTTGAAAATGTATTTGCCTTGACAAGCAAACAACGTTATGAACATTTTATTTTAAAAGTTTGTGATTGGGAGGAACTTTGGATATTAGAGGATAATAACAAAGATTTTCTGATCATTACTCCTCAAGAGGATCTAGCATACTTACCAGTATGGCCTCATGCTGACTACGCATTGGCTTTTCATGAAATTTATCCATCCCTTAAACCATCTAGAGTGGAGTTAGATAGCTTTCTTGAAACATGGCTTCCAAATTTAAATAATGACGGTCTAAAAGTAGGAGTGTTACCTAACCTAGGAACAACCGTTTGGATTATAGATCCTCTCGATTTAAAAGCAGAATTAGAGAATGAACTACAGCAATATGAATAAGTAGGATGAGGATTTAAAATAATATTTAAGCACGACACAACTTAACGCCTAGTCATTTTTCTCTATTCTTGTTCAAAATAAAAACTGCTATTCTGTTGAAACATCAAACGATTACAAGAAATAGTGAAAATGAATCCAGTACAACATGCCAATATTTCAGTGAAACGTCGTGGGGGCGAGCTTGAAGATTATATTGATATTCATGCTTTGATTGACAGCACCAAAATGCTCTGTACCGACAACCGCCATCGTATCCTGCATACCTTTTGGGGGGTTCAGGAAGTGATTATTCCAATCTTTGGACATCACTTTGAAAATAGTGCGGGTAAAAGTATCGAGGTCAAAGACCTGTGCGAAAAAGATCATTTACTGGTGGATTTCCACCACCGCTTTATTCCAACGATTGGAGACTTCGTTGCAGCCATGCAGGATATTCCGACTGATGGGCTGGCGAAACGTCTGGAAAAATTCCATGCTGAGGTGATTGATGATCCAAAAATCTCTGCGACCTTACTTTCACCTTTATCAGTTACAGGACAATTAAAGTCTTTACTGATCACGCATAATAGTTGGTTTATCAATACCATTCTGCCAATGATGGGAAAAGCTGAAGCCAAATTTATTGAGTTCGATATCAGTCCAGACTTCTTTTTCAATCCAATGCGTTTTGAGCTTTGGATGGATAATGGAATGGCTGTGCCGCCTAGTGCAGTGAAATTACAAGAATTAAAAACGAAGATTGCTTAATTCAAGGGGAAACAAAAATGAGTAATATCCAATACGTTATCCGTCAAAATGACTTTGCCTATAATGATGAATAGCATCTCACCAACCGTGTCTCCACGGGGGCAATTAAAAGCCTTAAACTCCTTTCTTAAGCAACCGATATTTGAAATCCGCCAAGTCACTTTAGAACAATTAGCTGAATTAGAATAATCAACCAAAGTGAAATTAAAAAAGTGCGGTGTTTTGACCGCACTTTTCACTTGTTATAATCAAACCAAGAATTAATAGCCCAATTGGCGACTGATCAAGTCTTTCATAATTTCTTCTGCCCCACCACCAATCATGTTGACTTTCACTTCACGGTAAATTCGCTCAGACTTAGTCCCACGCATAAAGCCCATACCACCTAAAGTCTGAACCGCAGCATCGGCACAGAATTGCATGGTACGAGTTGCCACATTTTTCGACATAGAAATTTGCGCAATCAAGTCTGCTCCCTGTAACTCTTTCTGTCCCATACGGTAGGCTGTATCTTCCAGCAATGCCCGCGTTGTGGTCAGTTGCGTTGCCATATCCACCAGTTTATGCCGAAGCACCTGATGGTCAATCAAACGCTTGCCAAAAGTCTGACGCTGTTTTGCCCAATCCAATGCCTCTTCATAACATACCAACGCATACCCATACGCCATTGCCGCCAACCAAAAACGCTCCATATTGAAGTTGTTCATAATCACTTTAAAACCTGCATTTTCTTCGCCTAATAAATGGTCAACGGGCACTTTGACATTGTCAAAATGTAAATGTGCGGTATCCGATGCCCACCAGCCCATTTTCTTTAACGGTGATTTGCTTATCCCATCACTATGGGCATCGACCAATAACATGGAAATGCCTTTTGCCCCTTTAGCATGAGGATCGGTTTTGACTGCAACGGTATAATAATCAGCCCGAATTCCTGAAGTGATAAAGGTTTTTTCACCATTCAGAATATAGTAATCACCCTCTCGAACTGCTTTGGTTTTAATTGCAGCGACATCAGAACCGCCACTAGGCTCTGTAATTGCCAAGGCTGATATTTTTTCACCTGCAATAATCTGTGGCATAACTTCATTACGAATCTCAGGTCGAGCAAAATGATGAATGGGTGGTGTTCCAATGCTATGAATCATAAGCGAAATATGCACACCACCAGATCCAGCTTTTGCCATCTCAATTGCTGCCAACATGACATAAAAGGCATCTGCATCGGGAATGCCACCATGTTCAGCATCATAGCCGAGACCCATTAAACCGACACTTGCAGCCTTTTGATAAAGTTCTCGTGGAAATATTCCTGCCTCATCCCATTCATTCACATAAGGTGAAATTTCTTTCTCTACAAACCGTTTGACACTGTCTGCAAAGGCCCGATGTTCAGATGTGTAATAAATCGGGTTAAGTGATAAACCATCCATGCTATTCTTCCTAAATTATTATTTAACGAGTTGTTCTTTTATAAATACAGCTTTAGACCAATCTCGTCATGATCTAAAGCCTTAAAATTTCGCTTAATAACCGAGTTGGCGGCTGGCAAGGTCTTTCATAATTTCCTCTGCACCACCACCAATCATGTTCACTTTCACTTCACGATAGATACGTTCAGATTTTGTGCCACGCATAAAACCCATCCCTCCTAAAGTCTGAACGGCAGCATCAGCACAAAATTGCATGGTTTGTGTTGCTACATTTTTAAGCATGCAAATTTGTGCAATCAGTTCATTACCCTGCAATTCTGGTTTTCCTAAACGATAGGCTGTATCTTCCAATAACGCACGAGTTGAAGTTAAACGTGTTGCCATATCCACCAGCTTATGACGAACAACTTGATGATCAATTAAGCGTTTACCAAAAGTTTGTCGCTGTTTAGCCCAATCCAAAGCTTCTTCATAGCAAACCAACGCATAACCATAGCTACTGGCTGCAAGAAAAAATCGCTCCATGTTAAAGTTGTTCATAATGACAAAGAAGCCCATATTTTCGGCACCAAGTAAATTTTTGGCTGGCACTCGTACATCATCAAAGTGCAAATGCGCTGTATCCGATGCCCACCAGCCCATTTTATTTAGCTTTGATTTTGTAATGCCTTCACTATGTGCATCAATCAACAGCATTGAAATACCATTAGCCCCCTTAGCATCAGGATCAGTACGTACTGCTACTGAATAATAATCTGCTCGAATACCCGATGTAATAAAGGTCTTTTCACCACTGACAATATAATCGTCACCATCTCGAACCGCTTTGGTTTTTAAAGCCGCAACATCCGAACCACCGCTAGGTTCAGTAATTGCTAATGCAGAAATTTTTTCTCCTGACAAAATTTGTGGTAAGACTTCAGCCTTGACCTCTTCTTGAGCAAAATGCTGAATTGGTGGTGTTCCAATCGTATGTGAAAGCAATGATGCAGCCAAACCACCTGATGCGCACTTCGCCAACTCCACTGAGGCAAGCAGAGTATAAAATGCATCCGTTCCCGCAATACCACCATAATTTTCATCAAAGCCAACACCAAGCAAGCCTATATCAGCGGCCTTTTTATAAAGCTCACGCGGAAAAGTTTCCGCTTCATCCCATTCATTGATAAAAGGACTAATTTCCTTTTCAGTAAAGCGCCTAACACTCTCAGCAAAGGCTAAATGTTGCTCGGTGTAATATAAAGGGTTGAGTAGCATGCTTGCTTCCTAATAATTATTGATCATTGTTTTCGAGTATTTAGTGAGCACTAAGGTATCAAAACCATAAAAACCAAGCAAGCGCTTGGCAAAATTTAAAAATAAAAATTTTTAAAAGAGTGACCTAAAATACAAAATTATATTTTTAGTCGACCACTAAAACCACGAGTCGCATAATAAGATTGCGCACCATTATGATAAGTAAAAACTCGTCCATAACGAGAATCACAAAAAATTGCTCCACCTAATTTGCGTACATCTTCTGGTGTTTTTACCCAACTCGAAGTTTTTAGATCAAAATGTTCAACCGACTGTAATTGTTTATATTGTTCTTCTGTGAGCAATTCAATACCCATTGCCTCTGCAACTTCAAGCGCATTATTTTCTGGCTTATGTTCTTTACGAGCATCTAAAGCAGCGCGATCATAACAAATACTTCTACGCCCTTTCGGCGTTTCTATAGCACAATCATAAAAGACGATTTCTAATAATTTTGAGTCAAATGAAACGACATCTGGTTCTCCGCCCGTCTCTTCCATTTGATTCAACACCCATAGCTTTTCCGGTTTCAGTTTCAACTGATTTTCAATATCAACCCAATTTAAAGCTTGATGCCGATGCATATTTTCTTCAAAACGCTTTTTTTAATATCTCGAACAACATAATCGTCTGTTCAGCTCTTAACTGTTTTTTCTTAGTCATTTTTTTATTCTCTAACTTTGAGTGTTAAACTGAACGACAATCAAAATTGTTGATTTTTATGTTTTCCAAATCTAAATCCTCGATACATTTTATATTAATGGCATACATTCGATTGCCTTTTGGGTCAATACCTGTTGCATAGGGATGAATACTACAAATCTTACAGAAATGATGATCGATTACATGCTTATTAAATTTATATCATTAAAGTATTCTATTGAAGAAAGATTTCAAGCTAACTCATACCAAGCCACAATAATTAAAGAATTTAGCTTTTTCTAATTGAGTATTTACAAAATATTCCTCCAGTAAGCTTCTAAAAAGAGGTTTCCACAATATTCCATTTTTAGCTTTTATTCAATCATGCCTAAAACTTCAAATAATTTTCTTTTTATAAGTTTTAATTCATATATCTTTAAATAAAGTCTTCAATATACTTTTTGAAAATAATAATTTTTAAATTATTCCTATGAATACTCTTAATAAATAATAGATGAGAGTATTCATAAGAAATTCAAGTTTTAAACAAAATTATCCTCTAAATTGCAATGTTAATTTTTCGCCATAAATTATAGCAATTTCTTCAAGAACTTGATAAAAACGTAAATTTGAATTTTTTAATGTATCTAAAAATCCAGCTTCTTCTACAAAATAAGTCATGTTTCCATCACAATACAAGCCTATTCCACAAATTTCGCCCTGATCATCTTCTCCTTCAGATGAAATAAAACCCACCTGTAATTGACCGAAAATATCAGGAATTGGCTCAATCTCATGCTGATCACAGAATTCTATTAAATATTCCATCAGTTCATTGGTTATAGCATTTATAAGAGGTAACTTTTCCTGTTCCTGATATTGATGATAATCACTATCATAGCGACTAAAACCTAGATGAAAATTAATCTCATCTAATTGTAGATTGTCTAAATCATCATAAAATTCACCTAATGAATCGTAATGAAGCTCAATTTCATCATATTCTTGTTCATCCTCTATAAAAGGATAATTCCAAACCTCCACAGGTAAATCCAAAGAAATAAGATTTAATTCGACTAAATGTTCAATCAGTTTTTTTGTTTTGCCTATATCCCTAAATGCTTGTTTGCTAATAGGCATTAGTAAATGATAAGAAAGTGACATTTGCAGACCTCGAAAAGGTCTGGGAAGAGGTAAGTATTACGGAGGATGAGGAGAATGAGCTCATCCGGAAAATAAGAGATGAAGCATGATATCATATAAGCCTATGTCTGATAAGCCATCTGTACGGTCTCCTTGGTTTTGGGTTCCTTCCCTGTATTTTGCGCAGGGAATACCTTATGTCGCGGTGATGATCGTCTCTGTCCTTATGTATAAGCGCCTGGGAGTTTCAAATACCGATATCGCCCTTTATACGAGTTGGCTGAATCTGCCCTGGGTGATCAAACCTTTTTGGAGTCCTTTTGTGGATTTGCTGAAGACTAAACGCTGGTGGGTGGCCACGATGCAGTTATTGATCGGGGCAGGACTTGCCGGAGTGGCGTTTACGATCCCGACGACGTTCTTTTTCCAGGCTTCATTGGCTGTATTCTGGTTGCTGGCTTTCAGTTCCGCCACACATGATATTGCGGCGGACGGCTTTTACATGCTGGCTCTCGATTCGCATGAACAGGCTTTCTTCGTCGGTATCCGGAGTACTTTTTACCGGATTGCGATTATTGCCGGACAGGGTGTGCTGGTCATGTTTGCCGGATTTCTGGAAAACAGTACGGGGAATATCCCGCTTGCCTGGTCTGTTACATTCTTTATTTTAGGCGGGCTGTTTTTGGCTTTGTTCCTGTATCACCGGTATATACTTCCTTTGCCGAAAGGGGATAAGCCATCGGCTACGGTGACTCCTTCCACAATCTTAAAAGAGTTTTTCGCGACTTTCGCCTCTTTTTTCAAAAAGAAACAAGCCTTTGTCGCGATCCTGTTTATGCTGTTGTACCGTTTTCCGGAAGCCCAGTTGACTAAATTGGTAACGCCTTTCCTGGTCGATCCCCGCGAAGTGGGTGGCTTGGGGCTTTCGACGGCTGAAATCGGACTGGTGTACGGGACGATCGGTACGATCGGTTTGACATTGGGCGGAATATTGGGAGGTATCGCCGCCTCGGCAGGAGGATTGAAGAAATGGATCTGGCCGATGGCGTTGGCAATTTCCCTTCCTGACGCTGTCTTTATTTATTTGAGCAGTGCGTCGCCTGATAATTTGTGGATAGTCAACATTTGCGTATTTATCGAACAGTTTGGATACGGCTTTGGCTTTACGGCCTATATGTTGTATCTGATTTATTATTCCGACGGAGAACATAAGACGGCACATTATGCGATCTGTACGGCTTTTATGGCTTTGGGCCTGATGCTTCCTGGAATGGCGGCCGGCTGGTTGCAGGAACAGCTGGGTTACGAAAACTTCTTCATCTGGGTGATGA
>ERZ650302.2233-NODE-2233-length-10442-cov-5.237316_pt1 | contig 10442 bp, 10 predicted proteins | sample MGYA00376238_ERZ650302 | MGnify/ENA primary metagenome ERZ650302 (study PRJEB26733, sample SAMN07839298) | wastewater metagenome | biome: urban; feature: wastewater treatment plant; material: waste water | place: USA: North Carolina | collected 2016-04-28 ... | reverse complement strand
GACATGGGACAAATTGGTCAGATCCACCACTGCACAGTGCTGAATTTTACGTTCTGCCTGTGAAGTCGCTTCACTTAAAAATTCGCGTTTGCTCCGCCCAAAAGCATTGTAAGGTTGTTGTGCAATCGGGCTGCGTTCTGTTGCTAGAGTTTGCATCATCAAACCTCCTGCCGTTGGTTGTCTGGATCATAAAATGGCGCTTTGACGACTTTGGCATGCACCATTGCACCGTGTTCTACTCGAATCGGGAAATTTTGTCCGATTTCACTTTGTTCAATGCCGACATAGGCCAAACCGATAATTTTGTCGAGGGTCGGTGAGTATTCACACGAGGTAATGTTGCCTGTGATTTTGTCAGAAGAGCAGGTCGAGCAATTGTTTAAAGAATGTGCGGCGACAGAAGGTTATCAATTAACCATTGACTTGGATGCGCAAGAAGTACGCACACCAAGCGGTACGGCATTTAAATTTGAAGTAGATCCATTCCGTAAACACTGTTTATTGAATGGTTTGGATGATATTGGCTTAACATTACAAGCAGCCGATGACATTCGTGCTTATGAAGAGAAAACCAAGCAGTCGCGTCCGTGGGTTTTTGCCGAAATTCAGGCATAAATTCGCTGAAATTTGTCATAGCATCGCTGCCTAACTCTTGCTAACATCGGCACATAATAATTTTTATATTTTGTATCTAACAGGTGAGGTTGGGCGCGAACAATGACTAAAAATTTCGGTCGGCTTGCTGTCATTGGATTATGTATCACCACGCTAAGCGCATGCCAAACGTGGAATACAGCACGCATTAAACAGGTAAAAGAAACTGAACAAAGCAAATCCAATGCACTGATTTACTGTGCGGGTACAGATGATTGTGAGTTTGAGCGTTTAAATACCGTCACCATTGTCGATGCAGAAAAACACCGTGTTACACATGCTGCTATTCAAGAGGGTTTGGTGCGTTTACAGGAATCATCCTTAAATAAATCTAATGCCTTGTATTTGTCTGTACCGCCTAAACAACATGAATTGGTGATTCGCTTTTATCCCATTTCTAAAGATCGTGCAGAAAAATTGCATGTGATTCACAATTTTAATGCCAAGCAAAAATATACCTTTAGAATGTATCGTGATCGCAGTCGTACTAAAGGCAGCTTATTAAATGTGTCTGCGCCAGATCCTTTATGTGTAGATTTGGTGCAAAACAACACAACTATTCGACGTTTTTGCAAACCCTACAATGTCTTGAATGGCTTGGGTGAGTTTGTAGAACAGAAAATTTAATCCTACAGTCTTTGACTGTCATGAACAATGGAAACTCTCATGTCAAAACATATTTTGATTTTAGCTGGTGACGGCATTGGTCCAGAAATTGTGAAAGCTGCTGAACAAGTGCTGACACGTGTCAATGAAAAATTCAATTTGGGTTTGACTTGGGAACAAGGTTTATTGGGTGGTTCTGCAATTGATGCACATGGCGAACCGTACCCAGAAGTGACATCTGAGCAAGCGAAAAAAGCCGATGCAATTTTATTGGGTGCAGTCGGTGGTCCAAAATGGGACAACATTGAGCGTTCAATTCGTCCAGAGCGTGGCTTGTTAAAATTGCGTTCAGAACTCAATTTATTTGCTAACTTACGTCCTGCAATTTTGTATCCACAATTGGCAGATGCTTCAAGCTTAAAACCTGAAATCGTATCGGGCTTAGATATCTTAATCGTACGTGAATTGACGGGTGGTATCTATTTTGGTCAGCCACGTGGTATCCGTGAATTAGAAAATGGTGAAAAACAAGGGTTTAACACCGATGTGTATGCTGAGTCAGAAATCAAGCGTATTGCAAAAGTAGCGTTTGAAATGGCGAAATTACGTGGTGGTAAAGTATGTTCTGTGGATAAAGCCAACGTACTAGAAGTGACTGAATTGTGGAAGCAAACCGTGACTCAGTTACATGCAGAACAGTACCCAGAAATCAACTTATCGCACATGTATGTCGATAACGCAGCGATGCAACTGGTACGTGCTCCAAAACAATTTGACGTCTTGGTGACAGGTAACTTGTTTGGCGACATCTTGTCAGATGAAGCGGCGATGTTGACAGGTTCTATTGGTATGTTGCCATCTGCGTCTTTAGACGAAAATGGTAAAGGTATGTATGAGCCTTGCCATGGTTCAGCGCCAGATATCGCAGGTCAGAACTTGGCAAACCCATTGGCAACCATTCTTTCTGTGGCAATGATGCTACGTTACACTTTCCGTGAAGAAGAGGCAGCCAAAGCCATTGAAGATGCTGTAGGCAATGTATTGGATCAAAACTTGCGTACAGCCGACATTATGTCTGAAGGCATGAACAAAGTCGGTACAGTGGAAATGGGTCAGGCTGTGGTTGCGGCATTGAACTAATTTCAATATTTTTGATATTTAAGCCAAATCGGATATTTAAACGTTATTGGCTTAAAGCAAACGCAGTTTACGGGCTGCGTTTTTTGTGCAGAGAATTTAGTGCTGATTTTACTAGAGCGGTGTCTGTTTAGCAGTATCGCCCACTATAAGACACAGATGTTGCAATGTTGTGTTCTAAATGAAAAATAATATAGCAGGACAGCGCCAGATCATAACTTTCATGACTAGGGATGCCCATGTTCAGCGGAACTGCACCAATTCTTGTGGTTGGATGCTGTGCTGTTGGAATAGGAATCCGTACAGGACGAATGACCTGATAACGTAAGGCTTGTTTAGTTTGTTCGACTAAGCCCACTTGTTGATAACCCATTTTACTTAAGCGCAAGTGTGTCAAAATATAATCGCTAGATTGACCAACAAACTGTTGTAAATAGGCGTCACGGCTTATGACTGATTGAGGTGGATGGCTACTACAGGCAACTAAAGTAATGCCTAGAAACAAAGCAATAACCAAAGCAATGCAGGATCGAAATAACATGCTTTTTCTCCCTTGCTCAAAAGTTCATTGTAGAATGTAAGGCAAGAAAAAAATGTGGTGATTCGATAAGTGGCAGGAAAAAGAAAGGCTGAACAGAATTTTGGAAGTGAACGTAAAAAAGCCACTCCGAAAGTGGCTTTTGCTTACTCTAAAACTTAGCGTGCGCGGTAAGTGATGCGACCCTTTGTTAAGTCGTAAGGTGTCATTTCAACTTTCACACTGTCGCCCGTTAAAATGCGAATATAGTGTTTACGCATTTTACCAGAAATGTGAGCAATCACTTCATGACCGTTTTCTAAACGTACACGAAACATAGTATTAGGAAGCGTCTCGGTGACAACGCCTTCGAACTCGATGAGTTCCTCTTTATTGGCCATAGCCTACCTGAGTATCAAATTGGAAAGGCGCAAATTATAGGCAATTTTTCTGAAAAAATCAAGATGCTTTACCCTATACGCCGCGCATCTGTTAGTAAAATAAGCGAATCATCGGTTTATACTTTTTCTGTAAAAATGGGCTTGGGTAGGTTGTCAGTTCGGTCAATCGCAGTTAATCTAATTTCAATCTTTTTAAGTATAAATGAAGTACATACAAGGAAGGTTTTTGCGTGGGTCAGCTAACAGATGCATCGGTTGTATTGCGATTAGGCTACCAAGCGATTCGTCGTGCGGGGTTGCCAACCGAAGAAATTTTAACAAAAGCTGGTGTGGCCTTAAATCAGGTCGAAGCCAATGAGCGTACGCCTTTAAATGCACAATATGCGTTTTGGGTTGCGGCTGAGGAAGTCAGTAAAGACCCTGATATTGGTTTACATCTGGGGGAACATTTGCCACTTTATCGCGGGCAGGTGATTGAACATTTGTTTATTTCTTCAGAAAACTTTGGTGAAGGTTTAAAACGCGCTTTGGCTTATCAACGCCTAATTAGTGATGCTTTTGATGCCAAATTGGTAGTGGAAGATGGTCGCTGCTATTTAACCAATGGTGTGCAGCCAGGGTCAGAAAATATCGTTAATCGTCATTTTTCTGAATGCGCCATGTCGGGTGTTTTACGATTCTTTAAATTTATTACTGAAGGTCGTTTTCAGCCCATTTATATCGACTTTAACTTTAGTGATGGTGCTGCCGATGATGAATATTTCCGTGTCTTTGAATGTCCTGTGAGTTTGGGGCAGAAAGAAACACGTTTGTATTTTGATCCGAGTATTTTGGATTATCCGCTGTGGCAGGCAGAGCCAGAGTTGTTGCAATTAAATGAACAGTTGGCATTAGAAAAGCTACAGGAACTGGCGCGTTATGATTTGGTTGGTGAAGTGCGCCGTGCTATTGGTTCAACCTTAGAAAGTGGCGAAACTACCTTGGAAACAGTTGCGGCGCAATTGAATATTACGCCACGCCGTTTGCGTACACAATTGAGCGAAGCCAATACCAGTTTTCAGCAAATTCTGTCCGATTATCGCTGTCGTCTGGCTAAACGATTATTATCGAATACCAATGAAAGTGTGGAGCGAATTGTGTATTTAACGGGTTTTTCAGAGCCTAGCACTTTTTATCGTGCCTTTAAACGCTGGACCAATGAAACCCCAGTGGAATATAGAAAACGTAAACAGCGTTAAATTACCTCCCTCAGTCCCTCCTAAAAGGAGGGATTTTTTCATTCCTGTAATTTTGTAGGTATGTAGTTTCCCTTCTATAAGGAGGGATTAGAGGGAGTTAAAATTTTGAAAAGAGATTATTCTGGCATGTTTAACCAATGTGGCCCTAAAGGGACTTTCGGTAAATCAAACTGTTCAGGATAATGCGCCTGAATAAAATATAAGCCATCGGGTGGCGCGGTAATCCCTGCAGCTTTACGGTCTTGGGCTGCAAAAATTTGGTCAATATGCGCAATGTCATACAAACCTTGCCCAATCTCCAAAAGGCAACCCATGATATTGCGAACCATGTGATGCAAAAAACCATCGGCTTGAATATCTAACACTAAATAATTGCCGTGACGAATTAAGCGGCAATGGCTGACATGACGAACAGGCTGATTGGATTGACACGCTGCGGCACGAAAGCTTTCAAAATTATGTGTCCCTTCAAATTTCTGCGCAGCCGCAATCATTTTATCGACATCTAAGGGATAATAAGCGTGGGTGACTTGTTTGTGCAGTAAGGCAGGGCGTTGTGGGTTGTTATATACCACATAGCGATAACGCCGTGCCTGAGCCTTAAAACGGGCATGGAAGTCCATATCCATCGTTTTAATCCATTGAATTGCAATGTCTTTGGGGAGTTGGCTGTTGGCTCCCATCAACCAACCACGTTCGGGACGAATGGCATGCGTATCAAAATGTGCCACCATATTGGTTGCATGCACGCCTGCATCGGTACGTCCTGCACCATGTAAAATAATGGCTTCATCGGCAATTTTGCTCAGAACTTTTTCAATGGTTTCCTGCACACTAGGTACGCCTGCTTGCTGGGTTTGCCAACCCCGATACCGAATGCCACAAAACTCAATTCCGATTGCAAAACGCTGCATAATCACCTCAAATCACACTGAAGACTGCCAATGCGCATACCACTGTGCAAGGCTGTCGTATTGTAAATACATTTTTAAGGCTTTGGCATAAAGATCTGCGTGACTTTGGCAATCACTGATTAAAATTTTACTGTCCTGTAACCACTGGCTGATCGCATAGCGTTGTTGCATGCCACCAAAAGTGACTTGGGTGGTGAGAATCACGGCACATTGTTGAGCTTGTAAGGCCTGAATTAACTCAATCACTTCGGCATTGACTGCCATATTGCCTGTGCCATAACTTTGTAAAATCAGACAGTGTGGTGGATGCTGCTGTAAGGCCTTTAAATTATCGACCAAAGCGGAAATGGCAATTGGCTGTAACATCCAGTTCAGACAATTAAAGTGTCGGGCCTTTCCAATATGTTGAGTGCTAATGTTGAATGCTGGTTCATTCTGCGATTTGCTCTCCGTGCAAACCAAAGCGGACTGACCTGTAAATGCATTTAACTCGGTGGTGTGTTGTTTCTGTGCTGTCGCGGCATGAATCAGTTGATGATGGAAAGCAAGATATACTCCCTGAGTCACTTGATGAATCTGTTGTAAAGCAAAATTCAGGTTGTCCAATGCATCACTAAATTCACGGGTATCTGTACCTTGTGCATTGAGTAAGGGATATTGGCTACCCGTGAGAATGACATGGGTGCTTTGAGCTAAAAAACGTGCCAAGACTGCGCTGGCATAGCTGAGCGTGTCTGTGCCATGTAAAATGACGAAATGTTGAAAATTATCTTGTTGTAATTTTTGAATATATTGAATGAGCTGTAACCAGTCTGCTGCTGTACAGGCGCTACTGTCTTTAATGACAGGGGCAACAAAGCATTCAATCTCTAAATTTAGTGGCAAAACCTGTGCCAAACGTGGCAAGAATTGCTCGGCAGGCATTGGGCTTAGTGGTTCACCGACACAGCCAAAAGTGCCGCCCATGTAGATTAACGCAATTTTTTTCATCATAAAAAAGCAGCCAAGAATGACTGCTTAATCTTAATCTGATTTGAATTAAGAAGCGATTTGATTCAGTAACTGATCTGCACGTTGGCGTTGTTCAGCAGAATAATTTGCGCCTTGTTCGCTAAGTAAAGCTTTCGCAGCATCATAAGCGCCCAACTCTACATATTGGCTCGCTAAGTCTAAGTTCAACTGAATTTCATCTACTTGAGATAAGTCTGGGAATGATTTCACCAATGGATCATTCAGATCAACATCTGTACCGACAAAGGTTGCAGCAGGTTCAGGTACAATACTTGGTACAGCAATGACTTCAGGTTCAGTTGTAGGCTGAAGCTTGGTTTCCGCAGCAGCCGTACTGTCAAATGTGAAATTAAAATCAGGTGCAGGTTCAGCTTTTGCTTCAACTGCAGGTGCGCTTTCTGGTGTCGAAAAATTGAAGTCCAGACTAGGGGGTTCGACTGCAGCAGCTTCACTGATTGTTGATTCAGGGGTTGTTGTTTCAGGTGCTGCTGTGGTTTCAGCTGGGCTTGGTGTTAAATCAAACGTGAAATCGAGCGGTTTAACTTCCTCAGCAGGGCTTGCACTTGGTTCAGCTGTAATCTCAGACGCTTCAGTTTTTGCTTCTGCTGCTGTGGAATCGAGTGAGAAATTAAAATCCAGTGCCGCAGGTTCTGTTTTGGCCTCAGGTTCCGCAGCTTTTTCCACAACAGGTGCAGCAGCAGGGCTGAAATTTAACGATGAGGTATCAAATTCTAAAGCTGCTTCAGGTTCTGCAGTTTTATTTGAAGTCAGTTCGTACTGTAACTGGTCAAAAGAAGCCGTTTGATTTGGCGTACTCACAGGTGCAGTAAAATCTAAGCTGCTTGGAGCTGTAGTCGGCGCCTCATTAGCTGATTTTTCAGCACTATCTTCATGGGCATGAATGGCTTTTTTCGCTTCAGCTTGTGACAGAATATCGTCAAGCTCTAAAGAACGTAAATGATTCAGCAATTGATCAACTGCAAATTCATCTTTTTGTTGTAAATGAATATCAAGCAATAACAAATACAAACCATGCAATGAATTATCACGTTTTAATGCTTGGTTAATTTGTGCTTCTGCAGCAAAGAAATTGCGTTCTTTGATCAGGTTTTCAATGTTTGTTTGGATTTTTACAGGGACAGGGGTAGAGTGTTGTGGGGTTGGAACAACCTCTTTAACCGGCACCGACTTCTGTGCAACTTTTTTGCTTGTCGTGGTTTTCTTAGCGCTGGTTTTGGCTGGCGCTGCTGTTTTCTTGTTGCTTGGTTCGGCTTCTTTACTTGCTTCACGCTTTTTCAAGAAAATTGCGATCACCAGTAGCAAAATAAACGGAATCACATAAATCAGCATGTTTATACCCCTTGAGGATGTGGTCCCTGTTTGACCTTATCCCAAAAAAATCATTGTGTGTAACATTTAGTGTTTTGGCTTATTTGCGGCTTGTTGTTTTTGCAATTGTTGTTGCAGTTCGGCAAGGCGCGCGTTGAGTAATTGAATTCTGTGATCCTTCTGACGTAATGCCAATTCTAATTCTGTTACGTTTCTCTGTAATTTAACGGTTTTCTCGCGGGATGTCATAACTTTTAATGACAAGTCACCCGAAGTTTGTGTGGATTGTGTGTTCTTCTTGGCAGAACCGTGGCTAGAGTCCTGTTGATTCTCTGCTACAAGGCTCATTTCTGCTTGATTTAAACGATATTTGGCTTTGCCTGATTGTGGTGCACTGGCCGTTTCTGGTTTTGGAATTCCAGTTTTTTTCTCTGGTTTAGAGTTAGCTTGTGCATGTAAGTTTAAGGTCGCACCACGACGTAAACGATTAGCATCACCTTGAATAAAAGCATGTTCATTATTGGCTTTAATTTGTTGCATCACTTCAGCAACAGGGCGATTGTTTTCTACCGCAATGCGTGACGCAATGGTCCATAATGATTCATTCGATTGAACTACATGTTGGTTATTGAGTACAGGCTTGGCTGTGACAGGGTTTGGTTTAGCCTGTGCAGCGGCTGTTTGTGTAGGCTTTTTCGCGGCAGCAGCAGGCTGAGTTTGTGTCAGTTGCTTCGTGCGTTGCTGTTCAGCAAATTTTTGCACTAGTGGATCAGCCGATTGATGAGCGGTGGCTGAGGTGGTGGCTGTAGATGCTGTCGGTGTTGGGTTGTTATTTGTCTGTGCTGGCGCTACTTTTGGGGTAATCACAGTCGTATTTTCACTTGCTGCGCTACGGCTAGGCACAGTTTGAATCACTGTTACTGCTTGATGGTTTAACGCAGGCGGTGTATTGCGTTTAATGGTTAGCGGTGCTTCAAAAGCCTGTTGTTCAATTGCTTTGGGGGTTTCAGCCTGATAGGTTGCACTTACAGGTAAATTTAAAGCAATATCTTGCTCATTTACAATCATGATAGGTGTTAAAGCTTGTTCATTGCTGCGTTGCATAGCGGCCAATGGAGCAGGTGAACTGCGTTTTAATGGTGTGCGAATATGTTGCAGGCGGGTTGCATTGCCTTCTTTAATTTTAACTACAATATTCAACTCAGACTCAGTTAACGGTCGAGATGAAGTAATGGTGATGACCCCTGTGCCGTTGCTATTACGGCGTGTAAAAAAGTTAAGATGACCTGGTGGACGGTGACTCGCACCAATTGACATCAGATCTTCTGGCGTAGCTAAACTGACATCAATCGCTTCATTAACATTCGATTGACGAAAGTTGATTTCCGCATAGAGCAACTCCCCAGTTGTTGACTGAATTTGAATCGGGTCAACATTCATTGCATACATTTGCTGTGAAGCCAGAATAGATAAAATAGCGATCTTTAATTTGTTATATACAGTCATCTTAATTGTTAGCTCGGTCATTTATCGCAAGGCGAAAAGGATAGAGTAGCGAGTTGTAGGTAGATTGTAAAATATTAACACACCGATTACATAAAAAAGCCAGTCAAAATTTGACTGGCTTTTTAGTGCTAGATCACAACATCAAAATGATTGAGTGATAAAGCGAGTGTTTAGGCGTTTTTGTAATCAATTAAGATGCGAAGCATACGGCGTAATGGCTCAGCAGCACCCCAAAGTAATTGGTCACCTACAGTGAATGCACCTAAGTACTCTTTGCCCATGTTCATTTTACGCAAACGACCCACAGGAACAGTTAATGTACCAGTCACAGCTACAGGTGTCAGATCAGTCATAGATGCTTCACGAGTATTTGGCACAACTTTAGCCCATTGACTTGATTGACGAATCATATCTTCAATTTCGTTCAGTGGAACGTCTTTTTTCAGCTTCAATGTGATTGCCTGAGAGTGACAACGCATTGCACCAATACGCACACAGTGACCATCAATTGGAACGATCTGCTGATTGCCTAAAATCTTGTTGGTTTCAACCTGGCCTTTCCACTCTTCTTTTGACTGACCGCTTTCAAGCTGTTTGTCGATATATGGGATGAGAGAACCCGCTAAAGGCACACCAAAGTTTGCCGATGGGAAACCTTCGCCACGCTGTAATTCGGCAATTTTAGAGTCGATGTCTAAAATTGGTGAGCGTGGATCATCCAACAAGTCTTTGGTATTGTTATACAAGTAGCCCATACCTGTGATCAGCTCACGCATATTTTGCGCACCTGCACCAGAAGCTGCCTGATAGGTCATTGAAGTTGCCCATTCCACCAAATTGTTTTGGAATAATGAACCTAAGCCCATCAACATAAGAGAAACAGTACAGTTGCCGCCCACAAATGTTTTGGTGCCATTTACCAAGCCATCTTTAATGACATTCATGTTGACAGGGTCAAGTACGATAATCGCTTCATCATCCATACGTAGGGTAGATGCAGCATCAATCCAGTAACCATTCCAACCTTCTGCTTTAAGCTTCGGGAAAACGGCAGAAGTGTAATCACCACCTTGACAGGTTATAATGACATCCATTTGCTTCAGACTTTCAATATCTGTTGCATCCATAA
>ERZ650302.2232-NODE-2232-length-10449-cov-7.466038_pt1 | contig 10449 bp, 11 predicted proteins | sample MGYA00376238_ERZ650302 | MGnify/ENA primary metagenome ERZ650302 (study PRJEB26733, sample SAMN07839298) | wastewater metagenome | biome: urban; feature: wastewater treatment plant; material: waste water | place: USA: North Carolina | collected 2016-04-28 ... | reverse complement strand
TTGTTCGGCTTTGCAAAGCTATCGTATCCATCTCTTTCTCGTTACTTTTCACGGGTTTTCTTTTATTCCGCCACATTTTTATTTGCGTTTCCTTCTCCCCGTGCACTATGCCCGGGGTTTTATAACCGACACTCATGTGCGGTCGGCGGTAGTTGTAGAAGTAGATGTAGCGCTCTATCACGCTCGCGGCACGCTCGATGGTCTCGAACAGCCCTTGCCTATAGAGGCGTTCCACTTTAATTATCCCATTGATACGTTCCGCCACGGCATTGTCCGTGGGCTTGTAGTCTTCCGTCATGCTGATGGCAATGCCATGCCGCCGAAGGCGCTCCACGTACGCGTCGCAACAATACTGCACGCCACGGTCAGAGTGGTGTATCAGGCCCTCCAGATTTTCACTCCCTGTCATCTCAACGGCCTGGTCTATGGCCTGCCGCAACGCCTCAAGCGTGGCTGAGGCACGCAAGCTATCAGCCAGTACCCATCCCACTATCTTATGGGAATAAGCATCCGTGACCAGATGCAGGTAACAGACGTCTCCGCCGGCAAGCGGTATATAGGTAATATCGCTAACCCACAGTTGATTGGGAGAGGTTGGGACAAAGCCCTTTATCAAGTTCTTCCACTTATGGTAACGATGGTTGGAATTGGTTGTGCCCCTGGCTTTGCGGGGAGGAAGCATCAGGCGGTGTCGACGAAGCAGCGTGTAGAAGCTGTCGCGACCGGGCATGAACCTCTCTCCGAAGAGGGCGGTGAGCATGATCCACAGCTTGTAACCACCGATACCGGGATCCTCGCCACGTATCTCACGTACGGTATCCAGCATGAGACGTTCATTCTTCACATGGCTCCCAATGTCAGCCTTGGACTGGTAATAGGCTTGACGACAATGGCCAAACAGACGGCAGGCTGGCGCTACTTTCATCTTGCGAAGCCTGACCAGTTCCGTTACTATTTGGCCCCAGGTTTTTTTCTGATGGGAATGTTAAAATACTCTTCCGCACGCGTGATCATTAAATCACGGGCCTCGGTTTCCAACCGGGAGAAGGCAAGGGCCTTCTCCAACTCCTTAACACGCTTCTTGAGTCGCGCGTTTTCATCATGGTAATCCTCTTTGCTTCGATCGCTCATATCCGTAGGGGCTTGACACGGAGCCAAAGATACCTCTTTTACCACTGATTCATACTTCGCCAGCCATTTATTTAACAAAGTTATCCCACTAATACCATGTTGTTTGCAAAAACTGGTTTTGCTCATGCCGGATTGATAATAAGAATGAAGAAGATGCAATTTCTCTTCTTCGCTGTAATGCTCATGTTTTTTGCGCATAATAATTACACATTTTATTGTTATTGAATGTGTCTACCTATATCAGCATAAGACAAAATGTCTTTCAAAAATAACACGTTTTCTTATCCAATGCAAAGAAAAAGTATCAATGTCAAGTATAAGTGGTAGATGTTGAATGATAATTGTAGATGTCAGGCTATCTACAACCTATATGTAATGCTTTGATTTATAAAGCATACATGGCGTAGTGGTAGATATTGTAGATGTTTTCATAAAATCAATATTGTTTCCGCCAATTCCTTCGGAATGGAGATACCAAACATTATTTCTTTTATCGAGTTTAAAAGAGGCGTGGTTTTCTGTGGAAAAAGGATTGAGAAACCACGCTTCTTTTTCATTTTGTTTTGTGGGAAGGTGTCCGAGATTTTGGAGGACTTCTTCCAACGGAATTGTATTAAATTGTTTGCAGTTCATTTTTTTTGTTTGTTTTCTATGTTTTTTTTAATTCCTCTTACCTAATTACCTTTTCATTGATTAACAATATCTAAAGGCATTTTTTTTCAATTACCTGTTTTTACCTACTTACCATAAATTTTTAATTAAGGTAACTTTAGGTAACTATTATTAAAATTTAATTACCTTAATAAATCATTGATTATTAGACTTTTAAAAATATAAGGTAACTTGGTAACTTTGGTAAGTGGTTTTATTCAGTTTTTCTTTTAATGAGATAACCATACACCTGAAGTTGAGGATGTTTTATCCTTTGATATTTTAAACTGGTGAGTGCTTTTCCGATTTTTACATTATTCAATCGCAATCCTAAAGCATTGTTCATCGCCAACATAATATCGGTTGCTGTTAGAAATTCTTCCATTTTCTCTGATTTTTCAAAATGTGCAGAAATAAGTTCTTGCTCCATTGAAACCTGTGCATATTTTTCGTTTCGTTTTTCGTTTTCAGCGATGTCTGCTGCGGTTAATTCGGGATTGTAATTTTTTCTTTCAAAAGCATTGAAATAAGCTTGAGCCCAAACTTTATCCATATCAATTTCTTTGGAATAGTTAAAATCAAAAGAATACACCTCAAAAATCAACCATCTAATACTTCCAGTTTCATCGGTCAAAAAATCCGTCCGATTGGTAGAGCCTACAAACGAGCAAATTCGTTCTAAAAACTCGGCTTTTCTTGCATAAGGAAGTCTAATATTGGCACTGCTTTTTGAAATGAAAGATTTCAACGTATTGACATCAGATTTAGATAAAACCGCCAATTCATCAAGGTTGCAAATCAAATTTTTACAAATGGAAATAATGCCATCTTTGTCGATGGAGATGTTTTCAGTGTAATAATTTTCTAATTTTGGTGGAATTAAAAACCGTAAAAAAGAGGATTTTCCCGAGTTTTGATGCGATGCCAAAACCAATGATTGTTTATTGACATATCCTTTGGTTAATGAACACAAAACAGCTCTTGTAAGCCATTTTTCAAAATGATAATAAAATGCCTCATCATCATTAGTTTTAAGGTATTGACAGAGATTTTTGATGTAATTTTCTCCATCCCAAGTTTCTAAATTTTCAAAATATTCACGAATTGGATTGTATTGCTGAATCAAATGGCTTCTAACCAGAATCTCCAATTTATTCATATTAATATCAATACCAGATTGTGCCAATTCTATCAATAAAGAATTGATGTTAAGAACAAACCAATTTCCCATATTTTCTTTCAACTGAATCTCCAACTCCAAAGCAATGGTATTGAAACGAATGTTGTATTTTTCGTCTAAATATTTCATCGCTCGATCATAAATGGTTTTGGAAGGTGTATCAGATTGATACAAGAATTTTTGTTCGTTCATACGTTTTTTAAATTATGGAAGAGACCCAATTTTTTTAATGTTTGTACTTTATTTCCAAGTAAAACAAACCTTTAAGCCTAACTATGGTGGTAGTTAGGCTTTATTTTTTGCGTAAAGAAAATTCTAATGCTTCTTGTTGAATTTCATCATTGGATTTATGGCTGTTTTTTAGCAACCATTCATCTATTTTTTTTCGTTCAAAAAATAGAATTTTTCCCGAAGGTTTTGAAAATGGAATTGAATTATTATGAACTAATTTGTAGATGTAAGATTTCTTGAAGCCGGTATAATCTGATAGCTCTTCTACATTAAGAATTGTCTTTAGTCCGAAAATATGCTTTTCAATTCGGTTGAGTTTGTGGATGATGATTTCGTTATTTTCCATCTGTTTCTTTTATTCGATTTAACGAAGCAAAAGTCAGAATGAAAAACTACAAATACAATACAGTCAAGCACTTGTGGGCTAAATAAGACTAATCAGGACTAATTTGGATTGCCAAAAGTCTAAAAAAGATTAATTTGGATTAGTTTGGACTACAAAACGATTTTCATCAAATTTTATAGAAAAACGAGAATTTTTAAATTTCAATATTTAATTCTGGTATCATTTCAGCAGCTTCTCTAGCTTTAGAATCTACAATTTTAGCGTAAATCTGTGTCGTTCTCAATTCTCTATGACCCAATCTTTTTGAAACGGTATAAATATCTGCACCATTTTCCAAAAGCAAAACAGCATTGGTATGTCTTGCAGAATGAAAAGTAATATGCTTAGGAACTGCTGCACGATTACACCAACGGATAATTTCAGTATTGTACGTCATCCCATATTTCAAACCTCGAAAAACTCTTTCTTGTGGAGCTTGTCTGTCTCCCAATAATTCTCTGGCTTGTTTTGAAATATACAAATATTCCACGCCATCCGTTTTTTCTTGTCTAAAATTTACCTTGCTTAGTTCTCCTTCATCTCTAACTTCTGACCACATTAAAGTATTGATATCCGACCAACGAAGCCCAGATAAACACGAAAAAAGAAAAGCTTTTTTCAAAACTGGATACTTGCATTCTGCCTTTGCCAAAGATTGTAGTTCATTAAACGTGAGATATTCCCTTTGACTTTCCGCTTGTTCAAAGGATTTTATTTTTGAAGCATAATTTATAGATAAATACCCATCATCAAAAGCTCTGCGCAAAGCAGCTTTAAACTTATTGAAGTAGGAATATTTTGAATTCTGTGAAAGTGGTATATTGCTTTTGGTTAAAGCTTCATTATCAAAATAAGCACGAACTTTTTTAATAAAACTTTCATCAATTTCATCAAAAGTAAAATGTGGGGAAACTATTTTTTTAAGATGTTGAAATGTAGAAAACCAATTGCCGTAGTTGTTGGAAGAATCTTGCTTCATTTTTTCATCGGTCAATTCCTCGAAGAATTTTAAGAAAGTTCTTTTGGATTTCGCAGTATTCCTAATATCAAACTTTCCCTGAACAAATTCTGCTTTTCGAATTGCCAAAACATTTTCAGCAAATTCAAGTCCTTGTTTATTATGTTTTTTTTCGGCTACAGATTTTGGATCTGAATAAAGATAAGTATCTAAGTTTTCAAAACTTCGTAAATGTCTTCTTTTTCCATTACCAGAAAGTTCCGAACCACGATAAAACTCTATTGATAAACTTATTCTCCCGTCTTTCAGTTTTCTTTTGTTTAATGATATTTTCATAAATTAAATATTGTACTAATTTGTACTACTTTAATTTGTTTAAAATATAAAAGTAGTACATAATTGGTAACAAAGGTACAAACAAAGATTAAAATACGAAAGTAAAATAATTATAAATAGTTGATAATCAAACAAAAGAAATCAAAAGAAATCAAAAGAAACACATTTTATTTCCCGATACAGAACTTAGAAAAAATATTCCCCAATACTTCATCATTGGTAAATTCCCCAGAGATTTCGCCCAGATGTTCCAAAGCATTTCTGAGTTCGTACGCTAATAATTCAGTAGAAATTTGATGGGTAATGGCTTCTTTTACTTTATAAACAGCGTCAATAGATTTTTGAAGAGATTCGTAGTGTCTTTGGTTGGTAATCACCACGTTGCTTTCAGATTTCAGGTGTTCTACATAGGTAGAAAGTTCATCTTTTAAATCCTGAAGATGAATATTTTCCTTAGCCGAAATTTTCAACAACTCATGCGAAGGAATATCAGATTGAAGGGTTTTGGCAATGTTTTGCGCTTTTTCTTCAGCCTGTTCTACTTCATCAATTTTGGTAAGACAAATAATGATTTTCAAATCTTCTCTTGCCAATTCTTGAAGCATCGCAAGGTCGTCTTTTAAATCGGTAGTCGCAACATCAATCAAATACACCAAAACATCAGCTTGAGCCACTTTTTCTTTGGCTTTTACCACGCCTATTGCTTCTATGGCATCTTCCGTTTCACGCAAACCTGCGGTATCAATGAGTCGAAAAGCATTTCCTTTGATGTGCAAAACCTCTTCTATCGTATCACGCGTAGTTCCAGCAATATCCGAAACGATGGCTCTTTCTTCTTTTAAAAGGGCATTCAGTAAAGTAGATTTTCCAGCATTTGGTTTTCCGATGATGGCTACTGCAACTCCACTTTTAATGGCATTTCCGTATTGGAAACTGTCAATCAAAGATTTCAGTTTGCTTTCTATTTTTTGGAGCAGTTGTACCAATGCAGTTCTGTCTGCAAATTCCACATCTTCTTCCGCAAAATCCAATTCTAATTCAATCAAGGAAACAAAATTGAGCAAGTCATTTCTCAACACAGAAATCTCCTGAGAAATGCCACCTTTCAGTTGTTGAAGGGCTACTTTTCTGGATGCTTCATTCTCTGAAGCAATAAGGTCTGCAATAGATTCGGCTTGACTGAGGTCTATTCTGCCGTTCATAAAAGCACGCATGGTAAACTCCCCTGCTTTTGCCATTCTTGCACCATTTTTAATCAAGACTTCTAAAATTCTTTTGCCAATATGCGGTGAACCATGGAAAGAAATTTCCACAGAATTTTCGGTAGTGAAAGATTTGGGAGCCAGAAAGATAGAAACCATTACTTCATCGATGACTTCATCTCCATCTTTAATGAAACCATAATGTACCGTATGAGATTTCTGTTGGGTAAGTGCTTTTCCATCAAAGCATTTTTCACAGATTTCTATGGCTTGTTCTCCAGAAACTCTAATAATTCCTATCGCTCCAATTCCATTGGCAGTCGCGAGTGCACAAATAGTGTCTTGATTCATGCCACAAAGGTAGTAAAACTTAAAATGCTTTCAAAAAAAGCCTAAAAAGCTTCTTTCTATCTATTAAAAAGACATTTTAAATCTTAATATAAATTTTCTTCTGATGCTACATGAAATGCTTTAAATGCTTAACATTGAAAAAGCAAATGACTATGGAGCGTGTTCTAGATATTGCCTTTTAATGTTTTGTTGTTTCAGAATTTCTGGTAAGAACGGTTGAATCTCATGGTTGATTTGATCCTCGGTATAATCATTGGCATGAGGAGATTTGATGAGCTGTAACCAAGGTTTTTTATTGAATACCGGCGGTCCAAAAATAATCACAGGTGTACCTTTAGCCAAGGCTACAGTCCCTTTTTTGTTCAGAATCCATTCATCTGCCCAATTGTACATAAAGTAGGCATCTTCTTCCAACAAACGAACACAAGAGTGTGAAGCATGATGTCCCGGCAAATCATACTGATGCCAACCAATCCCTAAATAATTATACAAATTGAAGTTCCATCTCAATTTCCAGTCAGAATTCACGGTACTGATGGCGATTTCTTTCTTCCAATTGGTAAAGGTGAGCCCCATTTTGGTAGGCGTTGCTTTTTTGCCCATACTGGTAGGTCCCCACTTGATGAGATTCCCGTTTTCATACAAGGCATAGGCATGAATGGCATAACTGAACATCGCCAACTTCTGAATGTTTTTAGCCGCAGAAACGTTTTTAGGAAATGGACTGTACACTGTAAAATCTTTCTCCATCACGTCTGGAACCACTAAGGTATCAGCTCTCCATCTGTTTTTATAATCCAAACGATTGATGGCTAAAATAGCATGCAACTCTTCTTGAGAATACTTTTTCTCTAAAGTTTTAAAGTCTTTATTTTTATTTTTAACCACAAAAGCATGATACTTTATTTCTTTTTTCACCACCGTATCTTTTTGGACGGTATCTGCTTTCTGTTGCTGCTGAATCGTATCATAATGCACTTCCTCTGCTCCAGCGCTTTTATTGCACTGAACCAACAAGAACACACCGATAAGATAGATAAAGCTTCTAAAACAATTCATACTATTAAGATTAAAGACCAATATAATTTTTATTTTATTGATACCCTAAATTTACGAAAGAAATAGCAGATTTTCAAGGATTTGTAGGAAAGATTTATTATTACTACTCCCGATGCCTGAGCTTGTCGAAGGCACATTCTTATTCTCATCCCTGTGATTTCGGCTCCGCTCAATCACCGGGGAGGAAAATTGGAAAGAAAAATTTTTGCCCCAACCCTAAAGGGTGAAATTTTTCTTAATTGTAAAGGGAGGAAAATTGTTTATTGTTAGTTTTTACCTCAGCTTTGGAATCACAACGGAGGGTGCGTTGTGAATTTGGTGTTGTTTGTTTTATAGAAATTGATTGTTTACTGCACGAAATAAATTAGCGAAATGAAGCAAGCAAATCCTTCGACTCCGCTCAGGATGTTGGGCTCTAGGAATACTTGGACTAGAGACGGTTTTTGTGAAACTGAATGAGATAATGGTTACGGATAAGAACAAGATATTAAATTCTCATTTTGAGGAAGAGAATATCAGATTTCTAGTTGAGTTTGTTTTGTTTTTTATTTAGCTGTTTAAGAATTGAATTTATTGAGTCTTTAATTTCTCTTTCAAAAATTTTATCAACATCTAGGGGATTTTCCTTATACATTTTTAATAATTCTTGGTCCTTACATTTTCTTTTTATGGATACATTGAAAGGCTCTGATATTTCGATAAAAATATCAAAGTCATCTGTAAGGCTGGATTCTTGAATTGAAACTTTATATTTCATATTGCAAAAGTACATTTAATATTTGTTGAGTTTATATTGGTTTCTAAATTTTGGTTTATATGAATTTATTAAATGTTTAATTTAGTGATTTGAAACCTCATCAATTATGAATGATATTAATGCACTTTTTGTAGAGTATTTTATAAATGATCCTTTGGATAGTGAAGGTTATCTTAATGATTGCATGGATTTGTTGCACGGTTTTGCCCAGGAGAAAGGAATTGAGTTTGATGGTTATTTTCAGGAGCGTTGGGAAGATGCTGCAGATACGATTGTGAATTTTGATGAGGATTATTTTGAGAACAGGGATAGGAAAAATTTGTATGTTTTTCTTTCTGCCCTTTATGATGATGAGGTTTTTGATTATTTACAAGGTGCTTACGCCATTGCAAAGTTGGAAGCTCCTACCCAAGAATGGGTGAAGCTACAGGTGGATGGTTTGATTGCTAAGGGGGTGAGGTTTTGATGGGATTTGACTATTTATAAGCTCCGAAGTCTGGAGACTTCGGAGAGCGGGGGAGCCTGCGGACTGGAGGGCAACGTTGTAGCGGCTGGCACGTGCGTATAATTTCGATTATGTAACTTGCTGTGGCAGAGCGGTGGTTACATTTTCAATATCGTTATTTATTTGGAGATATTATTTTAAAAGGGAAAAGTTTCATCATCTTCATATTCAAAATCTTCATTTATTGAGTCTTCTTCAGGCAAAATTAAATCCCAATATGTATTCATCAGATGATGCACTGAATGGGTATAATATAGTTCGCTTAGTTTGAATTTTAAATTTCGGTTTACAATATAATCCTGTAAAAAATCACTTTCATAATCAAATTCATAAAAGCCATAAGGAAAGATTTCTTCGCATTCATATAGCCACGGAATTACTTTATCATCCGTAATTACATCAAATTCAGAAAATTTCAGAAATAATTCTTTTGCTGTTTTTTCCTTTTCAATGAAAGCACTAAAGTGTTTGACCGCTGAAATAAATTTTCTTATTTGCTGTGAATACTTATAGTAATTGTCTGTAAATAAGTTCTTTATTGAATCAAATTTATTATATTCCAGAACCCAAGGCTGATAAAAGGAAGAGGAGAGAATACCTTCTTTTTCTATTTCGTCTGTGATTTCTTTCACACCTCTGTCACATTCAGACATTTCCTGATAGTTCTTGTATGTCGGTTTCCAATCATATCTTTCGTCAGTATAAAAGTACGGTGCAATCCAAGTATTCACAATCTCTATCCCCTCCGTTTTGAATGAGGAGCAGGAACAAATATCATTGTAATCATCTTCATTTTCTTCAAAAATCAAACTCAGACAACATTCGCCATCAGGATTGACCAGAGAAACGCCTTTTCTGCCTTTGTAGCAGTTCGTGCATTCACCCGGGTAAACCTTAAAACCTAATTTGGTTTCAGGAAATTCTTTTATATGTTCAAAAAACTCTTTATATCTTTCTATAAATAGTTCTTTTGAAACATCGCTGTAATTTTGGCCATCATTAAGCAACACTTCCAGCATTTCTGCATCCAGTGTTCTGAAAGATTCTATTATTAACTGTTTTTTGTTCAAGTCGCAGTTTTTACAGATATGAAAAGTAAAAAATTAAGAAAGCCCTGGAATTACACTTTTAATTTTTATTAACTCTTTTGATCCAAAAGAAACATGATCACCGTAGTTTGTAAGCAGATATTTTTTTGTGTCCGAAATGTTCTTAACAACAACTTTGTCAATTCTTTGAATTGCTTTCTTCACTTCTGAGTTCATTTCCTTTTTTAAATATGAACCATGTTTGTTGGACAAAGTTCTAATTTCTTGAATTAGAAGCGGTTCATTATATATATCACCCGCCTTTTCTTGTGTATCATTAACATTAAAAGTCTCTTCTTCTGGTTTATCATTTAATTTAGAAGGGGACAATTCCGTACTTTGTTCTTTGATTGGCAATTGCTTCACCTTAAATACTGGAAGTGAAGACATAGAATAATAATCATCATAAAATGCCTGATAACCAAAATACGCCCCTAAAAGTGAAACTGCTAAACCGAGTTCACTCACATGTATTTTTCTATCTATTAAAGCAGCGCATATTTTAGGAATATTAGATTTTGATAGTTTTCCGTACTCGTTTATTTCATTTTTAAATTTAAAAAACAGAACTGCGGAAAGATATTGTTTTATTCCATTAATTGTGGTTATTTGCTT
>ERZ650302.2230-NODE-2230-length-10461-cov-5.532097_pt1 | contig 10461 bp, 7 predicted proteins | sample MGYA00376238_ERZ650302 | MGnify/ENA primary metagenome ERZ650302 (study PRJEB26733, sample SAMN07839298) | wastewater metagenome | biome: urban; feature: wastewater treatment plant; material: waste water | place: USA: North Carolina | collected 2016-04-28 ... | reverse complement strand
GGCTACAATTGCTCCCATCTTCATCGCAGCACCAACTAAAACAGCAGTTTTATATTCAATCATTTTTAGGTATTCTGGAATGGTAACATCGTCACGCATTTCAAAATCCACATCATATTGTTGTCCTTCGCAAACTTCTAAAGCCGTTTTACTGAATAATTTTGCTAATTTCTGAAATGTTGCTGGCTCATAATTTTCAAAAAATTGATAGGCTAAAATCAACATTGCATCGCCTGATAAAATTCCGGTGTTCAAATCCCACTTTTCATGAACGGTTTGATTGCCTCTTCTCAAAGGCGCATCATCCATAATATCATCGTGAATTAATGAAAAGTTATGAAATACCTCAACTGCAGTAGCTGCAGGAATGGCTTTTTCACAATCTACATTAAAAACTTCGCTTGCCATTAAGGTCAAAACGGGACGCATTCTTTTTCCTCCAAGCGATAAAATATACTCGATAGGTTCGTATAAATTTTTAGGTTCTTTATTGGAAACAATTTGCGAAAAATGGTTGGCTATTTTCTCCTGATAGTACGATATAGAATGCATTATTTGAATTTTTTGCTAAAATACTTCAATATTCTGAAACGACACGAATATATCAAATGTTAAATTTATGTAAAAACAATGGAAACTATTTTGGTGTTAAAAGTTTCCAACATACATTTGTACCCGAAAATAAAATCCAAAAAAGCGATTTTACTGAAATGATGAAAGAAAAAATTATAAATAAAGCAAAAGAAATGTTTTTGAGACTTGGGTTCAAGAGCATTACTATGGATGATATTGCTTGCGAAATGTGTATTTCAAAAAAAACGATTTACAAGTATTTCAGCAACAAAGACATCTTAATTGAGGAAAGCATCCAAATGGTTCACAAAGAAGTTCATGAAACGATTGACCAAATTGTAGCTAAAAACTTTAACGCAATTGAAGAAAATTTCGAAATCAAGAGAATGTTTAGAGAAATGTTTAAATCAGCAGAATCATCACCTATTTATCAGCTAAAAAAACACTATCCTGAGGTTTATGCAAAAGCTTTAAGTTCTCAAATTGAAGTATGTGAAAAATGTTTTAGTGATAACATTCTAAAAGGCATCAAGGAAGGTTTATACCGAGAAAATTTAGACATTAACAATTATGTAAAATTTTACTATACCCTAATCTTCAACATCAATGAAAATACTGCTTCAGGTATTGAAGCTGAAGAGTTAGAAGTAAAAGCTTTGGAATATCACATTAGAGCAATGGCTACATTGGCTGGAATTATAGAATTAGAAAAACACCTTAAAAACCCAATTATATAAACAATGAAGAATACAATCCTCATAACATTATTAACTTTTACACTGTCGGTAAGTGCACAAGAAGTGGCACCACTAACATTAAAAGATGCTATCACTTTTGCGCTTGAAAACAAAGCAGAAGCTAAGAAAGCTAAATTAGAAGTAGAAAATAGCGAATATAAAATTCAAGAAGCTCGTTCTAGAGCTTTACCGCAAATTTCGGCTAATGGAAGCATGACATACAATCCAATTCTTCAACTAAACGCTTTACCAGGCGATTTCTTTGGAGCACCAGGAACTACAATTTTAGCACCACTTGGACAAGAATGGAACTCGGTAGCAGGCGTTTCTTTAAATCAAGCTTTGTTTGACCAATCGGTATTTACAGGTTTGAAAGCAGCTAAATCTACAAGAGAATTTTACCAAATTAATGCTCAATTAACAGAAGAACAAGTTATCGAACGTGTTGCAAATGCGTATTATCAAGTATATGTGCAACAACAAAAACTTATTGTGGTTGATAATAACTTGAAAAACACAAACAAAGTAAAAGACATCATCAAAGGTCAATATGATAATGGTTTGGCTAAAAAAATTGATTACGATAGAATTACCGTTCGTGTAAACAATATCAATTCACTTCGTCAGCAAATTTTAAATGCGATTTCGCTTCAAGAAAATGCCTTAAAATTTTATATGGGAATGCCAATGGAAAACAAAATCATCATTCCTAATACCGCTTTTGAAGTTACACCACAAGACTTATCATCAACAGCTGATGTTACTGGAAGAACCGAATATTTGTTACTTAAAAAACAAGAACAATTATTAACGTACCAAAAAAAGGCAGCTCAAGCGGCTTATTATCCAACACTTTCATTAACTGGAAGTTACAACTATATTGGTCAAGGTCCAGAAATGCCATTATTTGCAAAACCAGCTGATGGCGTTTATTGGTCAGACTTTTCTTCTATAGGATTAAGTTTAAGAGTTCCATTATTTACAGGATTTGGAACAAGAGCAAAAGTAAGACAAGCAAACAATGCATTAAGTTCGATAAAAGTAGATCTTGATGACACAAAATTAGCTTTGGATTTAGCATTTGATAATGCAAAAAAACAACTTGAAAACAGTTTGATTACCATCAACAATCAAAAAGAAAACGCGCAACTTGCTAAAGAAGTTTTTGACAATACCAATAACAACTACACACAAGGATTAGCTGCATTAACCGATTTATTAGATGCTGAAAATGCATTGGTTGAAGCACAAAACAATTATACCAGTGCTATTTTAGAATACAAATTAGCAGAAATTCAATTCATAAAATCAAAAGGAGAACTAAAAAACTTATTAAACCAATAATCAAATGAAAAAAATAATTTATATCGTTTTAGGTGTAGGATTAGTTGGAGCTACAATTGTAACTCTTGTAAATAATAAAAAACAAAATGAAGCCGATACTGCAATTGTTGCACAAGAAAATAGTAGTGTAGCGGTGCGTGTAGCAACAGTAGCTACAAATCCTATCGAAGACAATTTTATTGCGAACGGAAACTTTTCTCCGGCTCAAGAATTGGAATTTGCAGCAGAACGTTCTGGAAAAGTAATCTCAATTTTAGTTAAAGAAGGTGATAAAGTAGCAAAAGGTCAAACAATAGCTATAATTAGAGGTGATGTGGTAAGTGTTGAAGCAGAAACAGCTAATGCTAATTATCAAAATGCTCTTAATGATTACAATCGTTTTGAAAGTGCTTACAAAACTGGAGGTGTTACAAAACAACAATTAGATCAAGCTAGAATTAACATGATTAATGCAAAATCTAGATTAACTCAAGCTAATATTAATGTGGGTGACACAAGAGTAAAAGCACCTTTCGGTGGAATTATCAATAAAAAATTCATTGAAGTAGGAACTATTTTAAGCGCAATGCCACCAACAAAAATGTTTGAAATTGTGAATACAAGTTCGTTAAAACTGAAAGTAAATGTTAGTGAGCGTCAAGTGGCACAATTAAAAATTGGTTCGATTGTAAAAGTAAAAGCAAGTGTATTTCCTGACAAAGAATATACTGGAAAAGTAACTTTTATTGCTCCAAAAGCAGATACTTCTTTAAACTTCCCTATCGAAGTAGCAATTACAAACAATCCTAATAACGAAATCAAAGCAGGAATGTATGGCTCGGTAATTTTTGGTGCTCCAGAAGGAAAACAACCTGAATTAATGACAATTCCAAGAAGTGCTTTTGTAGGAAGTGTTAGTAGCAATCAAGTATTTGTGGTTGAAAACGAAATTGCAAAAATGAAAAAAGTAGTAGCTGGAAGAGTTTTTGGAGACAAAGTTGAAATTCTAAGTGGCTTAAACAATGGAGATGTAGTAGTAACTAGTGGTCAAATTAACTTAAGTGATAGCACTAAAGTTTCTATCGTAAAATAATAAAAAGGACGCTTACTTAAAATCGATTATATGAAAATTGTAGATATATCAATTAAAAGACCTTCTATGGTTATCGTACTTTTTACGATACTATTATTAGGTGGACTATACAGTTATAAACAGTTGAGTTATGAGTTAATTCCAAAATTTGAAATTAACGTAGTAACCGTTTCAACTGTTTATCCTGGAGCTTCTCCAAGTGAAGTGGAAAACACCGTAACCAAGAAAATTGAGGATGCGGTTTCTACCATGGAGAACATCAAAAAATTAGAATCAAAATCTTATGAAAGTCTATCGGTAGTAATGATTACGCTAACTGCGGATGCCGATGCCGATTATTCTTTAAATGATGCTCAACGTAAAATCAATGCAGTTTTAAAAGACTTACCTGACGATGTTGATCCGCCTTCATTAAGTAAATTCTCTTTGAGCGATTTACCAATTATGACCATTGGAGCAACAGCAAGCATGGATGAAATTGCTTTTTATGACTTGTTAGATAAAAAAATTCAACCAATTGTTTCTCGTGTTCCTGGTGTGGCACAAGTTAACTTAGTAGGTGGTGAAGAAAGAGAAATTAAAGTAAGCTTAGATGCAACTAAATTACAAGGATTTGGATTATCAGTTCCTCAAGTACAACAAGCAGTTTTATCTTCAAACTTAGATTTCCCTACAGGTAATATTAAAACTAGAGAAAACAGTACAACCATTCGTTTATCTGGAAAATATAAATCAGTTGAAGAATTACGCAACTTAGTTGTTGCTTCAAACAATGGTGTTCAAGTGCGTTTGGGTGATGTAGCTGATGTTCAAGATGCGCAAAAAGACGTAACTAAAATATCAAGAATTAACGAGAAAGGATCAATCCTTTTACAAGTTATCAAACAATCAGATGCAAATGCCGTTGAAGTTAGTAAAAAAGTAAAAGAAGCAATTGCTAAAATTGAACAAGATTACGCAAAATCAAACTTAAAATTAAAAGTTGCAAACGATAGTAGTGAATTTACCTTAACTGCTGCCGATAATGTAATGCACGATTTATTTCTTGCTATCTTTTTAGTTGCATTTGTAATGTTATTCTTCTTACACAGTTTACGTAATGCTGCTATCGTAATGGTATCGATTCCAGCTTCGTTGATTGCTACTTTCATTGGAATTTCATTAATGGGATACACGTTAAACTTAATGAGTTTACTTGGACTTTCGTTAGTAGTGGGAATCTTAGTAGACGACGCGATTGTAGTATTAGAGAACATTCACCGTCACATGGAAATGGGTAAAAACAAGGTTCGCGCAGCTTATGATGGTGCAGCCGAAATTGGATTTACTGTTACCGCCATTACTTTAGTTATCGTGGTCGTATTCTTACCAATTGCCATGAGTACTGGATTAGTTTCTAACATCATTACGCAATTTTGTGTTACAGTAATTATTGCTACATTATTGTCGTTATTGGCTTCCTTTACTATTGTGCCTTGGTTATTCTCACGTTACGGAAAATTAGAACATTTAAATAAAGAATCGTTTTTTGGAAAAATTATTTTAGGTTTTGAAAACTACCTAGATAAATTCACTCACAAAGTAACAGACATTTTAACTTGGTCTTTAAATTACAAAAAAACAACGTTAGCAATCGTTACTGTTATTTTCTTTGGTTCAATTTTCGGATTATTAGGAGGTGGATTTATTGGTGGTGAGTTCTTCTCTAAAACCGATAAAGGCGAATTCTTAGTTCAAATTGAAATGCCAAAAGATGTTTCTGTTGAGCAAACCAATTTTATGACTCAAAAAGCGGAAGCTTATCTAAAAAAAGATAAAAACATCGTTGATATGATTACCACAGTAGGTCAAACTAGTGATGGTATGGGAGCTACGCAATCTACTGCTTACAAAGCTGAAATTTTGATTTCTTTGGTTGAAAAAGCAAAACGTGATGACAACTCGTTTATATATGCGGCTAAAATCAAACGTCAGTTAGAAAAAGAATTGGTAGGAGCAAAAGTAAAAACTGTTCCTGTAGGATTATTGGGCGCAGATAAAGCACCAATTGCCTTAACGGTTACGGGGCCAAATTTTGATGATGTAATGTTATTTGCTCAAAAAGCAGCTGCTGAATTGAAAAAAGTGCCAGGAGCATCAGAAGTAAAACTAACTTCAGAAGCTGGTAATCCTGAAATTAAAGTTCAGGTGGATCGTGATAAAATGGCAGCATTAGGATTAAACCTTCAAACAGTTGGTTTAACAATGCAAACCGCTTTCAACGGAAATACTGATGGAAAATTTAGAGCAGGAGAATATGAATATGATATTAACATCAGATTCAATGAATATGATCGTTCTAACATTAATGATGTAAACAATCTGATTTTCGTAAACAACATGGGACAACAAATCAAATTATCTCAATTTGCAGAGGTAATTGAAAGTTCAGGTCCAAGTATGTTAGAAAGAAGAGACAAAAGTACCTCGGTTACGATTGAAGCACAATCTGTAGGTAAACCATCTGGTACTATTGCAACCGAATGGGAAACAGTATTCTCAAAAATGGAAAATCAAACTGAAGGTTTTGGTACTTTAGGAATTGCGTTACTTGCTGCTATTATTTTAGTTTACTTAGTAATGGTTGCCTTATATGATGACTTTGTAACACCTTTTGTAGTATTGTTTTCTATTCCATTATCATTTATTGGAGCGTTATTTGCTTTGGCATTAACAAACAACTCACTTAATATTTTCACCATTTTAGGTATTATTATGTTGATTGGTTTAGTTACGAAAAACGCTATTTTATTAGTTGACTTTGCTAATCACAGAAAAGAAGCAGGAGAAACAACTTTCAAAGCTTTAGTTCAGGCAAACCATGCACGTTTGCGTCCAATCTTAATGACTACTATTGCCATGGTAATTGGTATGATTCCAATTGCGCTTGCTAAAGGTGCTGCTGCCGAAATGAATAATGGTTTAGCATGGGTAATTATTGGTGGTTTGATTTCCTCTTTATTCTTAACATTAATTGTAGTTCCTGTAGTTTACGCTATAGTTGATAGTATTAGAGTGAAACTTGGAAGAGATGTTAAAGTAGATTATGACGCTTTAATGAAAGCTGATTATGTTCACAAAGAAATAAGCGAAGACGGATTTACACCAAAGCATTAAATTTAATTTATTGAATAAAAATGCCTCAGATAATTGAGGCATTTTTATATTTCAAAATATACTATGTCAATTAGAATAACGGTTTAAAATAAACTCAAAACCATCAATCAATGAAATTAATTTTTTCTATTTTAACGTGCTTCTTTTTTCTTTTTGCAAAAGGTCAAGAAAATAAAGAACTTAAAGAAAATGTTCAATCAGCAATTAACAACAGGTTCCCAACAACCCGAATGTTTGATCTAAAATTTGAAAATTATTTACCAACCGACTTCGATTCAGAATTATTTGACAATCCGTTTGAAAAAGGCGAAATCAAAAATCATTCTCGTTTTAGCGCAAGTGCCAATATCCCTATAATTAAAAAACAACGATGGAATATTACTTCTTCTTTTAGATATAGATATGAAGCGTTTGAGCTGAATGATGTTGCAAGTCAAATTGATAATTCGATTCCAGTTTACGATGAAAAACTAAATTATCATTATCTTTCTGGAGCTTTAAGTTTTACTTATTTTTCACAACTGTTTAAAAAACCATTTCTATATAATGCAAGTGTAATTGTTGATGGAACCGAGAAATATGCTGAACGTATAAAAGGTTTTTTTGGAGCAACGATAATCTTGAAAAAAACAGAACGAACTACAATTGGTGTCGGACTTATTGTTTTAGTGGATCCAACTTCTCCAGTTCCAGCTTCTCCAACTTTTTTAATAGATCATCGATTTAAAAATTCAAAATGGAGTTTGGATTTTATTCTACCACAACGTTTTTTGTTTAAAAGAAATTTATTCGAAAACGGAAGAATTTCTTTAGGAAGCGAACTAAATACTAACGGATTTTATACTTACATAAACCAAACCGGATTTGCAAAAGTGTATGATTACAGAACAATTGAAATAAATACGGGTTTAACCTATGAACATTGTTTTAGCAAATCAATAATTGCAACATTTAAAACCGGATTGGCAACAGTTTTCAATGCAAGAGTTTCAGAAAGAGGAAAAAATACTAACAATTATATTTTTTCTAACAAACAAGATGGAACAGGTTATTTTAGTATCGGATTTTCTTTTAATCCAAATTTAGATAAAAAAACTAAACCTTAATTTTAATTATTGGTTAAACAAAAAAGGAACTCAAATTTGAGTTCCTTTTTTTTAGAATTCGATTAATTAGTTTTTAACTAAAACATCTTTTGACCATTTTTTTACTTCAGCAATTCTACTATCTGAAAAATCTACTTCGCTTAATGAAGCATCGCTCCAAAAAAACCATTTTCCAGTTTTAGCACCTTTACTATATTCTCCAATAGATTGTTTTGAACCATCTTCGTTATAAGCCATCCATTTTCCATGTAATTTTCCGTCTAAGTAATACCCTTCTTGTTTTACTTGTCCGTTATCATAATAATATGTTGCTTTTACCATTTGGTCAACCACTTCAAATTTTGGTTTTACTTCTTGTGCAAATGACAAACTCGAAACCAATAAAACTACTGCAATTACTACTTTTTTCATACTCTTTTCTTTTTTAGGTTAACATTACAGTAACAAATATAAAATATAATTTACAATAAAAAAACTTTTACTTAACAATTTGGTAACATTGAGTAAAAACTTAACATTGAAAAAGCCAATACGTAATGTATTGGCTTTAAATTAAATATAAATATATGTTAGATTATTTCACTAAACCATCTAATAATTCTACTAATAAAGGAGATGATGGTCTTGGCGCATCAGCTTTTACAACTTTACCTGTAGGATCAATTAATAAGAATCTAGGAATCGAATTAATTCCAAATGCTTTGATAAAATCTGACATCCAGTTTTTATCAGCAAACAATTGAATTCCTCCTAATTGCTTTTCCGTAACAAATTTTTGCCATTTCTCATGATCTTTATCTACATCAACCGAAATACTAACGAATTCAATGTTTTTACCATGATATTTTTCTTCAATTTTCTTTAAATGAGGAATTTCTGCTCTACATGGACCACACCAAGTTGCCCAAACATCGATATACACGTATTTCCCTCTTAAATCTTCTAATTTCGTTTTTCCACCTTTGTGGTTTTCATAATCAAAAGAAGGAGCTGTAGTACCTTCTACTTTTTTAGCAGCCGCTTTTTGATTATAATATTGGGTTAGCATCATACCTTCTTGGGCAATTCTTGGTTTTAAAGCGCTTACTAATTTTTCATCTAAACCAGCACTTTCTAATTTTGCTAAATCTTCTTTTGCTTTTTTATCAAGAGCAGCCTTAAAAGTAGCTTCGTCTTTTTCTAATAAACCTTCAAGCTCCATTTCAAATTTCTCATCTGACAATGCTTTTTGAGCTAAAAAGTTACTTTCTTTCGAACCTTTTCCAGTATAAACAATTGTTTCGTCAAATTCTTTTGCATCCAATGTTAATTTGATATCATCGCCTCCTCTTAAATACATCATTGAAGATTCTGACCCATCACTAAATTGATGTAACCCATCAGTTACTTCAAAAGAAGCTTCAAAAACTCCTTTTTTATTAATTGGGATTACTTGTTTGAATTTATTTGGGCCAAAAACAGTTAACGTGTCACTATTTCTGTTTTCAATTTTAGCCGAAAATTTTACTTTTTCTTTTGTAGTAGTTTGTGCAAAAGAAAAACCGACTGATAATACTAATAAATAAACTAGTTTTTTCATAAAATGTGTTATAAGGTTTGTGTAAAATTATATTATTATTTTATAAAACGAAAAATAACGAATTAAAATTCTATTATTATTAACAATTGAAAACAAAAATTTTCTTTTTTGTTCTTACTTTTGCATAAAATTTTTCAAAATGTACAGAAGTCATAATTGCGGCGAATTAAACGCATCACATATTAATACAGAAGTTACCCTTGCAGGTTGGGTTCAAAAATCGAGAGATAAAGGATTTATGATTTGGGTTGATTTACGTGATCGATACGGAATCACACAATTAATCTTTGACGAACAAAGAACCGACAAAGCCGTTATTGAAAAAGCAAAATCTTTAGGAAGAGAATTTGTGATTCAAATCAAAGGAACTGTTATTGAGCGTGTTTCTAAAAACCCAAATATGGCAACGGGTGACATTGAAATTTTAGTTTCCGAATTAACTATTTTAAACGAAGCACAATTGCCTCCATTTACTATCGAAGATGAAACCGATGGTGGCGAGGACATTCGTATGAAATACCGTTATTTAGATATCAGAAGAAATCCGGTTAAAAACAACTTATTATTCCGTCATAAAGTATCGATGGAAGTTAGAAAATATCTTTCTGACCAAGGATTTTGTGATGTGGAAACGCCTTATTTAATTAAATCTACTCCAGAAGGTGCGCGTGATTTCGTGGTACCAAGTAGAATGAATGAAGGACAATTTTACGCACTTCCACAATCACCACAAACGTTCAAACAATTATTGATGGTAGGTGGAATGGACAAATATTTCCAAATTGTGAAATGTTTCCGTGACGAAGATTTACGTGCAGACCGTCAACCAGAATTTACACAAATCGATTGTGAAATGGCATTTGTTGAACAAGAAGATATTTTAAACATGTTTGA
>ERZ650302.2228-NODE-2228-length-10464-cov-8.182438_pt1 | contig 10464 bp, 5 predicted proteins | sample MGYA00376238_ERZ650302 | MGnify/ENA primary metagenome ERZ650302 (study PRJEB26733, sample SAMN07839298) | wastewater metagenome | biome: urban; feature: wastewater treatment plant; material: waste water | place: USA: North Carolina | collected 2016-04-28 ... | reverse complement strand
AGCTGTACTCTACTCACTTCGTGTACATGACTGTACCTTATTCTCTTTCGAGTTACATTTATGCTTTCGATAGTCGTTGAACAATCATTTATAGAGATCACTTATTCTTTTATAATTTTTATATTACGATATTTTATCTATTGTAGTTTTATTTATAGATAATAATTTGGATATAGCTGTTGGTTTTAGTTTAGATATATAAAGTAATTTACATATTTCATGTACCTTTTCTTCTGTTAATTGTTTATATCTAAACGGGGTGTTTTTATAAACTATAGCATGTCTGACATTATCTAAATTACTCATCCATTCTAAGTTTTCACTTTCATTATTTAAAATATCTGTATCTTTATCAGTAACAATAGAGGTTTTAAAAAATATATCCTTCAATTTTTCATTTAGTTTTTCAACATCATTATCTGTTTTACCATGCATTACTGGAGTTATAAATCCTTCAATATATTGACACCACATTTGAAAAAGTAGTTCTTTTACATCTAATAATTTGTTAATTTTTTTAGCTTTAGCTTTTTTCCGATTATAAAATATAAGCTTTTCCTTTGGGATTAACACCCCATTAAACTTAAAATCTTCTGTAGTAAAACTATAGTCGCATTCACTACTATCAAGAACTATTATTTTTTTTGTTCTTAATTCATTCCCTACTATTTCCCAAACTATTTCAGCTCCTGCAAATCCCTTCATAAAACTTTCTTCTACCAAATCTTTAACTACAAAAGATAATGAACCTTGTATCTTCTCTATATTTTTCCCAACCTTCTTGTTTGTTAGTTAATATATTGGAAGAAATTTTAAAAATTTTGTTTATTTCTTTTTCTTCTTCCAAAACAATGAGTAACTTTTCATATGCTTTGACACCATTGGCAATAAATAACTCATGAGACTGCATGAGTCCATTGGCATCTAAAGGAAACACCATAGATAATATATGGTTTTTAACTTCAGGATTTTGACTTAACACATCTAATCCATGATGTGTTATTTTGTCTTCATAGTCTTGTCTTTTAATTAAACTGTCATAGTCTAATTTTAAACTTTTAATTAAACTATAAACACCAAAAGAATCTAATATATTTTTTAATTCTTGGTTCCATTTCAGGAGCATTTTGTACTCTTTCTTGGTAATTCTCATGAAACTGCCATGCTGAGGAGCCGTAACTCCCTTAATGTCCACAGGATCAGAGAAATTACGAAGATACTTATCTGCCTTGCAGATACGGTAATGCTTAGGATGATCACTATATTGGATGTAAGCCACACGCCAAGTATCATCACCAATAAGCTGGAAGGCAGAACTTCCCTCTGTCAGTTTACTTCCCTCGAAACTTACGAAGTCATCATCGACAGGAGCGCTCCAACCATGATTGAGATATTTGCTGGTAGCAGTGAAGATACCTCTCTTTCCACCCTCTTTCTTAATGAGCATGTGATAGAGACCATCGCTCTTCAGGAAATTGATATCGGCATCGATGGTAGCATACCCCCAGTCGAAGAGTAGCTTAGGAGTGGTGAGTTTGGTAAAGGTCTTGTCAGCATAGCTGTAATACATGCGGTCGTACTTCTCCTCAGCACGGTTAAGCATGGAATAGTAAATCATGTATCCGCCCTTCTCACCGTTTTCCCAACAATAGTCAGGATCCCAGAAAATCTGAGGTGCCCATACACGGTTGATGGTGCTCCAGTCCTTATAAGGAGATGTAGCTGTGGCAGCATCGCAGAAGTTCTGCATGCCCTTGCGGAAATCGAAGGTAACGCTGGTCCAGTTCTTCAAATCCTTACTCTTCAGGAGATCGATGCCATAGTTGTCCCATTTGTGGCTCTTGCGCACGCACATATCGGTGGTAACCATGATGTATCCTTTGCCATTGTACATACGGGTGATGTAGGCATCACGGGTTCCGCCTTCAATGCGGGCATGCTCTTCTGGATTGAAGATAGGGTTGCCATCATTGATGTCCTGATAGTTGTAGCCATCACGGGAAATGGCATAGGCTGTCCACTCCCCCTTATCGCTCATGTGACAATAGAGATAACCATAATCTCCCTTTACAAGATTCTGTGCTGTCATTGGCATAAAGGCAGCCAATGCCAAAAGAACGGTTGATAATTTCTTTTTCATTTTCTGTTATTTCCTTAGTTTAATTATTATTAGTCGAAATATTGAGTGCAAATTTACACTTTATATTTGGGAATGCCAAATTATTAAGGAAAATATGGAGAGAAATCACGAATAAAACCCTTTTTTTGTTGATTATTATTCATAGGACAGGCGATGGAACCGCCTGGAACGGGGGCGGAACGAGAGTGATGAGGGCGGAACGAGGGAGAAGGAGAAAGAAAAAAGGGAGGAAAACCTCATCACTGAGGTCAACCTCCCTACACTTATAGTTAAAAATAACCGATTTATTTGTTCAGGAACTTATCTACCTGGGCAGCAATCTTTCTGCCGCTTGCCATGGCGCGTACTACCAGAGAGGCACCGCTTGCTGCATCGCCTGCCACGAATACATTCTCGGCAAATTCAGGCTGCTGTGGCTTCAGGAAGCCCATTGCCAGGAATACAGCCTCTGCCTTGATAATCTCCGGCTCACCAGCCTCTACCATCAACGGACGACCACCCTCTGGGTTTGGTTTCCAGTCGATAGGCTGAACCTTCACACCTGTCAGTTTGCCGTTTTTTCCCAGGAACTCCAGAGAGTTGATGTTCCAGCGACGGGTGCATCCTTCCTCATGACTGGAAGTTGTCTTCAGGGTGCGAGGCCAGTTTGGCCAAGGATTCTTAGGATCCTCAGGGCCTTCTACAGGCTTCGGCATGATTTCTATCTGGGTTACGCTCTTGCAACCCTGACGATGAGCAGTACCGATACAGTCGGAACCCGTATCACCACCACCGATTACCAATACATCCTTGCCCTTGCAGTTAACCAGTTCGTCCTTAGAGAACTCCATACCGGCGAGGATACGGTTCTGCTGAGAAAGAAGTTCCAGGGCAAAATAAACGCCCTTCAGCTCTCGTCCAGGAATCTTCAGGTCGCGTGCCGTTGGCGTACCGGTAGATACCACATAGGCATCGAAGCCTTCTGGCAATTTAGTTACATCTATCTGCTGATTGTATCTGAACTCGATGCCCTCCTCTTCGAGAAGACGAAGACGGCGGTCGATGATGCTCTTGTTGAGTTTGAAGTTAGGAATACCATAACGCAAGAGACCACCAGCATTCTCACGTGCCTCGAATACTGTTACCTTATATCCCTTATGGTTCAACTGGTTGGCAGCTACCAATCCCGCAGGACCAGCACCGATGACAGCCACCGTCTTGCCATTACGCTCAGGAATCTCAACATGTACATAATCCTCAGAGAAGGCGTGCTCCACGATGGCACACTCATCCTCACGGTTGGTGGTTGGCTCATGATCCATGAGATTCAATACACACGCCTTCTCGCAAAGTGCAGGACAGATGCGTCCTGTGAACTCCGGAAAGTCGTTGGTGGAATTGAGGAGACGGTAAGCCTGCTCCCAGTCGCCCTTGTAGAGGGCATCATTCCACTCCGGTGCCTTGTTGCCCAGCGGACAAGCCCAGTGACAGAAAGGCACACCACAATCCATGCAACGTGAAGCCTGCTGTCGGCGGTCGTTGCTATTCAATGTCTGTTCTACCTCGCTGAAGTCGAGGATTCTATCGTGAATTGGTCTATAACCTGCTTCCTTGCGAGGTATAGTCAAAAATGCTTTTGGATTTCCCATCTTTTTTCTAATTTTAAAATTAGTAATCTCGCTGCATATCCGCAATCTTCTGCTGCAACTTCTTTACCTGCTCCTCCTGGAGAACTCGCTTGTACTCGATTGGCACTACCTGGATGAAATCCTCTACGTAGTGGTTCCAGTCGTCGAGCATGGTACGGGCAAGCTTACTGCCGGTGTAGAGATAATGCTGACGGATCAGCTCGTGCAACTCCTTGCGATAGGTGCTGTCCTCCACGAGGTTAATCTCCACCATATCCATGTTACAGAAGTAATCGAAGTTGTGGTTCTTATCCCATACGTAGGCAACACCACCACTCATACCAGCGGCGAAGTTACGGCCGGTTTCACCGAGCACTACTACTCTACCGCCCGTCATATACTCGCAGCAGTGGTCGCCAGCACCCTCAATCACGGCGATGGCACCGGAGTTACGAACACCGAAGCGCTCGCCTACCTTACCATTGATATACAACTCACCGCTTGTGGCACCATACAATCCGGTGTTACCGGCGATGATGTTATCCTCAGCAGAGAAGTTGCTGCGGATAGGAGGAAGGATGGAAACACGACCTCCTGAAAGTCCCTTGGCGAAATAGTCATTGGTCTCACCTTCGAGTTTGAAATCCACTCCCTTAACCAGGAAGGCACCGAAGCTCTGACCTGCAGAACCCTTGAACTTCACGTTCACGGTCTTGTCTGGAAGACCAGCCTCACCATATTTCTCGGCAATCATACCGCTCAGCATCACACCGGCAGCACGGTCGGTATTCTTGATGGCAAAATCGAGGTTCACTTCTTCCTGATTCTCGATGGCACGCTGTGCACCACGAATCAACTGCTGGTCGAGTACATTGTCGAGGTCATGAATCTGCTCGGTAGTATGATAGAGCGAGCAATGACCTGTCTCACGATGCAAGAGACGAGAGAAATCGAGCAAGTCGGCCTTCTCCTTGATGCTCTTGGCCACCTCTGGCTCTACGGCATCCGAACCCTCGGTAGGAACAATCTCCTCATCCTTCTTGCGGACGATGAGCTCGGTATGACCGATGATATCGTTCAATGAGGTGTAACCCATCTCTGCCAGATATTCACGAACCTCCTCAGCGAGGAAGCGGAAGTAGTTGATAAGATACTTGTAGCTGCCACGGAAGTGCGCACGGAGCTTAGGATCCTGTGTGGCAACACCCATAGGACAGGTATTCAAGTTACACTTACGCATCATGACACAACCCAAAACGATGAGGGCTGCCGTACCGAAACTGAATTCCTCAGCACCGAGCAAAGCCATCAGGATGATGTCACGACCGCTCTTCAACTGACCATCTACCTGCAGACGAACCTGTCCGCGAAGACCGTTTTTCACCAGTGTCTGCTGGGTTTCAGAAAGTCCGATTTCAGGAGAGATACCAGCGAAACGCATACTTGATGCAGGGCTGGCACCTGTACCACCCTCAGCACCAGAGATAACGATGAGGTCGGCCTTTGCCTTAGCCACACCGGCAGCGATGGTACCCACACCACTCTCAGCAACCAACTTCACAGAGATAGCCGCCTTAGGGTTTACGTTCTTGAGGTCGAAGATGAGCTGAGCCAAATCCTCGATACTGTAGATATCGTGATGAGGTGGAGGAGAAATCAAGCTGATGCCAGGAATAGAGTGACGGGTCTTGGCAATGACCTCGTTAACCTTGAAGCCAGGCAACTGACCACCCTCACCCGGTTTAGCACCCTGTGCCACCTTGATCTGGATTTCCTCTGCATTTACCAAATATTCTGTAGTCACACCGAATCGACCGGAAGCCACCTGCTTGGTCTTGCTTGAGAGGCTGATGCCATCCTGTGTAGAATGGAATCGCTCGTTATCCTCACCACCTTCACCGGTATTGCTTCGGGCACCGAGGGCGTTCATGGCGAGTGCCATTGCCTCGTGAGCCTCTTTGGAGAGGGCACCGAAACTCATCGCACCGGTAACGAAGTGCTTCACGATTTCCTCTACCGGCTCCACCTTATCTATAGAGATAGGATTCTTGCGGAAGCTGAAGAAGTCGCGGATGAAGATAGGCTCCTGCTTATCGTCAACGAGATGTGTATATTTCTTGAAGAGATCATAATCGCCCTTGCGGGTTGCGAGCTGCAGGGTGGCGATGGTCTCTGGGTTCCAAGCGTGCTTGATACCGTCCTTGCGGTAGTGGAACTGTCCCATACTTGGCAGGAACTCGAGCTTCTTGGTCTCGAATGCCTTGTCGTGCAGGCGGATGGCATCACGGGCGATGGTCTCGAGTCCGATACCGCCGATGGTGCTCACCTCTGTTCCGAAGTAGCTCTTCAGAAGGCTCTCGCTCAAACCGATGCTCTCGAAGATCTTGGCACCACGATAGCTTCGGATGGTAGAGATACCCATCTTAGCCATAATCTTGAACAAGCCCTTCTTCACAGCCTTGATGTAGTTCTGCTCGGCTGTATGGTAATCCTCCTGAATCTTTCCCTTCTTTACAAGGTCGTCGAGGATGGCGTATGTCAAGTATGGACAGAGGGCTGATGCACCGTAACCCAACAGGAGGGCTGCATGCATTACCTCACGAATCTCACCGCTCTCTACGATGAGGGCTGTCTGCACACGCTTGCCGGCATCAATCAGATAATGATGTACGGCACTCACGGCAAGCAGAGATGGAATGGCGGCATGAGTTTCATCCACGCCACGGTCGCTCAAGATGATGTAGTTGTAGCCATCATCCACGCTCTGGGCAGCCTGCTTGCAGAGTTCATCCAAAGCCTCGTGCAGTCCTTCTTCGCCCTTGGCGGTTTCGAAGAGCATGTGGAGTTTTACTGTATTAAATCCCTTGTAGCGGATATTCTGAAGGATATCCAGCTGGGTATTGGTCAGGATAGGATGTGGCAGACGAACCATCTTGCAGTTGCTCTCGTCTGGGTTCAGAATGCCGGAACCTACACGGCCGATATACTCGGTAAGACTCATCACGAGGTTCTCACGGATGGAGTCGATGGCAGGGTTGGTAACCTGAGCAAACTGCTGACGGAAGTAGTTGAAGAAAATCTGTGGCTGGTCGGAAAGCACAGCAAGCGGAGTATCATTACCCATAGAAGCAGTAGGTTCCTGACCCTTGGTAGCCATTGGGATGATAGTACCGTCGATATCTTCCTCGCCAAAACCGAATTCCAATTCCTTGCGAGTGAGGTTGTCCACACCATTTTCCACCTTACGACCACTGCGAAGTTTCTCCAGTTCAATACGGTTGGTGTTCAACCACTGGCGATATGGATGCTGGGCAGCCAGGCGCTCCTTGATTTCACCATCGTAGTAGATCTTACCCTCCTGTGTATCGATGAGGAGAATCTTACCAGGCTGCAGACGACCCTTCTCGGCAATCTCAGTAGGATCGAAATCCATCACACCTACTTCAGATGCGACTACCATCATATCGTTCTTGGTGATGGTATAGCGTGCAGGGCGCAGACCATTTCTATCGAGCATACCACCGGCATAACGGCCATCGCTGAAGAGCAGGGCGGCAGGACCATCCCATGGCTCCATCAGGATAGAGTGGTACTCATAGAATGCCTTCAGATCCTCAGAGATAGGGTTCTTGTCGTTGAAGCTCTCAGGCACCATCACAGCCATGGCATGAGGCAATGACAGACCGCTCATCACGAAGAACTCAAATACATTGTCGAGGCTGGCAGAGTCACTCATATCAGGCTGGACGATAGGAGAAATCTCACGGATATCGCCCAAAGCCTCGCTGCTCAACACACTCTCACGAGCCTTCATCCAGGCACGGTTACCACGGATGGTGTTAATCTCACCATTGTGGGCAAGGAGACGGAATGGCTGAGCCAGACTCCATGTTGGGAAGGTGTTGGTAGAGAAGCGGGAGTGAACCAGAGCCAGACCGCTTGTGAAATAATTATTGGTCAAGTCAGGATAATATTGGCGCAACTGGAGGCTGCTCAACATACCCTTATATACGATGTTCGAATTAGACAACGAACAAATAAAGAAATCAGGATCACTGACACGTTTCTCAATACGTTTACGGATAAGATAGAGGGTGCGCTCAAAGACAGGCACCTTATCATCTGTAACACCTGTGATAAACACCTGTTTGATAGCTGGTTCGTTACTCAAAGCAGCCTCACCCAAACAATCAGGGTTAGTAGGCACATTGCGGAGATGCATCAGCTGCAATCCCTCGCGTTCAATTTCCTCAATCATGATAGAGAGAATATCCTGCTGTTTCTTCTCATCCTTAGGCAAGAAGACGAGACCCGTACCATATTTACCTTTTTCTGGCACTGGGATACCCTGAAGAAGAATAAACTCATGTGGAATCTGGAGCATGATACCGGCACCATCACCCGTCTTGTTATCGGCACCCTCTGCACCACGATGACGCATGTTCTCGAGTACCTTCAAGGCGTTATCGACCAGCTCATGACTCTTGTTACCGTGGATATTCACCACCATACCTACGCCACACGCATCGTGCTCATAGGCTGAACTGTACAATCCTTTTTCCATTTCTTGTTCGTTTTATATCGGTTATTTCTAACTATTTTTCTTACTTAAATATGAAGTACAAAGTGATTCTTCACTCTCCACTCTTCACTTATTTATACGCCTGTTCGTGAACTCCCGCCACGGCTCTGCCGCTAGGGTCGTTCTGGTTCTTGAATGAGGCATCCCAGGCAAGGGCTTCGGCTGTAGAACATGCTACGCTAGGCACACTAGGTACGCTCTTGGCAGCGCTGTCGCTTGGGAAATGCTCGGCGAAGATAGAACGATAATAATACTCCTCCTTATTCTGTGGAGGGTTGATAGGGAATCGCTCAGCAGCATGCGCCATCTGCTCATCGCTGACGGCAGATGCGGTAATCTGCTTCAGGGTATCAATCCATGAATAGCCCACACCATCGGAGAACTGTTCCTTCTGTCGCCATGCCACTTCTTCTGGAAGCAAATCGGCAAATGCCTCACGAACCACCTTTTTCTCGATGGTCTTATCCGGACACATCTTCAAAACCGGGTTCATACCCATCGCTACATCCAGGAACTCCTTGTCGAGGAAAGGCACACGGCCCTCGATGCCCCATGCAGCCAAACTCTTGTTGGCTCTCAGACAATCGTAGAGATAGAGTTTACCCAACTTTCGTACGGTTTCCTCATGGAATGCCTTGGCATCCGGTGCTTTATGGAAGTAGAGATAACCTCCAAATACCTCGTCGGCACCCTCGCCCGAAAGCACCATCTTGATACCCATGCTTCGGATGACTCTCGCTAAAAGATACATCGGGGTAGATGCACGCACAGTGGTAACATCATAGGTCTCGATGAAATAGATGACATCACGGATAGCATCCAGACCTTCCTGAATGGTATAGTTGATTTCGTGATGCACAGTTCCGATGTGTTCGGCAACCAAACGTGCCTTTGCCAGATCAGGCGCACCCTTCAAACCAACAGCGAAGGAGTGCAGACGTGGCCAATATGCCTTGGTCTCTCCCCCATTCTCTACACGGGTAGAAGAATATTTCTCGGCTACAGCAGAGATAACAGAAGAATCAAGACCACCACTGAGAAGGACACCGTAAGGTACATCGCTCATCAACTGGCGTTTGACAGAAGCTTCGAGAGCATCATGGATTTCCTTTACCGCAGCTTTCTCCTGAGGTTCAGCATCCTTCAGCTGTTCTTCAGCCTTCTTGGCATCATCAATCTGATATTTTTTCTGCATGGCAGCATACTCAAACCAATCGCGTGTATAGTAACGCTTCATGCCAGGGTTCTTGCTATAATAATAATGGCCCGGGAGGAATGGCTCGTAGTGGTCGCACTGACCTTCCAGAGCCTTCAACTCGCTTGCCACCAGCACTTTTCCATCCTTATCATAACCAATATAAAGAGGAATAACACCGATAGGGTCGCGGGCGATGAGAAACTCATCACGTTCGGCATCGTAAAGGGCGAAGGCAAAGATACCGTTCAGCTCTTCAAGCATCTTGGAGATACGGGCGTGGAGCGCATCCTCACCTTTATATATTAAGGAATCAAAGTCGGAATCTGCTCGCATCTCACGATAGAGAGAAAGAATCACCTCACAGTCGGAACCGGTCTGATACTGGTATTTGCCGGCAAAACGAGCACGGATGTCCTGATGATTATAAATCTCACCGTTTACGGCAAGCACCTGTTTTTTGTCTGGTGCAAACAAAGGTTGGCGACCACTTTCAGGGTCTACAATACTCAGACGCTCATGTGCCAGGATAGCTGAACCACCACAGTAGATTCCACTCCAGTCTGGTCCGCGATGGCGAATCTTCTGGCTCATACGAAGCGCTTGCTGTCGCAATTCAGGAGTCTGCTCCTGAATATTGAAGATAGATACGATTCCACACATAAATCTTTTCCTTTCTTTTACGGTTATTTTTAACTATTATTCTCTCTTATTCACCTTGGCATGTCCAATCCATTCTTTTAGGAGCAAACCAAGCAAAAACAAAGCTTAAAATTACTTTTTGCTATGTTTCGGGTGCAAAATTACAACTTTTTGTTAGAATAAAGAAAAGAATAGTAGCATTTTGTCTTTACTTTATCATAATAATAACATATTAACGCATATTATATTAAAATACATGATAAACTGAAAAGAAAAAGATACTATTTAATTACAATCT
>ERZ650302.2226-NODE-2226-length-10469-cov-4.010371_pt1 | contig 10469 bp, 8 predicted proteins | sample MGYA00376238_ERZ650302 | MGnify/ENA primary metagenome ERZ650302 (study PRJEB26733, sample SAMN07839298) | wastewater metagenome | biome: urban; feature: wastewater treatment plant; material: waste water | place: USA: North Carolina | collected 2016-04-28 ... | reverse complement strand
AACCCACCGAAGCGAGTCCGGCGTTTACGCCTAACCGCAGTAGGAATCCTCGTCGCCGTACGACTTATTCCATATTGAAGCATAGTTTGGCGATGTATCAGCTATAAGCCTTACTGGAAAAGCGTTTGGTGCACTTAGGCGATATATGTAAAAGTACATCGTAATACATCATAACTCTCAAGCGCCGATACTATCATCGGCGCTTTTCTTTGCTCGTATGCATGTACAGTTCCACATCAGGAAAACATGATAGCGAGGCTAATAACCATGATTTTCATATGGTACCATCAGTACTCATTTCTGGTCGTGAGGCAGTCAATGAGCACCCCTGAAGATACACCATCGGCAACAAATACTGTTCACTCCGAGACCGTCAGGGTTGTTCTATACCTGATCCTGGTCCTCTGTCTCCTGCTTTATGTGTATAGCAATCTGCACGCGCCTTCCGGACTTCCTTCCTGGATAGTCGATAACCTTCTGGGCATTAAATGCGTTTTGACCGGATGCCTTGGGGGCAGCCTTTACTGTCTACGAGCTGTTTACCTGAATCGCTGCGTTCGGAATAGCTGGGACCCCAGGTGGTTGCCTTGGTATTACCTGCGCCCTCTCACCAGCGCCGTTTGCGGGCTGGCCGCGTACTTGTGTCTTCGTGCTGGGCTCGTTGTTCTGGATGCGTCCCAGCAGGACAGTGCTGCTGGAGATTATGGGTACTTGGTCTTTGCTCTTTTTGCCGGGATCAATGTGGACCGGTTCATGGCCAAGATGGAGGACCTCGGCCAGAGTCTGTTTGGTATAGAGCTCAGCAGGACAGCTAAAGCATCGAAAGAATCGAAAGAATCGAAAGAATCGTCGCAGGATAAAACCAAAACAGAGGAGTGAGCCATGGTAGCAAGAATAACCTTCTTCCCGGTTGGGAATGGAGATATGACACTGATTGAGACTGAGGACAATAAGCGGATCCTGATTGATTGTCGCATCAGGGCTGGGGATGACTATCCGGATGTCATCTCAATGCTTACCGAGCGATTACGGAAGGATGAGAAGGGGCGTCCCTATGTGGATGTCTTTGTTTGTTCTCACCCTCACGACGACCATTGCGGCGGGATCAGTGAGCACTTTTACCTCGGTAAGCCGGAAGACTACGCAGACAAAAGCAAGAAGATCTTCATCAATGAAATCTGGGCGAGCCCAATCGTATTTAAACGGGCCAACCAAACGGACCACAAACTCACTGATGATGCCAGAGCTCTTCACGCAGAGATCCGTCGTCGCATTCGTCTGTATCAAGAGCGGCAATGCATTCAGGGTGTGGGTAACCAGGTCCTGATCTTGACCGAGGACGAAGATGGCAACCTCGATAACACCCACCAGATCCTGTGCCCGCGAGATTCTGAGATTAGTCGCATCAACAACAAGTCTTCATCGGTATTTCGCGCCCGGGTTTTGGGTCCAGCCCCAAAATCGGATATTGAGGAGCAAGAAGTAGCCCTTGGTCTGAACGAAAGTAGCGTCATCATGAACTATCAGATCACGGGCGATGGGCAGTCGATTCAGTTTCTCACGGGCGGAGATGCCAAGGTGGTCTGCTGGGATGTCCTGTGGGAACACCTGGAGGCTGATGGGCATACGCACTGGCTTGAATATGACTTGCTGCAAGCCCCGCATCATTGCTCATGGCGATCACTATCTCATGACAGCTGGAAGGACAAAAAGGCGGCCAATGAAACGGCAGAAATATCTGAAGCCGCATGGAACGCGCTGAGCCTGGCTAAAGATGGGGCGTTCATTGTTTCAAGCAGCAAGCCAATCCATGACGACGACAAAGATCCGCCATCATTTGCGGCTATGAAGGAATATCGGAAGATCCTGGGCTCTGATAAGGCCAACTTCACATGCGTTGCCGACCATCAAAAAGAGGGCGAAGAAACGCCCCTGGAGTTTTGGATCACCAGTGATGGGCTGACGAGGAATCCCCCCAAGAAGTTATCGCTGTCGGGGACCGGTAATAACTCGGTAAATTTGAGTGATGATGGACGCGGGTATGCTTGATGGCGCACACGCCGAGGAGCAGATCACTGATCTGCTCCGTCCATACGGCGGTTATCGGCTAACCGCGGATCAGTTATCAGCTTGCCCCGGGGGGCCAGCATTTGGCTGGGAGATCCCAGTCAATGTCAGACATCGAGGCCGCCCGGTCCGGCTCCGCCTGCAGTTTCATAAATCCATTGAAGGCTGTATACCGGAAGTCTACGTGTCCACGCCGGACATTAAGCCACTCGAGCTTCCCCATGTCGAAGCCAGCGGGCGGCTATGCATACTGCCATCGAACGCCATCATTGATACAACGAACTATGCCTACCTCGTGTACCTGCTTGCTCGGGCGGAAGACCTTCTCAGCAAAGCAGTAACGGGTGAGCTCGATCGCGACTTCCAGGCTGAAATATTGAGCTACTGGGCTTATCACTGCAAACAATTCACCAGCGAGGCGATAAGCCTATGTGACTTGAATAACCAGGCCAGTCGAGAGATCTACTGCTTCAGCACCAAAGCAGGCTTGGTATATGCGGACAGTGAGGCTGATTTAATCCGATGGCTTGATAACCGGCAGATTTTAGTGCCACCCAGGGGAGAGAAGCCTCACGGAAAGGTAAAAGCGCGGAGAGTAAAGAAACCCAAGCGGCGGGAACGAATGCTGGCGGGGATCCGCAAGTCGATGCTATTGGCAATCGATGGTGCTTGGGCACCCTCCGACTATCCGTCGACCATCTCTGATCTGCTTGCGATGGTCCCGGATGAACGCTCCCGAAAACAACTGGCCACGATGCTGTGTCATGTCTTGATGAATGACAGTATTCGCCAGCCAGGCGCATTGGTAACAATGCAGACATCTACAGGCCCCTGTGTGCTCGGGTTGCGATTTGAACGAAACCTAATAAGCCCTAAGCAGAATGACTGGGCATCTCGGCCTGTTCTGACGGGGTTTAGAGATGCATTGCCTCTGCAGGTGCTAGTCAACCGATGTCGCACAATGAAGGTCTTCGGGCAGCTGATCCGGCGGATGGATAACAGCTGGGTGTATGGCCGAGACAAGAACCCTGCGGTAAGTGCCCTCTGTCAACATCGAGTGGCCATCATCGGGTGCGGATCCGTCGGTGCCGCAATCGCCAAACTACTACTGCAGTCCGGCATTACCACCATAGACCTCTGGGATGATGAACTGCTGGGGACGGAAAATTGCTCACGTCACGTTCTGGGCCTCAATTCAGCCGGAATGGCGAAGGTGTCCGCTTTAAAGACCACGCTCGCCAGTGCATTTCCAAACGCTACCATCACCGCGAATGCCAACGAGTGGACATCCGCGGAGAGCGCCTGCTTGGAGGCTATGTGCCGTGCAGATATCGTCGTCAGTTGCACCGCCGATTGGACGACAGATCAGCAGCTGTTACGAGCACAGTCTCATGCGTTGTCGGCCCCTCCCATTGTTTTTGCGATGGTTGAAGCTCACGCAATGGCCGGTCATGTGATTGTGAATCCAAGTGGTTCCGAGGCGTTCAACAGCTTGCATCATTGTTCAGGTCAGCGCGTCGGGGCATTACGTGTGCCGGTGATCCATTGGCAAGGTGCTAGAACAACTCACCAGGTACCAGCCTGCGGCGGGATATTCCAGCCCTATGGCGTTGTCCCCCTGACGCACATACAGGCCTTAGCGGCGCGTGTGGTCCTCTCATTGATTGACGATGAAGCTGCTCCCACAGTCTTTGTGTGGCTTGGTAGCTCTCGGGAGCTGATTAAACTGGGAGGGCAGTGGAATGAATCATGGATTGAAGCGTTTGGGGATCCTGGTACGGGCGATCGGGTTGTGGAGCTTGAATACACTGGGGGGGGCGATGGCTGGAAGGTCAGGGCATAAATACTACTGTCCAGATCTGGGGCTAACAGTGCACTTACCGGGAGCAGTGCTCGCTCAGTTGTGGGGATATAGACAAACCACATCGGCAGCTAAGGAATCGGGGGGCATGCTTTTTACTCGCATCCTAGCCGGGAGCAGTGTAGAGGTGTCGGCAATATCTCTGCCTCGCGGTGGTGATCGCGCCACTCCGACCAGCTTTATCCCGGACCGAGCCCGGGGCAGGAAAGAAATCGAGCGCCGATTTCGTAGGGGGCAGCATTTCATTGGCGAATGGCACAGTCACTATGAGCGACATCCAACCCCGTCGCCAAAAGATAAGTCCACAATCCAGTCACTGTTTCGATCATCTACGCATGACCTACCGATGTTCCTGATGTTGATTATCTCCAGTGAAGCCGATGCATCACAGCTTCATATCTCAGCCACCAATGGGAAAGAACTTTATGAGTTCGTATACCAGGGAGCCGATACAGTATTTGTGTAATATGGAAATGTTGTGCAACCAAATTCTCTTTGGTTAAAGTTGATGGCTCAATGCCAAATTCTGCTCAACTCCCTATTAAGATCTCGCAACCGGTACACAGTTCTTCACTCATAACCCACCACTTGCGGTCTGAGCCTCGGAAAACCTACATGGGTCAGACGCCCAACACCCTGCGAATTGCCCAAGCAAAGCCAACCTCGAATATTGTGCGGCCTCGCTCGTTGACGATTTCACCGTGGCTGCCTTCCTTCAAACCGCGATCTTCGAGGTAGTCTGGCGACACCGCCTTCTCTAGTGCCTCTCGCTCAGAGGGGGTCAGTTGCGCAGACAGTTCCACCACAGCCACCGGTGCGCCAGTCGCGGACGTGACGGTTGCCCCCAACGGGCGCCGGTCCACATTCACCTGTGTGTGAGCCTTGAGAGTGTTGAGCTGCGCCTTGAGCTTGTCACGCTCGGCGATGATGGCCTGCATGATGGAGCGAATAGCCGGGTCTTCAATGCGCATCAGGTAGTCGTGGCTGGCCAGTCTCTTGGTTGGCTTGGGTGCGGGCGGGCCGGCGTAAGCGGCCCAGGCCTCGATAAGCGCCTTATAGTCGGCGGATTGGGCGTTGTAGAGAGCTCGGCCCTTCATGATGCCATCGGCCTCAGCCAGACGACCGATGGTTGATACCGAGAAGTCACGCGACCCAGCCTCGTGCTGCTTGCGACACAACTCGTGCATCTTGGTGAGGTTGTTTCGACGGTTCGAGCGCTCGGCCTTGGCAAGCAGTGACTCCAACACGGCGTCAGGGTGAATATCTGTTGTTCTACTCATGATTAATTCCATTCCAAGTTCGGGTGTCCGGGCAGAAATGCAGCGGTGTGGCGGACTGTAGGCAGCTGCGTGGCCAGGTTAAGGTCCAGGTATTCGCTCAGCCGCTCGCCAGCATCCATCAGGCGGATGACTTCACGTTGGCCTAGCGCCAGGTTCGATGGGTTCATCTGCTGCGCCAGGTGGCGCATAAAGGCGTTACCGGCAAGCAGTTGTTCCTGTTCGCTCAGCAGCATGAACAGCGGCGGCAACTTGTCGCGATAAAGGACGGCATCGAGCAACTGGCTGCGTCGAAACACCGCCTTGCCCGGCTCCAGGTCTGGATAGAGCTCGACGCTCTCACAGACACCGGCCAGTTGAAGTAGCTCCGACTCCGTTTCCTCAAAAACGGCCTGCACATCGCATAACGTGCCCGCTGCTACCAGTTGCGTGCTGTCGCCAGTGTGCGCTTCGAGTGCAGTCTTGCAGCGCTCGATGAGCCGCCAGCAAGCCACCAGGTCTTCCGCCGAGTCACTAAAACGCTTCATGGCGCTCTCCCACAGCCGCTCGGCTTGCTTGTAAGCATCTAGCCGGGCAAATGACTGACCAGCCGCTTCCGCATCAGCCTTGTCCTTTTTCAGGGCCTGGAGGTCGTTTTCCCGGGCAATGCAGGCGTTGCGCGCCTCGTCGAAGTGGTAGGCCAGCGTGTTGAAGTGGGCGGTCAAGGCTGGCAGGTGTTGCGGCGCAGTGACAAACCAACGACAGCGCACACAGTTGCGGCTGCCGCCCGGGGCAGGACCATATTTCGGATTGGACAGAGAACCAATTTTTGCTCCGCCGTTATAGCACCCCCCCACCGCGCTGTTATCTTCAGTCTCACTGGTGTTGCCGCCAACCAGACACAGTCCATGGTGCATCGGCATCCAGCCTACAGGGTTACGCGCCGCCGGATGCTGCGGAATGGCGGCAGCCAAAGACGGCACGCTGTTGCAGATAGCCTGTTCAAGGAGTGCCCCGTGTTCCGTGTCGAGCAGGAAGTTATGGATGCTCTCTTCCTTGGCGGCTTCCAACCGCTCCGCCGCACCGAGCAATACGTCACTGATGTGCGTCGCGCCCGGCTTGGTATAGTACAGCGTCATCAACAGGCGGCTGTGCCCGACAAGCTTTTGCAGGATAGGGAACGGCACCTGCCCTTCCAGCGCTAGCGCGGTGATGAGGGAGACCCGGAGACTGTGCAGCGGGAAGAGAGTCGTGTAAATACCTTGCCTTCTCTTCTCAGGAGGTGGCAACAAACAAATGGCCACTCCATTTTGATGCGTTTCCTTACGTTCAACGAGCCGCATTTCAAACGCACCCAATAGAGCAAACCACGCTGATTCCAACCCATCCATACCCACCGGCAGATGACGCTCTCCGTTTCGTGCCTCAGGCATCCTAAAGAGAAAGCACGCATCAGGATAACCAGCGAGTTGGACCTCGCTTTTTGCCTTAATGTGGCGCCCATCCAGTGCAGACCAAGACGTGCGCCGCGAGACCGGGTTGTATTTTTCCTGCCAGTTGCGCAGCTTTTCCAGCCAGTAAAACACATCTTGATGTACTGGACCGCCAGAGGACCACGGCAGGATATAGCCTTTCTCGGGGCCTGATTTGGCGATATCAGCGGTCTTGTTTGTGTTGATGTAGAGCACGGTCGAAACCGCCTCGCCGTCGGCGAGCACGGTGCTACGACGAAACACGCCCTGTTGCAGAGGACGCCGCTCACTACCCTGTGCGAGTCGGCTCGGGTTCAACGACCAGGCGCCGTCGGCGTAGCGCCAGGTATCCGCTTCGCCCGAGTCAAGCATACGGACTTGCATGGTGCGCAGCGGCAGGATGAGCTTTACCAGCAGCGCCACCCAACGTACCGGGCTCCACATCTCCAGGCGAACACCATTAGTCATCGGGCGCTCGCGCCACACACAGTCTGGGTCGTTCTGGTCAATTAGGTCGGCTGTTACTGCAAACCAATCCTGTGCCTCACCCTTACGGCGACCACTTTTGAATCCTAGTGCACTCTGCACCCACTGCCAGTCCCTGAAGTGTGGCCCCGCTGCCAGCATCTGGCGCAGCTCATCTATGTAGCCGTAGGGCAGTGGCGAATGCACGCTCTCATCGCGCCTGGGCAAGCAGCTGCTGGACATCCGGGGTACCGGGTTACGGAAGGCCGGTGATATGACCGGCTGACCGTCATCGCCGGGTGCACTAAACTCACGCAACAGCACAAAGTGCAGAAATGCGTGGATGCAATTGTTGTACTTGATACCCTTCTCCGAATCTGGGCAGGCGACTTGGTAAAAGCTTGGCGAGACCGTGTTGTGCGCCAGCAGCACAGCCGGGTCAAGCGGTAGACCCTGCTGGATGAGGTAGCGTTCGAGGAACGCAACCAGCGCACTGAGCCGCACGCCGAGCCCGAGTGTTTCCCCTTTGAGCCACTCCACCGCCAGGACTCGCCAGGAGTCGAGCTGCGGATACTCCCGTGCGACCCAGCCCAGGGATGTGTCCGTATCGCGCTGTACTCCTGTTTTTTTTTGCGCAGGGTGAGTGACAGCGCTGGCCGAGGTTGCTTTCTTCTTCTCAGGCATGGCAAATCCTTAGTAGTTCATATGGTGTCGGGCAGCAACAGGCCCGGCGTAGCAGTTGTCTCAACCCGTCCGGCCGATAGTCGCTGCGCAGCCGCCTCCAGTGCAGCCAAGGCCTCTCGGCTATTCGCCTGCGTGTAGACTTCCTGGCTCTCCAGTGAGGCGTGGTGCATAAAGCGGCGGATAAGAGCCTTGTCGATGCCGGCGTTCATGAGTCGGCGACCGTAGGCGTGGCGATGACCATGGGGTGTTGTACCCAACGCCTTGCTCACCGTGAGGCCGATGCGCTCGCAAGCTGCCGCGTGGGCCTTGTTGTACTGAGTGAGCGTGTACATGGCACCAACGGGTTCTCGGGCGAGGTTGATGAAGGCAAAGGGGTGGTCGCGCTCACTGCGTGCCACCTGCACTAGGTAGCGGTGCCACAGCTGTAGAAACCACTCGCCATACTGCGGCAGGAACCAGTACGCCTGCTTGTAATAAGCCCCATCGTGCATGCCACCTTTCCAGCCGGCATGCAGGCGGCCCATGATGTCTGTGCGAGGCGCTAGGCCAAACTTCTGGGAGAGGTACTCCGCCCGATTGCCCTTGCGGGGACGTCCTTGTGCGTCACGCCAATCGGCGGGCGCAGCACCATGGCTCGGGTGGTGGATGCAAACCAGGGCCTGAGCTGGATTGGCAGGATCCGGCAACACATCCTGAATGTAGAGGTGGGATGGCTCCGACTCCCGAAAACCGGCACCGTGCAGCAGCAAGGTGATGAGCATGCCACGATAATCCTGGCGTCCGCCTGCGCAGAACCCCTTAACCAGAAACTCCTCGAAGCGCTCTTCTGGAAAGGCAGGCGGCTCACCTCGATCAACCTTGGGCAGGCGCTGCCCTCTAATTCGATGCCCGGTCTGGGTTGGTGACGCATTGGCCGCCCAGGTATGCCCTAAGAACGCTTTACTACGCCGATACTGATAAGCGGCTTCATCGGTCTGCCGGTCGAAGGCTCCACCGGCGTAGCGCGGATTGACCTGTGCCGATGCGGGACGCATTTCGCCCAACCAGTCGAAGAAGTCTGAGAGGTGGGTGATGATGTGCGAGGCATCCTGTGGTGAACGCGGTGCCCAGCATAGTCCGCTTGGGTCGAGCCCTGTATCGCGATCGAAGGTGCCGGTGTAGAGCCGCTGAGCGAAGTTCTGGAACAGGCGGTAAGTGTCGCGCTCGGCAGGGTTGGTCTGGAGATACTCAAGAAACATCCGCACGGAGCGGCTTACCTTTGACATCCACGTGAGGCTGCGGTCGTGGCTGCGATAGAGGCAGTAGTCAAGCAACGGCTCCAGCACCCCTGCTGGTGTCAGCAAAGCGGGGATCTCAGTGCAGGCGCCAGTAGCATCGGTATAGACGCCAGCCTTAACGGTTACGAACATTTCATCACCTTCTGCGTGGTTCAGTTTCCGCCAGCTTCAACACTTTGCACCCTCTGCTCAAGCAACTCAGCTTTCACGGACAGTCTGCTGCTGGACTCCACTTACACTACAACCTTTATCTTATTGACTCCACATGGAATGTATTATTATGGAATAGCTTTACATATCTTGAGATAAAGAAAAGCCCCTGCAAGAGGGGCATTCATTAGGAATTACTATTTAAAAGCAGTACAGTTATGTCAGCAGAAAAGAAAAAAGAGTTGCAGGTAGCCGCTTTGGAGAACGGTACCGCCATTGATCATATCCCCCCCCGTCAGCTATTTAAGGTAGCCGACATGTTAAGTTTGAAGGAACTTGAAAACACAATTACAATCGGGAACAATTTCCATAGTAAAAAGATGGGAAGCAAAGGTATTATCAAAATTGCCGATAAGTTTTTTGAAGAAGATGTGATTAACCGCATCGCCCTGATAGCTCCTAATGTAATTCTGAATATCATACGCGATTACGAGGTTGTTGAGAAGAAAACCGTTGAACTCCCTGATGAACTGGTTGGGCTGGTTAAATGTAATAATCCCAAATGTATTACGAACAACGAACCGATGCCAACCCGCTTTGATGTGATAGATAAGGAGTCGGGAACCGTAAAATGCCGTTACTGCGAACGAAAAATAAATAAAGAAGATATTATTATTTTATGAAGCAAGACTGGAAGCCGGGTACAATGATCTATCCGGTACCTGCTGTAATGGTGAGTTGTGGCAGCGAACCTTCCGAGTACAATATTATAACTGTCAGCTGGGTTGGTACTATCTGTACCAATCCGGCTATGTGTTATATATCCATACGGCCCGGACGGCATTCGTATCCGATTCTAAAAAAGAATATGGAATTTGTAATCAATCTTACTACCCGAGAAATGGCTTATGCAACCGATTGGTGCGGTGTAAGTTCCGGTAAAGATTATAACAAATTTAAAGAAATGAATCTTACTCCCGGCAAGTCAAAGTTAGTCAGTGCACCTATAATTGAAGAGTCTCCTCTTTGTATTGAATGCCGGGTGAAAGAGGTATTAGCACTTGGAAGCCACGATATGTTTATTGCCGATGTGGTAAATGTACAGGCAGACGATGCCTACCTCGATCCAGAAACAGGGGCTTTCGATATGCAAAGAGCCGATTTGTTGGCGTATTCTCATGGAAAGTATTATGGATTAGGAGAGCTGATCGGTAAATTCGGCTGGTCGGTTAAAAAG
>ERZ650302.2224-NODE-2224-length-10473-cov-5.156748_pt1 | contig 10473 bp, 6 predicted proteins | sample MGYA00376238_ERZ650302 | MGnify/ENA primary metagenome ERZ650302 (study PRJEB26733, sample SAMN07839298) | wastewater metagenome | biome: urban; feature: wastewater treatment plant; material: waste water | place: USA: North Carolina | collected 2016-04-28 ... | reverse complement strand
GGTAAGCCACTGCGCATACACAGAAGATTACAAAGTAGCCGGCCGGTTTTCCTTCGAATCCCATGAATGTCATGGCTGGGTGTACGAATTGTGCTCCTTGTTCGAGTAATTCTTTTGTCATTTCCACCTCTTTGCCGTCGATCATCGTTGTTCCGGAAGCATATACGAACAAGTTACCTGCCACTTTCTGAAGAATCATAGAGCCTACGCCTCCTGCCATACCACCTATACCGGTGATACTTGCAATAGCTGTTCTTGGGAACATATCGCCTACGGTAGAGAATATATTGGCCGACCAGGATTGATGAGCAGCTCCACCAATACCGATTAAGATAACCGGGAACCATGGAGAAACAGTACCTAACGGTTGTGCTAACAGTACAACCAGCGGGAAGAAGGCGAAGATTAGCATCGCTTTCATACGGGCTGCATACGGATTCATACCTGTTCTGTTGATGAAGATAGTAGGTAGTTTACCACCATAGATAGATAACATAGTCACTGCATAAAGCGTAAAGATCAACGCCATACCTAGCGGGTCGGAGGTTTTAATACCGAATTGTGTATTCAGATAAGACGGAGTCCAGAAAAGGAAGAACCACCATACGCCGTCAGTCATGAACTTACCGAAGACAAAGGCCCATGTTTGTTTGTAGCTGAAACATTGCCAGAACTTCATTCTCTTTTCATCTTTTTCGTCTGTCATTGGAGCACTGCCTGCTTCGCGATTATCTTGCTCGATGTAGTCAAGCTCTGCCTGATTGACATGTTTGCTTTTCGACGGGGCATCATACATAAACACCCAGAATCCCATCCAGATAAAGCCAAGTCCACCAATTACGATAAATGCCATTTCCCAACCGAACATTTTTGCCAGAATAGGAATGGTAAGAGGAGCGATCAATGCTCCGATAGATGCACCGGCATTAAAGATAGAAGTAGCATAAGCACGGTCTTTTTTAGGGAAGTACTCTGCGGTTACTTTAATAGCGGCAGGGAAGTTACCGGCTTCTCCTAAAGCGAGGATACAGCGGGCGGCGAGGAAGCAGTACATACTGACCGTAGCAATAGTCACTACCACATCTCCTGTGGCACCTGCCAGTTCTGCTGCGCTATGAAGCCCAACTTGTGCTTCTGTAACAATACCACAAACGGCATGAAGACAAGCACCTGCCGACCAGACACCGATAGCCCATAAAAATCCTTTTTTAGTTCCCATCCAGTCGACAAAACGACCGGCAAACAGCATACATATAGCGTATACAATGGAGAAAACAGAAGTAATAGTACCGTAGTGAGATTCGTCCCAGTGGAATTCCGGTTTGATAAATTCATCCCACGTCAATGAGAGAACCTGACGGTCGAGATAGTTAACTGTAGTAGCAAAAAATAGCATAGCACAGATGGTCCATCTGTAGTTTGTCATCTTTTCGCCTGTTTTTTGAAATGCATTCATGATAATGGATTTAAATAGATTTTGTTTCGTTGACAAAGGTCGGTATTTCGACTGAATTTTATTTGTAAAAATTGGTCAAAATCATGTATTATTCGTTGCATTATATATGCTATTTGTTTCAAAGGATATAAAAATGTCTCATAGCATTATCATTTGCAACGTTGGGGGTAATACAGAAAGAAGATAAACGAGTTTGTGAATCAAGAGCAAATGAGTCTAATCTTTTAGACGCAGATGACGCGGATAATGCGGATACTTATTTTTTGATCCGTGCTATCCGCGTTATCTGCGTCTGAAAAATTATATGTCATACAGGAATACGCAACGGTTAGCGCATTTCTGTATATTTGATCTTGTCCATGTCTCCGTAATCGAGGTTTTCACCTGCCATACCCCAGATAAACATGTAGTTGCTTGTTCCGGCAGCAGCGTGGATAGACCATTCCGGTGACATGATAGCTTGTTCGTTCTGCATCCATACGACGCGTTCTTCTTGAGGTTCGCCCATGAAGTGGCAGATGGAGTTGCCTTCCGGCACGTTGAAGTAGAAATATGCTTCCACACGGCGACTGTGAGTATGTGCCGGCATGGTGTTCCATACGCTACCCGGTTTCAGTTCAGTCAATCCCATTTGCAGTTGGCAAGGACCTTCTTCAAGTACGTTGTTAACAATCAACTGGTTGATAACGCGGTCGTTGCTTTCTTCCAGCTTTCCGGCAGCGAATGAGTTTGCTTTCAGAGAACCTTTACGTCCGTCGATAGTAATCAATTGAGTCTTGTATTCCTTGTGGGCAGTAGCCGAGTTGATGTAGAATTTGGCAGGATTGCTGGAATCTTTGCTCTTGAAAGTCACTTTCTGCTTGCCTCTACCTACGTACAGGGCATCTTTGAATTTCAGCGTATATTCTTTACCGTCTACGGTTACGATACCTTCGCCACCAATGTTGATGACACCCAGTTCGCGGCGTTCGAGGAAGTAAGTGATTTCCGGACCCAGTTCACGGAACACTTCCAACTTCAATGTCTTGTTCACCGGCATGGCGCCACCGTAAATCAATCGGTCGTAGAGGGTGTAGGTTACGTTGATTTCATCCGGAGCCATCACTTTGTCCATCATGAATCTGCTGCGCAGAAGTTCCGTGTCATAATGCTTCACGTCCTGCGGATGGCAGGCGGTCTGCACTTTGTAATTCACTTGGGCATTGGCTGCCATGGCAGCTGCTCCCATCATAAATGCAAGTACTAACTTTTTCATAATTTGTTACTATTTAATTTTTAACTTTTAATTTTTGATTGATTTCTGGTATTTGATGATAGCACGACGGTTCATAATCATCAGGAACAATGTGCATAATACAAGGATACCGGAGCCTATCCATTTCAACGAGTAGGTCAGGTGGAAAATGACCCAAGCAAAGGGGCTGGATGCAAAATCCAGTGCGCCGCCTTCAAAGCCGGCGGGGATATTCACGGCAGCATCTTGTGTCTTCTCGTATACATCGTGGGCTGCTTGTGTGAAATAGGGGGCGAGGTCTGTTACGAAATAAAGACCGATGGTCAGTACAACGAGTCCGATGATGAACGTCTTTACTACATTTCCTTTCGTGATGGGCAGTACCAGCGGGAAGAGGTAGAACATTCCGGCCAGCGACGCCAGAGGCAGGAACTGGTTACCCGGCAGGATGACAGCCAGCAGTATGGTTACGGGAATCAGCAGCAGGGAAACCACCAGCGTTGCAGGATGGCCGATAACCAATGCGGGGCTCATACCGATGTTCAGGCCGACAGCACCTTTGAACTTCTTGGCAATCAGCTCGCGGGTAGCATCAGAAATAGGCTTCAAGCCTTCGATGAACAAAGCGGTGATACGCGGAATCAGCTCCATTACGGCGCCCATCTTGATACCCAAACCTAATATATAAGGTATCTTGTCTACCAGTTCCTGACCGTTCTTGCAAGACAAAGCACCGATACCGCAACCGACCAGAATACCCAGGAACAGAGGCTCACCCAGCAAACCGAATTTCTTCTTCATGCCTTCCGCATCAATGTTCAATTTGTCAAAACCGGGGATTTTGTCCAATGCTTTATTGATGACTACGGCAAATGGAACGAAACCTGCGCAGAAAGGCTGGGGAATGGAGATACCCTCCATCTTGTCGTAGAATCCCTGGAATTTGTCGGCGGTATAGTCGGCCATAATCAGGGTAATGATGTAGCAGATAATAGCGGCGAAGAAACCCCACCAGATATTGTCGCTGGCAAAATAAACGACTGCGCCGATAAATGCGAAATGCCAGTAGTTCCAAAGGTCGATATTGACCGTACGGGTCGTTTTCGTTAATAACATCAGAAGATTTACTCCCAAACATACCGGAATGATGAATGCACCCACCGATGTGTTATAGGCTACAGCCGCAGCTGCAGGCCATCCCATATCGAATACTTTCAACTGAAGACCGTAAATTTCAACGACTTGGCTCAGAGCAGGACCGAGGCTGCTGGTCAACAACGCAGTGACAACTGACAGACCTACGAAACCGACACCTACCAGCAGACCGCTCTTTAGCGCCTTACTGAATTTGATGCCGATGCATACTCCCAAAATTGTAAAGATTATAGGCATCATCACTGCTGCTCCTAAGCCGATGATATAGCCGAAAACTTGTTCCATTCTCTTGTGATTTAATTAGGTAATTGAGTTTGTTTTTGCAATAGTATGAATTAAAAACCGGGTCAAAAATAAGACCTTTTCTCAATTAATCAAACTCGAAAAGCATAATTATTTAGTAAATGGGACAATTTTGGACGAAATTGGTCGTTATCGTGCACAAAATTGCTCGTTTTCGTACACGAAAACCAAATAATACACTCTCTGCATTGAAAAGTATACATAGGAAAAACAACAATTTTGGGTGGAGTGAACTTTAATCCAGTTTACTGTGTTATTATAAGACATTGAAACAAACCGGACTATAATGATATATTTGATTTTTTTATTGGCAATAGGACTATTGGTCGGATGGAGCTTATGGAAAGCTCCATCCGATATTGATTTATGGGGAAAAGATTTAGAGGATTGATAGTTATATTGGTTATATTCTGAAAATTTAACTATATTAGCGCCCGAAAAGCATAAATATGGCGCTAAATCTGATAAAAAAGGATAAATCCCACTCTGTTGTAAGCATTAAGCTGGATGAGCAAGAGTTTCATAATATTTTTAAGGAATATTATGCGGCGCTTTGTTCTTTCGCGTTCCAATACATGGAGGATGCGGATATGTCAGCAGATATAGTACAAGACGTATTTGCCAAGTTGTGGCAGATAAGAGACGATTTCTTTTATCTTCATCAGGTGAAAGCTTTTCTTTATACGGCCGTACGTAACCATGCCTTGAACGAACTTGAGCATTCGAAGGTAGCTCATGAATACGAGCAAAAGATTATAGCCAAAAAAGCAGATGCTTTTTTTCGTGATGCGATTGTGGAAGAAGAGACTTTCCGGATTCTGTCAGAAGCTATAGAGAAACTTCCTACCCAAATGAGAGCCATCATGCAGTTGGCTCTGGAAGGTAAAAAGAATGCAGAAATAGCAGAGCGTCTCAATGTCTCTCCCGAAACGGTACATACTCTTAAAAAAGTGGCTTATAAAAAGCTTCGTGCATTCCTTACCGATTATTATTATTGCCTTCTGTTATTTATCTAAAAGCACATTTTTTTCTATTTTTTCAAAAAAAAGTCTTTATCGATTCACCATGTTTTCATTTTGGCTTGTATTATCATTAAAGATAGACTAAAACATGCCAAATTATGATAAAAGAGTACTTTCATATAGCTCATCTTATTTCCAGGCACCTATCCGGTGAAGTAACACCGGAAGAAAGCCGTTTTTTGGATAAATGGCGCAAAGAGAGCAAAAGCCATGAGCAGCTTTTCCAAAAGATTTGTAGTGATGAACATTATGCACAGCACGAAATTCGTAAAATGGAGTTTGATTCGCAGGCTGGATGGAAAGGTGTCGAAACACGTATCAAGAGGATGGAGCTCAGAAGGAGACATTTGAAACTGTTACGGTACGTTGCTCTTTTTATTGCACCGGTGCTGATATTGGTTTTTGCACTTCAGGATATTTCTGTACCCCATGTCATGGATGGCAATCAATTATTGGCTGCCCAGCAAATACTGCCGGGTGGAGCCAAAGCTATTCTTACATTGGATAATGGGGAAACGGTTTATCTGGATGAGAATGCCGATGGGCGGCAGTTGCAGTTGGCTGGTAAACAAATACAGATAGATTCGACGACCTTGAACTACAGCGCTGCAGACGGGCAGGTTGGGCAGTCTGCTTTGGCATATAATAAAATTGAAGTGCCTCAAGGCGGTGAGTATACACTTGTTCTGAATGATGGTACAAAAGTACATCTGAATTCAATGAGCAGTCTACGTTTTCCGCTTACTTTCGAAGCTGGGAAGCGGGAAGTGGAATTGGCGGGAGAAGCTTATTTTGAAGTAAATAAGACCGGTCATCCCTTCACTGTATCGACTCAAGGTATGCAGATTGAGGTGTTGGGAACAACTTTCAATATTTCGGCCTATCCGGGTGAAGAATATCAGGCGACTCTTGTCAGTGGTTCTGTTAAGGTGGACACCGGGGAGGGACAGAGTCTTGTCTTAAAACCTTCACAGCAGGCATCATTAATTCCCGGGAGCGGGAATATACAAGTGCGTACAGTAGATACTGCCTTCTATACATCATGGGTGAAGGGAAAAATCAATTTTAAAGATCAACGGCTGGAAGATATTATGAGAATCCTTTCAAGGTGGTATAATATTGAAGTGGACTATTCAGACGAAGCGTTAAAGAACCTGCGTTTCGGTTGCTATGTGAACCGTTATGAGGAAATAGCTCCTTTCCTTGAGCTACTGGAAGCGACGGAAAACATACATGTCAAAATCAACGGTAAAACTATTATATTCTATAAATAACCATTTAATAATTTAATTATGACTAAGGAACAGAGCTACACCAGGTTTTGGGAAGGTAGTAAACGTATGTGGATTACATTCCTGTTTTTCAGTTTTATTATGATTGGCTTTGTGCAGGCTGCCAATACGGCGTTTGCCCAGACAACAGTTACTGTAAATGTGCAGGACGCCACTTTAAGTGACGTGTTATGGGAAATTCAACGCCAGACGGATTTTACTTTCATTTATAGTACAAATGACGTAAAGAATGTCAAGGTACGTAATTTGAGGGTCACGAATGGAAAAATCGCAGCAGTGCTGGATGAATGTCTTAAGAATAGCGGATTGGCTTATGTCGTAAAAGACGGGGCCATTGCTATCCGTCCAGCCAATGAAGTGAATGCTGTGAAGGCAGTAGAACAAGCTAATGTTATTTCCGGAACAGTGGTGGATGAGACCGGTGAGCCCGTCATTGGAGCCAATGTTTTGGTCAAAGGTACTACAAACGGCCAGATTACCGATTTGAATGGAGGTTTCTCTATCAAGGTGGAGCATGCATCGGCTACCTTGCTTGTCTCTTATGTTGGCTATGTTCGTCAGGAAGTGAAAGCTACTTCGGGTAAGATATTGAAGATTGTATTGGTGCCGGATGCAAATATGATGGAAGAGGTGGTTGTAACCGGTTACGGTACATTCAAGAAATCTGCTTATGCGGGTTCGGCTGCCAGTGTGAAGAATGAAAAGATTGCCGATGTGCCTTCCGTTTCTTTCCAGGATTTGTTGCAGGGAAATGCTACGGGTGTACAGTTTACTTCTGCTTCCGGCCAGCCGGGTTCTTCAGCTTCTTTGAGTATTCGTGGTATGGGCTCTTTCAATGCCTCCAACTCTCCGCTGTATGTTATTGATGGAGTGCCCGTTACTTCCGGTTCGATAAACTCCATCAGTTCGGATGGTGGTCTGGATGCCATGTCAACCGTCAACACTTCGGATATTGAGAATATTACGATTATCAAGGATGCCGCTGCTGCATCACTCTACGGTTCGCGCGCTGCGAATGGTGTGGTTCTGATTACGACGAAGAAAGGTAAAACCGGTAAGGCTTCTATCAGTTTGAAAGCCGATTGGGGATTCAGTGACTTTGCTATGGATTATCGTCCTACTTTGAGCGGAGCAGAACGTCGCGAATACATATACAATGGTATGGTGCTTGGACAACAGCGCAGCGGCAAATCGGATGCGGATGCCATAGCTTATGCTGATAAGAATATCGACAAATATGCTCCGGTTCCCTGGTGCGGCTATACGGATTGGGGAGATTATCTGTTCAAGAAAGGAAGCCATTCCAGTTATGAGGCTTCCATATCCGGAGGAACCGACAAATTCAAATACTATTCTTCATTGTCCTATCTCAACCAAGAGGGTATTGTAAAAACATCGGGTCTGGAAAGAATTACCGGACGTTTGAATGTTGATTTTCAGGCTACGGATAAATTGAAATTCGGTGCCAACATCATGTTTACCAATCTGAATCAGGATGTATATAGTGAAGGAACCGGTTATACTGCTCCTTTCTACTCCAGCGTAAGCAAATTGACGCCTTCAGATCCGGTTTACAATGAAGATGGAAGCTATAACCAGGACTTGATTTCGTTGTCAAGAAGAAATCCCGTTCTTGCCCAGGAGTACAATTACCAGCGTGAGTATGTTACCCGTATGTTCAATACGATTAATGCCGAATATGAATTTATCAAGGACTTGAAGTTAAAGTCTATTTTGAGCTATGACTATAACATCAGTAAGGGTAAGGAATGGAAAGACTCCCGTACCTCCGACGGTGAGAAGAATAATGGTGGAGCCGAAAAGGCATATAGTGAATATAACAAGTTGGTGTGGTCAAACCAGTTGACTTACAAGACTACTATCCAAAAGGACCACAATTTAGATGCCCTTGTCGGATATGAAATCGATTCCAAGTACAATGACTTCTTGTCGGGATATGCTACTAACTTCTTGACTCCGATAAAGAATGACATTGCCAACGGGCAGACTTTGGAGAGCATAGATGGTTCTTCCAAGAGGTCAAGAATGGTTTCTTACATCACCCGTCTCAACTATGACTACAAGAACAAGTATTATCTGGGTGGGAGCTATCGTATGGATGGCAGTTCACGCTTGCACAGAGATAATCGCTGGGGAAGTTTCTGGTCTGTTTCAGGAGCATGGCGTATTATCGAAGAGGATTTCATGAAACCCACGTCCAAATGGCTGACCGATTTGAAACTCCGTGCATCCTACGGTGTGAATGGTACGTTGCCCTCCGACTTATACGGCTATATGGGCTTGACGAGCCTTAGTGGCGGCTATATGGAGAATCCTGCATTGATTCAGTCGCAGATTGAAAATAGGGATTTGGAATGGGAAACGAATTACAACTTGAATATCGGTCTGGACTTCGGCTTCTTCAACCGTTTGAACTTCACTTTGGAGTACTATACCCGTACTACTAAGAACCTTTTGATGGACTGTCCCGTATCTATGACTACCGGTTTCAGTTCCTATCTGATGAATATCGGTGAGGTGAAGAACCAGGGTGTGGAATTGGAAATCAATTCCAAGAACATTGTGTCCAAAGACTTTGACTGGTCTACCTCTTTCACCCTTTCGCACAACAAGAATAAGATTGTGAAACTGGACGGCGAACAGACCCAGATTATCAGCGGCTCGCAGATTCACATGATTGGCAAGTCCTACCGTACATTCTACATGATAGAATTTGCCGGAATCAACCCCGAGACCGGTGCACCTCAGTTCTATACCAACGACGTGGACGAGAATGGAAACTATATCAAGGAAATCACAGAGAATAACAAGGATGCCAAAGCCATTCCTCTGAAGAAACATGCCGAGCCCAATGTGACCGGTGGTCTCTCTAATACTTTGCGTTACAAGTGGTTCGATTTGAGCTTCATGTTCTCTTATCAGTTCGGTGCTTATGGATATGATAACTGGGCACAGAAAACAGAACATGGCGGCAAGGACTTTACTCTTAATATTCCGGCCTATTATCGTGACAATTGGAAGCAACCGGGAGATATCAGTAAATATGAAGTGTTTATAGAGAAGCCGGCGGTAGCCATGAATGGCGTTACCACTACCCGCCGCTTGCACAGCACGGACTTTATCCGTCTGAAAACGTTGACTTTCGGTGTGACCGTTCCTAAAACATGGACCCGGAAAATCGGCGTAAACAGCCTGCGCCTTTACGCATCTGCCAACAACTTGTGGACTTGGGCCGCTTACGATTTCTATGATCCGGAATCAGTCAGTGCAGGTACAGCCGGCTGGGGAACACCTCCTTTGAAAACAGTAACTTTCGGTCTTAATTTGAATTTCTAACCTCATAATAAAGAAACACAATGAAAGCATTAAAATATATGATGATGGGGATGTTGGTCAGCCTGACCGCCTCCTGTGGCAATGACTGGCTTGATGTTGAATCCAGTACAAAGATTCCGACTGAAACCGCCATACAGAATCTGGATGATGTGGAATATAGCTTGAACGGTATCTACGACGTGATGCGCAGTACCAACTATTACTCGGGCCGTATGATTTATTACGGAGACGTGACGGGTGACGATACGCAGTCCATAAAGACCGGAAAGCGTACCACCAGCTACTATATGCTGGACTATACAAAGGATTCCGGTCCGTCTTCCCACTGGTCTTATGCCTATAAGATTATCCAGAATTGTAATATCATTTTGTCTCAAATAGACGGATTGGATGTCAGTGAGGATGATACGGAATACTTCAACGACCTAAAAGGCCAGACCTTGGCTCTCCGTGGATTTGCCTTGTTCGACCTGACCCGTTTCTTCGGCTATCCGTATGCCAAGGATGGAGGAGCTTCTTTGGGAGTGCCTATTGTGACCGAAGTATCCAATACGGAAAACAAGCCGTCGCGCAATACCGTTGCCCAGTGTTATGAGGCAATCATCAAGGATTTGAAGGAAGGTGCTGAGATCGGAAGAGCGTCGTGTAGGGAAA
>ERZ650302.2221-NODE-2221-length-10485-cov-6.011409_pt1 | contig 10485 bp, 10 predicted proteins | sample MGYA00376238_ERZ650302 | MGnify/ENA primary metagenome ERZ650302 (study PRJEB26733, sample SAMN07839298) | wastewater metagenome | biome: urban; feature: wastewater treatment plant; material: waste water | place: USA: North Carolina | collected 2016-04-28 ... | reverse complement strand
GAAAGCACTACCACCTCAAGGTAGCGTGTCTACCAATTCCACCACCACCGCAGCTGTGACGCATTCTAGTCGCATCATGCGAAAAAAGAAAGTACTAAATAAAATTATTCAGCGCTTTTAGGCGCAGTTGGTGAAGATTCAGGCGATACTGGCTGTGCAGGGGCAGTCGTTTGTACAGTCTGCAAACTATAGGCACCTGTGGTTTGTTTCTTAGCAAACACTGCTAAAGTTAAACTCGTTGCAAAAAACAACGCAGTCAAAATTGCCGTTAAACGGGTTAAAAAGTTGCCTGAGCCTGACGCACCGAATACGGTTGCCGCACCACCGCCACCAAAAGAAGCGCCTGCATCTGCACCTTTACCATGCTGAACCAAAATTAGTCCAATTATTAAAATGGCTAAGATAATATGTACTACCAGCACAAATGTTTGCATGCTGAACTCCTCATTATTGTGTATTTGCAAAGGCTTGCGCAATTTGATGGAACGATGCCGCATTTAAAGATGCACCACCGACCAAAGCACCATTAATGTCTGGGCAGGCTGCTAACTCTAAGGCATTTTCTGGTTTTACACTACCACCATATAAAACCGGTAAAGTCACAGCATAAGCGGTGATTTGGCTTAAACCTGCACGAATTTTTGCATGCATAGTTTGTGCATCTTCAGGTGATGCGGTTTTGCCTGTACCAATTGCCCAAATAGGTTCATACGCAATCACAATCTGTTGCCATTGCTCAGCTTCCACCACTGCAGCAATATCACAAATTTGTTGCAAAACAACTTGCTCTGCCTGACCGCTTTCACGTTGTTGCAGACTTTCACCTACACAATAAATAACAGTCAAACCAGCCTGCAAGGCATTTTTAACTTTTTCATTCAAAATGCTTGGTGTGTCTGCGAAAAGTTCACGACGTTCTGAATGCCCAACCAATACACAATCAATTTGACTGTCTTTAAGCAATTCTGCACTGACTTCGCCCGTATATGCACCCAAACCCGCAATACGAGACAGGTCTTGTGCAACGGTATAGACAGGACGTACTGCTTCACTCAATGCAGCTTGAGTTTGTGTCAAAGCCAAAGTGACAGGTGCAATCCCCAAATGACACTTTTCAGCCTCTACAGGGCTGTCTTGTAATAATGTTTTAAATTCAGAAATAAGTTGCTGAGCATCGGCACGCATCGGATTCATCTTCCAATTGCCAACCACCCAAGGCTTAATCGTCGTAGCCGACATAGGATAACCTGCAAAAACAATTCATTTAATCGCGCACATTCTACACGCAAATCACATTTCTGCTGAGTTTTTTGTGCAAGCTTTGCATCAAACTGCTGCATGAAGTATCTTTTCATGGCAGGACTTACAATTTTTTTAGCAGATTAATGTAACTGGTTCATGCTTTTAGGCGATACTTAGGTGGTGACAGCACTTTCAGATATGGTATTTTTGTGCAACAAAAGTATAATTTTAAAGATACCAATTATAAACAATCTTGATTTTGAGGACGTTGGGGAATGTCAGTACAACAAGCTACACCTAAATTCACAGGTTTTATTCGACGTTTGGTCGAAGACGGGCTCGTTTCTGCTGAAAATATGCAAACCGCCATTATGGCTGCTCATAAAGAAAAAGTAGATATTGTTCCCTATCTAATTCAGAACCTGAATATTTCACCTTTGCTGATTGCTGAAAAAATTTCCAATGAGTTTGGTGAGCCTATTTTTGACTTGAATGTCTATGATTCCGCTTTAATTGTGCGTGAAGGCATCGATGAAAAGCTGTTCAGCAAATATAACCTTTTACCTATTTTTAAGCGTAATCATCTACTTTACGTTGCGACCAGTAACCCAACCAATATCGAAGCAATGGATGCAATTCGTTTCAACAGCAAAATGAATGTTGAAGCGATTGTGGTTGAACACGACAAACTGGTAAAACTGATTGAACAGAACTTTGCGAGCGAGTCTGCTTTTGAATTTGAAGATGATGACTTTGATCTCAACTTTGAAGATGGCAACAGCGAACCAGAACAAGCCGCAGAAGATGAACCGCAGGGTGATGAATCCCCGATTGTTAAATACATCAACAAATTACTGATTGATGCAATTCGCATGGGTGCCTCGGACTTACACTTTGAACCGTATGAAAAAACCTATCGCGTGCGTTATCGTGTCGATGGTGTATTACGTCAAATTGCCACACCACCCTTACAGTTAGCCAACCGCTTGGCATCACGTTTAAAAGTCATGTCCCAAATGGATATTTCTGAAAAACGTGTTCCACAAGATGGTCGTATTAAATTAAAACTATCTAAAAATAAATCCATCGACTTCCGTGTTAACTCCTTGCCAACCTTGTTCGGTGAAAAAATTGTACTGCGTATTCTTGACCCATCTAGTGCGATGCTTGGAATTGATGCTTTAGGTTATGAGCCAGAACAAAAAGAATTGTTCATGGAAGCTTTAGAAAAGCCGCAAGGCATGTTGCTGATTACGGGTCCAACGGGTTCGGGTAAAACGGTATCGTTATATACTGGCTTAAATATCTTAAACAGAGAAGATACCAACATTTCCACAGCCGAAGACCCTGTGGAAATTAACTTAGAAGGTATCAATCAGGTTAACGTCAACAATAAAGTGGGCTTAACCTTCGCTGCCGCTCTAAAATCTTTCTTACGTCAAGACCCTGATATTGTCATGGTGGGTGAGATTCGTGACCTTGAAACTGCAGAAATTGCAATTAAAGCAGCCCAAACAGGTCACATGGTTTTATCTACTCTACACACCAACAGTGCACCAGAAACTTTAACACGTTTACGCAACATGGGCGTTCCATCCTTCAACATCGCAACTTCAGTGAACCTCGTCATTGCACAGCGTTTGGCGCGACGTCTTTGTCCGCATTGCAAAGCCCCTTCCGATATTCCAAGACAAAGCTTATTAGAAATGGGATTCACTGAAGCCGATTTGAGCAACCCAGAATTTCAGGTCTATCAACCTGTAGGTTGTTCTGAATGCCGTGAAGGTTATAAAGGACGTGTTGGCATTTATGAAGTGATGAAGGTCACACCAGAAATTTCCAGAATTATTATGGAGGATGGTAATGCCATCCAAATTGCTGATGCTTCAGCAAAATCGGGGTTTAACAATTTGCGTCGTTCGGGGTTACTTAAAGTCATGCAGGGGGTGACTTCATTGCAAGAAGTCAATCGTGTGACCAGTGAATAGTTGTAAAATTTAAAATAAGGATAAATACGCATGGCTGTCAAAAAAGCACAGATGATGCCCACCTTCGTTTATGAAGGGATTGACCGCAAAGGGGCTAAATTAAAAGGGGAAATTCCAGCGCGTAATATGGCTTTGGCAAAGGTCACATTGCGTAAACAAGGAATTACCATCAAGACGATTCGCCAAAAGAAAAAAAATATTCTTGAAGGCTTAATGAAAAAAAGGGTGTCAACCTTAGACATCACCATTTTCACGCGTCAACTTGCCACAATGATGAAAGCGGGTGTGCCTTTGGTACAAAGCTTTGAGATTGTGGCTGAAGGTCTTGAAAACCCCGCTATGCGTGAAGTGGTTTTAGGCATTAAAGGCGAGGTGGAAGGCGGGAATACCTTTGCTGGTGCATTGCGTAAATATCCTCAATATTTTGACAATCTGTTCTGCTCTTTGGTTGAATCTGGTGAACAATCGGGTGCCCTAGAAACCATGCTAGATCGTGTCGCGATCTATAAAGAAAAGAGCGAACTGTTAAAGCAAAAAATCAAAAAAGCCATGAAATACCCTGCAACGGTCATTGTGGTGGCTGTGATTGTGACCATTATTTTGATGGTGAAAGTTGTACCAGTATTTGAGGAGTTATTTAGCTCTTTTGGTGCAGACTTACCTGCTTTCACTAAAATGGTAGTGAACATGTCGCAATGGATGCAAAAATACTGGTTTATTCTGATTATTGTGATTGCGGCGATGATTGCAGGTTTCCTGGAAGCTAAAAAACGCAGTAAAAAATTCCGTGATTTCTTGGACAAAGCTGCACTGAAAGCGCCTATTTTTGGTGACTTAGTCTATAAAGCCATTATTGCGCGTTATAGCCGTACTTTAGCCACTACTTTTGCTGCAGGTGTACCTTTAATTGATGCCCTCGAGTCTACAGCGGGTGCAACCAATAACGTGGTCTATGAAGAAGCGGTGATGAAAATCCGTGATGATGTCGCAACAGGTCAGCAGCTACAATTTGCCATGCGTGTCACCAATAAATTTCCCTCTATGGCGGTACAAATGGTGGCCATTGGTGAAGAATCAGGCGCCCTAGATGCCATGCTAGATAAAGTCGCAACCCACTATGAAAACGAAGTCGACAACGCAGTAGATGGTTTAACGTCGATGATGGAACCACTGATTATGGCGGTCTTGGGTGTACTTGTGGGTGGCCTAGTAATTGCCATGTATCTGCCAATCTTCCAAATGGGTTCTGTGGTTTAATGCAAGAATTAATCGCGTATTTTATCCAAAATCCAACTGCGCTCTATATCGCAGTTGGACTTTTTAGTTTATGTATTGGCAGTTTTTTGAATGTGGTGATTTATCGCACCCCAAAAATGATGGAGCAGGAATGGCGTAATGACTGTCAAATGTTATTACACCCTGAACAAGCCATTATTGATGAAAGCAAAATCACCCTGAGTAGACCTGCATCGACCTGCCCCAAATGTCACCACTCAATTCGTTGGTATCAAAATATTCCTGTGTTGAGTTGGTTGGTATTATGCGGTCAATGTGGCAATTGCCAAAACCCGATCAGCATACGTTATCCACTGATTGAAGTATTAACCGCTGTTTGTGCCTTAATTGTACTTGCGGTATTTGGCCCAACCGTTCAAATGCTGTTTGGTTTGCTGCTCACTTACACCTTGATTGCACTCACCTTCATTGATTTCGATACACAACTCTTGCCAGACCGTTATACCTTGCCTTTGGCTGCACTGGGTTTGGCGGTCAACAGCTATGCCATTTATACTTCGCCGACGTCGGCAATTTGGGGCTATGTAATTGGCTTCCTGTGTCTTTGGGTGGTGTATTACCTGTTTAAAATCGTCACAGGTAAAGAAGGCATGGGCTATGGTGACTTCAAGCTCCTTGCCGCTTTAGGCGCATGGATGGGGCCAATGATGTTGCCGTTGATTGTGCTGCTATCGTCCTTAGTCGGGGCGATTATTGGCATTATTCTGTTAAAAGTGCGTCAAGAAAACCAGCCCTTCGCGTTTGGTCCGTATATCGCCATTGCGGGCTGGATTGCCTTTTTATGGGGAGAGCAAATCATGAAAGTTTATTTGGGACAATAAGGACAGCACATGCGTTTTGTTTTGGGTCTAACAGGAGGAATTGGCAGTGGCAAGTCTGCAGCCAGTGCGTGGTTTGAGGCCCAAGGTATTGTTGTGATCGATGCGGATGTGGTTGCACGTGAAGTGGTCGAAAAAGGACAGCCTGCCTTAAAGCAAATTCAACAACACTTTGGCGATTGGGTTTTACTTGAAAACGGTGAGCTAGATCGTCGCGCATTACGCGAACACATTTTCAAAGAACCAAGTGCACGACAAGCACTTGAAAAAATCACCCACCCTGCAATTCGTGAATCGATTATTCGACAATTAAATGCTGCCAATAGCCCCTACGTGGTTTTGGTTTCACCACTCTTGTTTGAAACCAATCAACATCAACTGACCCAACATACCTTGTTGATTGATGCCACTGAAGCCCTACAAATTCACCGTGCTTCACAACGTGATGGTCAAACGGTTGAGCAAATTCATAAAATTATTCAAGCACAAATGCCACGTGCTGAAAAACAACGCCTAGCCGATGACATTGTGCTAAATGATGGGCATTTAGATCATTTGTATAGCAAACTTGAAGTATTGCATCAGCAGTATTTAAAGCGAGCGATGCAGTAAGCAAATTAATCTGACTGTTGTTTTTGCTGTTCAAGTTGAGCTTTTAAGCTGTCAGGTCGGGCCCACCAACGCCAAGGCTGCAAAGCGCCAATTCCCATACCCATCAAGCCGCATACAATTGCTAGACTCAATGGCTCACCTAATAATGGAACAGCAAAAATCGCAGCGATAAACGGCGCCAAGGTCACAATACTGCCAGTTTTGAATGCTCCCAAACGCTTAATTGCCTCGACATAGCTAAGTGTTGCGATGATTACCACAAAGACCCCATGAAAAATAGTTTGCAGTAATAAATGAATCGGTTCGGGTCTACTGAGTTGTTTTGGGAAAAACAGCAAGTAAATCGGGATATAGACGATTGCCGACCAAATTGCGACACCCGCCATAGCATGCCAAGCGGATAGCTTCCATTGCCTTAATAAAACCGTAAACACGCCCCACCAAATGGCACTGATAAAAAACAACCCATCCCCAAGCCCAAAAGCAACGCCTGTTTGTTGATACATCAGCACACTCATACCCGCAATGGCAGTCAGCATAATTACAATACTGATCCAGGTATGTCGGTCAAAAGGCACTCGAAATAATACCCAAGCCGCAATAGCGGTACAAACAGGAATACAACCATTCAAAAAAATAGCAGCATGAGCAGCAGGTACATAATGAAAAGCGCTATACGCAGTCAGGCAATAGCCCACTCCGCCAATCATTGCCAAAATAAAAGGCTCTTTTTTCCATAAAAATGCCGTATCTCTTTTCCAGATGAGAATCGGCATTAAAATACAAAAAGCCAAAGCGAAGCGTAAGGCGGTAATATCCCAAGCGCTGATCTGCCATTGTGCATTCAGCCGAGCTGTTAGGGTAAAACCACCCCAAATGCACATGGTAACAAGCACCAAAGCATAACCTTGCTTTTGCGGAGACAGACGAATCACTGTGTTGAAAACATCAATAGAATAGCAAATACAAAATCAGCAATTAAGCCTGACGCTGACGGCAAGCTTCATACAATGCCATGCCTGTTGCAACGCTGACATTCAAACTTTGCAGATTTCCTGCCATTGGAATAAATACGGTTTGATCACATTGTGACTGGGTAATTGGGCGTAAACCTGTATCTTCTGCGCCCATCACCACGCATACTGCTGTACCTGTAAAATCAAATTGCTGAATTGGCAAAGCTTTTTCATCCAGCATTGTACCCACCACGCGCACATTAAACTCTTGTTTCAAATGCGCCAAAGTACGTGCCAAATTGGTCACTTGGATAAATTTGACTTTTTCAGCGCCACCTGCAGCCACTTTGCGTGCAGTTGGGGTTAAACTTGCTGAACGATCACGCGGCACAATCACGGCAGCAACACCCATGGCAGCAGCAGTACGAATACACGCGCCTAAATTATGCGGGTCAGTGACTTGATCTAGCGCCAAAAGCAAAGGCTTGCTATCGGCCTGCAATAAGGTGTCCAAGTCTTTTTCATTCAAGGTTGGATGTGGGCGCACTGCAGCCACCACCCCTTGGTGAAAAGGCAAACCTGCCAGTTTTTCCAAGCTGTCACGACTGGCTTTTTGCACACTAATGCCAAATGGTTCGGCAAGTTCTAAAATTTTTTGTAAACGCTGATCATCACGCCCTTTTAAGGTAAAAAGAGTTAAGACTCGCTCTGGCTCAAGCTCCAATAATGACTCCACCGAGTGAACGCCATAATAATATTCAGGTTTTGCCATGAACGACCTCTAATTAATACACCAATAAACCAGCGAAAACGAAAAATCCTGCAAAGCTGACTTCACAGGATTTCAATAATATCTAGTTTAACCGATTCGGGTGAAAATTTCTTGATTCAATTCGGTCCTATTGAGTGTTCAAGTAGGAAAAATTGATAATTCATTTAATACCCTGTTGATCGGTTGATTAACCTTCTAAGTGGCACACGTAATCAAGCACTTCGTCGGTTTCAATGCTGAAACGGCTATTGCCAGGCACATAGAACGACTGACCAGCGCGGAATAATTCACTTTCTTCGCTATCGGCAATTTTGACACGACATTCACCTGAAATAATTTCCATACGTTCAGGCACATGCGTTTCGAAAGTCAAGGCTTGTTCAGTCGGTAAAATCACCCCTAAGGTTTTTTTGGTACCGTCTTCAAATTGCACCGTGTGACTGATGCATTGCCCACCAAAATAGACATTCGACTTTTTTACAACAGATACATGATCAAACTGAGCTGACATGCGTATTCTCCAGGTAACGCGTTTTTATATTTTTGACTGATGTAGTTTAATTCTGTCCTCAGAACTAATCAATCTGTGTTTACAGTAGGCTTTGCGTAAATTGAATCATGTTTCAATACGCAGTATGCAACACGCTAACAGCATAGTCTAAGCCAATGCCAAAGGCATGCAAAGTACTCTGCAGATTTTCCCCACCAAAGTGCTAAATTTGAATGTGAAACAGATCACAAAAGTATCTATATCGCTTAAGTTTCAACACATCAGGCAGCACCTAAAACTTCCAAGCGAATATACTGCGATTTGATGACTATCAAATGAAATGGTCAAATAATCATTCGTTTTATATATGATGCTTATCAGGTACATTTTTTGTTGTTTGCGCTGTAATTTAAGCTAGAATTAAATAGACGAAAATAACAGCCTTGTTATGGCATTTCCTAAATTTAACTCTCTTTCACTGACACTTTTCGCAGCTTGGATGCGTTTATGCTGACTCATTTAACACTGATTAACTTTGCCCTTGCCGACCACTTAGCACTGGATATTGAAACAGGTTTTAACGTCCTAACAGGGGAAACAGGTGCAGGTAAATCCTTACTATTAGATGCGCTCTCTGCCTGTTTAGGTGAACGTACCGATACCAATTATGTCCGTTTTGGCTCAGATAAAGCCGATGTGACTGCGAGTTTCAGTTATCAGAACAATAGCCCTGAAGCACAATGGCTAAAAGAACATGAATTAGATGATGAGTCTGGTGAAATCCATTTACGTCGGGTAATTTTTGCTACAGGACGCAGCAAGGCATGGATTAATGGACGTCCAAGCAGTTTGGCAGAGCTGAAAGAAATTGGACGCTTGCTAGTACAACTATATAGCCAGCACAGTCAGCAACAATTGCTCGAACCGCCTTATCCAAAACACTGGCTTGATCGTTATTATAATTTTTATGCCCCTGCCCAAGCAGTACGTGATGCTTACAGTACATGGCAAAAAAATATCCGACAGCATCAGGCAGCGCTGGATGCACAGGCAACCCGCAAGCAACGCATCGAAACCCTGAACTTACAGCTCGAAGAACTCGAAGAACTGGTACAAATAGATTATAAGGAGATTGAACAAGAGTTTGATCGCCTAAGCCATCATGAACATATCATGCAGGACTGCAGTTATAGCTTAAATGCCTTAGATGAAGCCGAGCAAAACATCACTCAGGAAATTGCTTCAATTATTCGCCGCTTGGAATCTCATGCGGGGCGCAGTGAACAATTATCAGAAATTTATAACTCATTGTTAAATGCGCAAAGTGAATTAGATGATGCGACAGCCAATTTACGTCAGTTTATTGATCGTCAAAGCTTTGACCCTGAACGCATGGAAGAACTGAATCAAAAATTAGAAGTCTTTCATCGTTTAGCACGTAAATACCGCACACAGCCTGAATTATTGAAACAAGAATTTGATACTTGGCAAACTGAGCTCACTGCTTTACATGAGCTGGAAGACCCTGAAACTTTGGCAGAACAAGTAGAACTGGCACATCAGGATTTTTTAGCCAAAGCACAACATTTAGATGACATCCGTCGTGAAGCAGCCGCACCACTCGCCAAACAACTGACCGAGCAAGTCAAACAATTGGCACTGCCTGAGGCACATTTTGAATTTAAGTTTGAACCTTTAGAGCAGGTTTCTGCGGAGGGGTTAAGTTTTATTCAGTTACTGTTTACTGCAAACAAAGGTATTCCTGCTCAGCCATTAGCACGTGTGGCTTCCGGTGGCGAATTATCGCGGATTGCTTTGGTCATGCAAGTCATGAATGCCGAAAAAACCGAAGCTGAAGTTTTGGTTTTTGATGAAATTGATGTCGGGATTAGTGGTGGTACTGCTGAAATTGTGGGGCGTTTGCTCGCAGGTTTGGCGCAACACGTTCAAATTTTATGTATTACCCACCAAGCACAAGTGGCAGCACAGTCTGATCAACACCTTTTAGTGAAAAAGCGTCAGACCGATCCTGCCAGCAGTACCATTGTTGAATTAGAAGAAGATGCGCGTATTTTAGAATTGGCACGCATGACAGGCGGTGTTGAAATTAATGACACTACCTTGCAACACGCCAAACAATTACGCCAATTGAAGTTTCAACAGGCTTAAAAAATCAACGCTGTCACAAAAAGAGCTTGGTGAAATCACAAAGCTCAAGTAACGTGTATCCTAAAGGAATAGGTTTTTCTAGAAGCAACTGTTTTTAAGGAGATTTGCTTAGGTGACTAAACAATATCTGACGCATCGCTGT
>ERZ650302.2220-NODE-2220-length-10491-cov-5.292258_pt1 | contig 10491 bp, 6 predicted proteins | sample MGYA00376238_ERZ650302 | MGnify/ENA primary metagenome ERZ650302 (study PRJEB26733, sample SAMN07839298) | wastewater metagenome | biome: urban; feature: wastewater treatment plant; material: waste water | place: USA: North Carolina | collected 2016-04-28 ... | reverse complement strand
ACTTTCATGAAATCTTTTATAATTATAAAAGTTTATTATATGTATTATAATAACTTTATAATAATATGTTAATTACACGTAATTACACACTATTAATAATATAAGATTACATCTTACGAATATTCAGTTTCAGAGTCATTGAGACTGGCTAATAACTCATTCAATTGCACAGTTAAATTATTAAATATACTTTTAAACTCTATTAGTTTCTCCATTCTCCCTGCAGTTGACTCAGTTTCGAATAGACGTATTTTGTAGTCATATAATATTTCTAATGTTGTTTGGTACTCTTCTATGAGTATTTTGAACTCTGCACCAAATTCACTACTCTCAAAGTTAGAAGTTTTCACTTTATCTAATTCTTCACTTTGGTTAGTGTATAATGTGACAAATGATTCTGATAGTTTATTATTTAAAGATATATTAGAATCATTAACATCTGCTACATCCTCTTCAGGATTAGATTCAGGTGCTTCCTCTTCAGGGGCCTCTTCAGGGGCCTTTCCAGTATCATCTCCTGCTGTATCTACATACTCATCGTCATCTGTTTCTTCTATTGGTTCTTCGATATTCTCGTCTTGAACTTCCTCTTCATTTAATTCACCGTCAGGTACTTCTTCATCTGCTTCGGAAAAAGGTTTAGATTCAGAAAATGATTTAAATGAATTATTTGTTACTAGTAAATCTAATAAATCCATTATCCTCTCTCCCTTCTGTTAATTTCAAATGATGTAGCTGCACCGTCTGTTTCTTCAGATATTTTCTTTTGTACTGTTTCTAATTTAGCTTTAGTTTTAGTAATAATTCTTCTATATCTATTGGCTAGATCATGATTTTTATTTTCTTCAGCTTCTGCTAACCTGTTTTCTAGCTCATCTAATTTATTTTGAATAGTATCTTCAATTTTCTTAACTGTTAATTGAGAATTGAATTGTACTTTTTTTGCTTGCAGACATATAAATATAAATAGTCCTATTACAGGACCAAGTAATACACTAAGGGCTGCTGAAGTAGCTATTCTCATTAAAAGATTCCAAGCATCATTAATTAATGAATTAGTTTCCTTTATATAAGTTGCATCTCCAACAAAGTTACTAGTCTTTTCAGTTATTTTACTACCACCTTTTTTAGTCATAGCTCCTAACTTCTTAGCACCTTCTTTTACTCTATTATATAATATCCTAGTATCACCTTTCAAGATGTTCGTATTTAATTTACTATCACCTTCATCTTCAGTCATACTTGGTTTACTAGCTTCTCCAAAAGAAAAGTTTTCAGCTAGGATAACTTGTAATTCTAAATCCATAATATCATATTCCATAAAAGAATGAGATTCGCCTTCTTTAACTACACTTACTTCTAAATCATATTTATTAGATTCATCGTTATAAGTATAATTAGCATCTTCTACTGAATAATAAGTATTATTTAACATGAAGACAGTATTTTTTTCTATATTATTAATGAAGTACCCATCTGTTGCTGAAAATATTACAACTTTAAAGTTACTTTGTAAGTATTCACCTAAAGATAACGATTTAATACTAAAGTCATCAGTAACTAATATTTGCTCTATTGCAGAACCATCTGCATTAAATTTAACTATAGGTAAATTATTATAAATACCAGATTTACTTAATTCTATTACTTTGGGATCATATCCATTTTCTTGTAATATAAATAAATATCTAGAATCTCCACCTGGATACCTAAATTCATATTTACCTGGTCTAATTCCATTTATTATATCTATAATAGTATTGTCTGCTGCTGTATAATCTAATAATACGTTTTTAACTAAGTTGTCAACAAATCCATCTACTAATTTAATGTAGTTCCATTCATTATCAACGTTACCAGTAATATTAGATGACATAGTATAAGATAATTTATTAAGTAGTATATACGGAGTATTATCAATCGTTACTATAATAAACGGTATGTACATATCAGTATAATTATGATCTTCATGTCTACTTACTACTAAATAGTACATATTAAATGCTCTAGTAACATTATCATCTAATGAATTAATATTCTCTATAGAAGCGCATAATAACTTTTTAACGAAGTATTCATTATTACCATCTATTTCTACTGATAATCCTTTTACTGTATCCATAGTTAATTTATACAAAGATGTAATTATTTTTATATCACTTTTAATATCAACGTCCATATCAGTTGCCATATTAGGAATTTCATAAGGTTTTATATTAAGACCATTAATATTAAGTCCTTCTGGCGATAGAAATGTAGATTTCTCTAATCTAGAAATAAACCTCTCTGTAACTACACGTTGGTGTAGTTCAATATCATTATTTTTTATCAATTTTATTCACCTCTTTCTTTTAAATAGTATACGAATATGTTTTTAGCCATATCTATGCGAACAACTTACTATAAATATTATTTAAGGAGGATTAAAAAATGATAACTATCAAAAAGAATTCATTAGTTGATGCTAATGGTATTAAACTTGCTGTATTGACGCATGATGCAAGTACAATAAATCAAATATCTAACACTGATGTAGGAACTGGAAAACTTACTAGTTTTAAGATTAACGATAAAATAGTACAGTATAGCATGGACGGAAATGACATGTATAATGATAATACTAAAATCTACAGTAAATATACTGTAACAGAAGCATATGAAAAAGATCGTAATCTAGATGAACTAGACGTTCTTTATAAAATGTTAAATTATGAAGGTGAAACTCAATTATTTGGATTAATCAATGAGTGTGTAACGTTAACAGAGGATGAGAGAAATAGAAGAGGTATCTTTACTAAGTTTCTTCCTTACGATGTATGGATAAATGCCAATGCTGGTAGATTAATAGATGAGCATAAAAGATTATTTACTAAAAATAGAATACAAGCAGCTTATTATACTTTCTACTCTGAATTTATAACAAAAGAATACGATGAGAGATCTCTCTCTTTATTTTACTCTGAATCTTTTAAAGCTATCAGATTAATGTTATTACATGACTACATCTATTATGTTATAAGATATGGTAGAAAAGATTATGATACAACTATTAGAGTTTTATTAGGAAGTTTAAGCAGAGAGCAAAAAATGTCAGGATCTAGTTTACAATTCTTAAGACCTATATTAGATTCTAATATAACTAAATTTGGATTACCTGGTTACTTAGCAGTTAATGTATTAGAATCTACATTAAAAGGTGGAGGACTAGAATTATCTAATAATGCAGAAAATATAATAGTAAGACGTAATGGAACTATTAATCAATTAGGATTAAATGTTATTAATCCATATCAAAATTTAGATTATACTTTCGGTGAGAGTTACTTTACACAAAATGGTGAGAACTTAGTTAATACTATTCAAAGTAGTATGGTTATTTCTAATGTTGTAAATAAAACACCGCTAGAAAATCCTATTGAATTAACAGGTGGGGTACAAAATAACTTAATATCTAGTGTTAAATTAGCAGATTTACGTACATTAAATTATGTAAGCTTGGCTAATGAATATCAAGAGATAAAAGATGAAGTTGTATACTTACCAACTTATGATGCTAAAGTGCAATTATTATTAAGATGTAAAGATTTAATTAATAAAATAAGATTATCTGAAAAAGAATATATAGCACCTAATATAAGTGATGATGAAGATCCTACAAGTGCTAATGAATTAAGTATATTAGCTACTAAAGTTAGTGAGCTTGCTGATGAGATAGCTAATGTAAATGTATACTACGGAGCAGGGGAACAAGGGCAAGCTGGTGTAGCATTGTCTTATGAAATGGCTCACTTAAAAAATGTATTCTTAGGTCCTTTTAAAGCATTTAAAAATACTTTACTAACATTCTGGAAAACACCTATTAATGAAGTTAAGATGGCAACTAATATGTTAACTAAAGAATTAAGAGGATTATTTAATGTATTATTTCCTATTAAGAGTGTAACTAAAGGAACTATGAAAGAAATTAAGAAAGTTACTCCAGGGAAAGAATCATTTAACTATACTAAAGTTAATATGGTGGCAATATGTGAAGCTATGAATGATCATATTAAATATCTAACTAAAGAAGAAGGTAATTTATATATACCTGCTGCAGAAGGCTTAGATGTTATATTCAATCTTAAAAAAGGTCAATTAGCTCTTATAGTAAATGCTGTATTGACAGGTATTAAAATATCTAGAAATGAAAAACATATAACTGCTATAAGAAATTCTATGGTATCTGCTATAGAAGAAGTGGTTAATAAGAATGATGAAGAAAGATATAAAGATGTATTAAACGACAGTATTAAAAAGGTTAATAAAGTAGCAGATGAGCAATTAAAAAAGGTTCAAGCTAAAGCTAACGTAAAAAAGTAAGTAAGGTTCAGGGATCTGAGTCTTATAATGGACCTTATGCAGAGCAATTTGAAATTACTAGAGGAGTATATGAATTATATGGTCCTAAAGAGATTCCATTCGTGGAAAAGAAAAATGTAGTTTCGCTTTGTTATAGACTCATGTGGAATTTAAAAAATACTGGTAAGATAATGAACTTTAACCAAGTGGATAGAATAGAATATGCAACATACCTTAATAAGTTATATTGTGTAATAACATTGAATGATGAAGAGAATACTAATTTCGTATTTGATCTATCTAAAGTGTATGGACCTATTCCTACAACATTAAATGATAAAGACTTTGAAGTAGAACCTGAAGGTCATATTATAATGGTAACTGTAAATCAAATTAAAGATCAATTGAAAGATTTAATTGCTGATAAAGGTAAGAATGCTAGTTTAGAGAAAGTATCTTATACTAAAGATAAATTAGATCGTGATAAAGCTAAAATTAAACAACCAGAATTAACTGCTGCCAAAGTAGAAAAGATATTAGATACTGAAAAGAATACAGAAAAAAGAAAAGAAGTGTTAGCTGACTTCCAAGATAATCTAGTTAAAAAACTAGAGAAAAAAGGAGTTATTCTAACTGATGAAGAGGAGGATTAAAAAATGATACGTGGAGAAGACGGTATATGGTACAATGCTAAGTCTATTGATAAAGACACTGGATCTATGAATAGACAAAACATGTTGGATTTTGTTAAGATACAAAATACAAATAAGAAACTTGGAATTAAAATGTACTATGACTACGATACAATAAATAAATCATTTTTTAACATGTATGTGTTATTAAAAAAGTTAGGTATACAGAATCACTCAGAACACTTATTAATATTTCACCCCGAGTTAATCGGGGTGGATCCTTTCGATGAAATGTTACCTGATAAAGTTAAAAAGATGATATATGAAGAATTAAAGATAAACCCGTGGTATTTTTTCAGAGAGATTGTTAAGATTACAATAGATGAGAATACAGCAGATTCATTTAACCTGACTATAGGGAATTACACTGCTATATTTTTAATGATGAGAAATCAAAACTTTTATATGGAAGCACCAAGACAAATAGGTAAGACATTCGTTATAACTACAATGATAGCTTATGTAATGAACTTTAGAACAGAGAATAGTAAGATAGGACATCTACACTATAAGGAAAAAGGTGCAACTGGTAATATAGGTAAGGTAATGGGTATACTAGATAGTCTACCTAAGTATCTACGTTTCCATACTAAGACTAGAGACAAAAGAAATGGTGCTATAAAGAATACATTAAAGAAAACATCTACATCTGCTAAAGAATTTAAACATGAGTTATTTAGTAACATATTAGAAGCTATCGTAGTTGGACAAAGTGAAGCCGCAGCCAATCAAGCTGGTAGGGGACTAACAGTTCCTATTATATTCGTCGATGAGATTTGTCATATAAAATATAACGATGTAGCATACTCGGCATATAACCAAGCCTTTTCTACAGCGTCATTATTAGCAAAGAAATATGGTAAACCTTTTGGACAATGGTTTGCAGGAACACCAGGTGGACTTGACACTAGACATGGTAGATGGATGGCAGAAAATATTAACAACTTTTATTTAAACTTTACACCTAAGCACTTTATGATATTTGATATGGATGAAGATGATATAAGAGCACATATTAGTAAGTATACAATGGGTAACTTTTTCTACATACATTTTAAACATGATGAGCTAGGTTATAACGATGCTTGGTTTTATGATAAGACTATAAATGAGAATATAGCTTCTATAAGATCTGAGGTTATGATAGAATGGGAAGCTTCATCAGGTAATAACCCATTTAGTAAATCTATACTAAAATCAGCTGAGATAAACTCTAGTAAAAGAAAAGTAGTAACTATGCCAACTGAATTTGGATTTGATTTAACTATATATCCAAAAGAAGAAGATATGTATACTGATCTTGGAAATTACTTTTTCTATAATTATAATAAAGGTGTAATAGTAGGAGTCGATACAGCTCGTGGAACAGGAGACGGAGATTATTCTGTATTAATATTTATAGATGCAGTAACAGGACGTGTGATAGCACACTTTTCAAGAAACGATATATCTCAAGATGATCTAGCTACTTTTATGATTGAATTTACAGAAAGATATTTTCATAAACCTGGACTTAAAATAGCTTATGCTGTAGAACGTAATGATGCCCATGTCATACTGTCTATATTTTCTAAATCTGATTTTATGACTAGGTACTTAATGGTATATCCTGTAACTAAAGCTAAGTTAGCTAGAGTAGACGCTAAGATAGATATAGAAGATATTATAGATGGAAAGAGAATGAAGTTTGATTATGGTTTACATGTAGGAAATGAAATTAGAAATGTAGTATTTAAAGATTTATTATTTAACATATTAAAAAAACACGTAGCAGCAGTATCAGTACCTGTTATATATAATGAGATAAATACATTAGTAGAAAAGATAACTCCAGGTGGAGTAGTAAGGATAGAGGCAGCACAAGGATCACATGATGATCATGTCTTCGCTCTACTACATGCATACCACGCTTTAATACATGGTAATAAATGGTTAGAATTAAGAAATCATATAAAGATAGACTTTAGTACTCTTGAAATAGGAATGAATGAATCTATACTTGATATGAGTGGTAAAGCTAATAAAAGAATTGTAACAGAATACAAAATAGTCGGCGGAATGTTTATAACTAAATATAGAGATACTAAAACGAATAGATATGTAACGCAAGATGAAGCTGATGAAATACTAAGTAACGAAAATACATCACAAATAATACAACAAAGAGAAGATGAATTAATAGGTAAAGAGAAAAAAGAATTTAACATAGCAAAAGATATCATAAAACAACGTATGGGTGGAGATGATGATTATGTTATGATAGTAGATGAAGAAGGCGGCGAAGAAGTAGATACTTCTCGTTTCGGTGGAAGTAGTCCTACTTATAATTCTACAATGAGTAATTTATTAGATTCACTTTATGACTTATAAAATATTGAGAGAGCATTACGCTCTCTCAAATTAGTATTGTGTTTTTTATATTGAATCGTCTATTACGTAATTGATTGGTATATTAGGATTGTGGAAGAAATCTCCATTAACAAATGTAAGATCTATCTTATCTGCCATATAAGTCTTACTATGTAATACATTATTATCGTGAGGTATATCTTTCATGAATTTGTAATTCCATGAGTTTAACTTATAATCTGCTACAATATGATTATACATTACCATGTTAAGAGGTAATCTTTCAGGCAAGCTAATAAGTCTAGGATAATCACTAATAGGGTAATCGGGTGTACATTCCATTAATATTTCATCATCATTATTATCTACATTAAATTTAACTAAATCAGGAAACTCTGTTTTAAGATCATCAAACCATTTAGTTCCATAATCATCTACATCTGTTGTAATTAATACTTCAGTAGAATAAAACTTAGTTACCATCATATTAAGTCTAAATGCAGGTTCAGGATATAAAGGTGGACAATCGTTACCTAGATTATCATTATCAATTAAGACCAACCCGTGTATATCACTCTGAGAGTCGTATAATGCCTCTCTAAACATTTTGTTTGTAAACAACCGGTTTCTATAAGACTTAGTATCTATCATCTCTAACAATCGATTTTCTTGATTACCGTTGTACTCTATAGTTATGTCTATATATTCTAAATCTATATCTTCTGTATACATTGTAATAGGTTTAATAAATTCAACACAAGTAGGAGAGTTTATAATATAATCTACATTTTCTATTAAGCATGTAGGACCTATAAATATTTGATAACGAAAATCAATGTAATCTGTATATAAGAAATTCTTATATAAATACATATTAACTGGATTGTTATCTATTATATCAGTCTCTTCATCGGGAGTAAAGTTCTTAATTTTAACATGTATCATCTTTTTAGTAACGAAGTGTTTACCTTCAAACCCTGTCACACGAATAGAATGGTGTGCTAGTCGTCTTTTAGGAAACATAGCTAACATATTTACCGGTGGTATATTATTAATTGAGTAATCGCTAGTTTTAAGCAAATATCCATTATCATATACTTTAATACCATTTAATGAGAATAAGTCTTTTGATATCATAAGTGTACCATTAAACTCAACTCCTACATTTACATAATCTATTGTAGTATAGTTTTCTGGTTTTAATACAATAATACCATTTAACATAGGTAAGTCATCTATTGTTATATTATAAAAGTCTGTAAAGTTATCTAATCTTATATAAATGTTAGTAACTTGATGATCTCTGTCTTTAATATAATGTGATGTATATAACTTATCAAAGAAGTATATATCAAAAGGTAAGTCTATAAAATTATCGAATGAAAACTTTATAAATGAATCTTTCCAGTAATTAGTGGCTAGATTAGCAGGTATTATCTTAATACTCTTATTATTTTTAACGAACTTAATATCATTATAAGTAATAACATGTTGTACTTTGTGTTTTATTTTATATGAATCCATAAATAGATCATAATTAAAGTCAAGTAAATATCTAGTTAATGTATAATCACTCTTTCTATCATGTTCTTGTATATCAATTATAACATCATTCCATGTAGGGTGCAAGTTATCTAAATTGTCTAGAAATAATTGTCTAAGATTAGTATCATCATATATTCTACATAATAGATGCTCTAAGTAAGCTTCTTCTTTTAGTATATTAGGATATTTAATCTCATAAAACGATCTTACTTTAGCAGCATCTTTAGTTTGCCACGCAATTGGATCTAATCCTTCATAGAAAAAGAAACATTTCAAATTAGGATTTGTATTATTAAGTTTAAATATCATAGGTTTAATTTCTAAGTTTGAATATTCTTTAGATATACCAGTTACTGTATCTACTAATAATACCTTTAATATACTAATAGAGAATAAGTATTCCATAGGTTTTTGTATAGCAGTTAATGCATCAAATATAGTCTGACCTGCAGTAATACTTAAATACCTACCTTTTATAGTTATTGATTTACCATTGGTCTCCGTCTCGTTATAGACAAAGTTATTAGTATAATTTAATACTAAGTTATGACCATTATCTTCAGATACATTAGATGACGTAGAACTACTAATTGTTATATCAAGTTCAGTTGAAATAATAATAAAGCTCTCTATAGTTAATAAAGTCTTAGATAGTATATATACATATCCATTTATGATAATCATTTTAACATTATCATAAGTATAAATAGATTTTCCGTTTAAATAAAACTTCCATTTAGAATCGTAAGTAAAAAACATATCTGATGCAGCCATTGTGTAGGTATTGACATAGTCTTTCTCATTTATTCCTTCTTGCTCAATACTTCTATGTATATCAGGTATAACGATATCTTTAGTTAAAATAAAGGCTAAGTCATCTTTATAGTCTTTAACAGTTAAAGGTGGATCTTGTATTTCAGTATTAAATTTAAATTCCACATAGGGACTTAGTAATTTATTTAATTTATCTCTTAGCATATAATATCCTTTCCAATGTTAATTAAGTACAGATATTATATTATTATAAATATTAGATTTTATAATACCTTTCAATGCACCGTATTTAACATTTAATTGTGGTCTGTTACCTTGTATGTAATCTACTGCTATAGTTGCTAGAGTAGACATAGTGTCTATCATGTATGTATTAGAAGCTCCGTATAGTAATGACATATTATATAGTATAGCTCCTGTGTTAAATTTATTTAGAAATGAAAACTCTTCTTTAAGTATATTTTCTAATAACTCATTAAATGTGTAATCTTCTTTAGCTAGGTTTTCTAAATCATATTTCTCTTTTAATACATCTAAATCTTCAGATCTAATCTTAGACTTCTTAACTGCATATTCTTCGATGAATCTTATAGTAGTATTATTTTTAGATAATAGGAAATAAGCTAATAAGAAATGCAACTTACTAACAGCAGAGACTGAATCAAAGTAACCTTGTCCTCCTTTAACGAATATTTTAGGTATTACTTCTAAATATATATCTACCATATCAGACACATATTCACGATCATTAGTTAATGTATTATGATTTAATGTGACGTATGCCCCTATTAAT
>ERZ650302.2219-NODE-2219-length-10492-cov-28.590783_pt1 | contig 10492 bp, 8 predicted proteins | sample MGYA00376238_ERZ650302 | MGnify/ENA primary metagenome ERZ650302 (study PRJEB26733, sample SAMN07839298) | wastewater metagenome | biome: urban; feature: wastewater treatment plant; material: waste water | place: USA: North Carolina | collected 2016-04-28 ... | reverse complement strand
CTTCAATTATTTACAATTTTCTCTAAATTGTTATTTTAATTAACTGAATTAATTTGTGTCTATATTTTCGGGGTCATTCAATAATTTCAAGAAACTAGCTGCTCTTTTGTAACCTTTATCACTTGCTTTTTTAATAAATTCAATACCTTTCTTGATATCTTTAGGAACTCCGTAGCCATGATAATAATATAAACCCACGTGAAATATTGCTGCTGTACTATTGAATTCCAAGGCCCTGTTATACCAATAAAAAGATTTTTCATAATCTAAAGATGTTTCTTTACCTTTACCGTATAAGTCTGCTAATTTAATCATTGCGGATAAGTTATTTTGTTCTGCTGATTTTGTTAATAATAATATCGCTTTATTGATATCTTTTGTAACACCGTCAGCTGTTAGATACATCATTGCCAAATTAGCTTGTGCAATGGGATTAGAAGCTGCTGCTGATTTTTCAAACCAATATAATGCTTTTTGTTTATCCAATTTAGTTCCTCTTCCCGTATAGTACATTTTTGCTAGGTTATTTTGTGCAATAATTACACCTTGTTCAGATGCTTTTTGATACCAAAAAAATGCTTCTTTTACTTTCTCTTCATTTGAACTAGAATCATATAATAAACCTAAATTAAGTTGGGCAAGAGGATAATTAGCTTCAGCAGAAATTTTATACCATTTTTCAGCTAATGCTAAATCTTTTTTTACTTCTTCTCCTAAATAATACATATGAGCTAAATTATTTTGTGCAACAAAGTTTCCATTTAAAGCAGCTTTTTCATACCAAAAAAATGCTAATTTTAAATTTTTATTTACTCCTAAACCTTTATAATTCATCAAAGCAATATTATATTGAGCATTTGCATCATCATCCAATGCTAATTCACTAAATTGGTCATAAGCCTCAACATAATTTTTTGAATTAAAATTTGCTATTGCCTCCTCAAAAGTAATAGCATACAAAGAAGTTATTATAGATAAAAATATAGACAAAACTAATTTCATAAATTTCCTTTAATTTTCATTATTATTCTCTTTTAATTTTAAATCAACTTCACTATTTTCTTTATAATCAGTGTTTTCAAAAAGAGTTTTTATTGAATTAGTATAATTTATTTCAGAGTTTTTATTTATAATATTTTCTAAACCTTCTTTAAATTTAGTAATATCTTTATCATTACTCAATGAATTACTAACTCTATTATTTATATTTTCATCATTAAAATAATCTTGATTTGGTTCTTCTTCAAGTTTTATAGTCTTAACTTTTTTTTGTTCTTTTATTTGTAAAATATCTTCTGCTAAAATTGGAATTTTAAAATTAGTCTCTTCAATATTTTCACTCTGATTAAAAATACCATTATTATACTTTGAACTTAAATCTGTTTTATCAAATATATTAGTTTTTATATTATCAACAGTATTTAACTTTATATTTTCTTTTGAAATAGAAATATTATTTAAAATATAACTATCTTCTGGTTTGGAATTTACAAAATAGTTATTACAAAAACTATTAAAGAAATTAAAACTGAAATAACTACTACAACTTTTCCAATCTTTATTTAATCCCAAAATATAATCAACTCTATCCCAAAAAAGATTATGTACATTATTATTTAGTTCTTTAATATTTTCTCCATTTAACGCATCTTTTCTTATGAAAGTAAGAATTGCTCTTGTTTCATTTTCAAATTGATTTAATTCCAATATCCATGTATCTAAAATAATATCTGTATTAATTACATTATATTTAAAATTTATCTTAGTTATCTCTAATTTATCAATATAAGAATCTAATATAAAATCTTTATTACCATTATTTTCATTAGAAATATTAAAAAGTGTTTTAGCAGAATCAAATATAGCATTTTTTGATATATTTTTGTATACTCTATTTGTCGTAAAATTTTTCATATCCTCAGAAGCAATTGAAGATATAACTAAAATAATTAAAATAAAAAACTTATTCATATATACCCCTACCTATTAACTGCATATAAATCTAATTTATTTAAATATAAATAATCTCTATCAGATTCAATATTTTCTACTAATACCTTAATATCATTTATTTCGGCAAAAATAATAATATTTTTTATTTTATGCTTTTTAATTACATCATTATGTATATTTTGTGTTAGTTCTTTATCAATTTTTATATAATTTATTCTTATATTAGCTAATTCATCCAAAGAAAGCTCTTTTGTTTTATATCTTTTTATTAAAATTTCAATCCCAATTCTATTTAAATGTGCTACAAAATCTATAAAAATATTTTTATATGCTGAAGCAGAATAAGATGTTATACTAAATACAATATGCTTAACAAAATCTTCATTTTTTGAAACTAAATCTTCTAAAAATATTATAAAATCTGGATTTGAAACTGTTTTAATTGATAAATTAATGGCTATTTTATAATCTATTTTATTGTTTTTTATAAAATCAATTGCTTTTAAAATTACTTCTGTATCAAATTTTCTATTTAAATCTAGTTTTTCACTAACAGCAACAAAAAGTCCAATAGGAAAAATATTATTATCATCATCTTTTAAATTTGGTTTTAACTCTCTCATTAAAAGTTCTCCACCAAAAGAGTAACTATCAAAGACAAATGAAATATCAAAATCATTTTGCTCAATAATTTTTTTAACTTTCATTTCATTTTTTTTAATCTCTTCTTTTCCTCTACTCTCTTCTAAAATATCATAGCCATCTTTACCTTTTGAAAGAGCTTTTGAATATCTTTCATTAACCAGAGTTAAAATAGAGTCTATAGTTCCATACTGATCAACAGGAACGGCACCAATATGAAATATATCAGAAGGCAACTCATATGCTTTAAAAATATTATTTGTTAAGTTAGCAACTATTTTATCAGCAAAATCTAAAGCTTCTAAATATTTGAGCTCTTTTGCTAGAATAATAAATTCTGAACCATTAAATCTATAACAAGAGATAGACTTATCTTTATAAAGTTGAATTACATTATTTACTATATTTACAAAAGATAGAATAAAATCATCTGTTCTAAGTGTACCGTTTAGTTTCTCTATTTGATTTAATTTAGCAATCTTTAACAAAAAGATATATCCTTCAACAGATGAAACAAACATACTTTTCATATCAATATCAAACATTCTTTTATCATATAATCCTGTTAAACTATCTACTAATAGATTTCTTTCTAAGGTATCCTTATTTATATTCAACTCATTAACCAGTGAAGCTATTTTGTTTGATAATTTTGAAATATTAGAGACCAAATTTTTATACTCAACACTATCTTCAAACATTTTATTATCAATATTAGAAAATTTATTTTCAATTAAATCCGATACGACTTTATCTAAATATTTTATTGGTTTTACTATATATTTATTATCTAAGTATCTATTATAATAAAACATAAAAATAACTGCTGGAACAAACAAGACTATAGCTAAAAATAATAGTTTAATAAAATAATCATATACCTCTTTTTTAAGTTTGTAATCATCAAGAGTAAACTCTACTGTTCCATAGATTATATCCTTTAAAACTAAATCTTTTGTTACAATATCATCAATTTTTAGATTATAAAAATGTTCAAATATTCCTAAAAAATCTATCTCTTTTTTTTCTATCTTTTTTTCTTCTAGTAAATTCAAATCTATTTGTGCAATAAAACTCTTAATTTCATTATTCTTAAATAATTGATATTTTAGTATTAATTTTTCATTAAAATTAAATAAATTGGATGGTTTAAATTCAAAAAATTGACTATTCTCTATTTTTTGAATTTCTCCAAATTTTGTATCAATTGTAACATCTGCTAAATTCCAAGAGGTATCGTTAAAAGTTTTTGTTTGAAAAATTAGAGTATCTTTATCAAAAATATACTTATCAAGTTTTATTTTAATATTTTGAATAAAACCTGTGCCTTTTGCATCACTAACAAGCAATTCAATGGATTCTTTATCAAACAAAATGACTTTTTCTTCTAGATTTTTTGTAAATTTATCTATATTTAATTGATAACTGTTTTTTGCATTTATAAATAATTTTTCTTTAAAATCATTGAAAAATAAACCAAAGAATAAAAATAGAATAAAAGAAAATATTAATATTAAAAAAATAATATTTTTTAAAGCTCTATTTATTATATTTTTCTTCATCATCTAGTACCAGTATTAGAATAGTCTTCTTGAGATGAGTTATTTAACTCTTTATTATTTGAAGCTGGTACGTCTTTGTATTCTGTTTTAGATGAAACATCAATATATTCAAATTCTACCTCTTTTATATCCTCTTCTTTTGGCTTAGGATATGAATTGTATAACTCTTTTTCTTTTGAAATTTTTTGTACTACAGGGTAATAACTATTTACAACTTCGCCCAAATCTTTTATTGCTTCTTGGGCATCTTCATAAGTTTTATAAATCCCATAATTCCATCTAATTAATATTCTTCCATTAGAATATGTATAAACATAACTATTTGAATATAAATTGATATTATTTGATAATATATTTTCTAAATATTTATTTTCACTAAAAGATGTAATATGAATAGTATATAAATCATCATCAGCATTTAAGAATTTATTCATAATATCTTGATCAAATACAAAAACACTCTCTTTTTTCTGCTTAATCTTCTCAATAGTATTTATTTTTTCTATAATTTTAATTTCTGGTTTTGGTAGATTTATTTTTAATCCAGAAATATATTCACTATAATGTTTTTTTACATCTTTTATTTTCTTTATTATAATTTGTGAATTTTTATATTTTTCAGATAGTTTATCTTTAGAAGCTTTTGCAAGTTCCATATTTGAAAAAATTCCATGAGAAATTTTTGAAGTAACTATTGAATTTTCTATAATATCAAAAGCAAATGAGTTCATATCTAAATTATTATTTTTAATAAAATCTGTAGCTTCTTTATTGTTTTTAAATTTTCCAATTTCAAGTGTAAAAAACTCATCATTTGCCAGCATAAAGTTTTTAATAAAATTATCTATATTAATATCTTTTAGTTTTTGATTGGCTAATAATCTTTTAAACTCTTCATCTTTCCTTTTTTCGTACTCTTTTTCATTTCTCTCCTTTTCATTCAAAAACTTATCATCAATATAAACATTTTGAGAATAATTACTTTTTGAAAAATCGATATATTTTGGGTGTACAGGATCTAAATCAAAAAATGACAACAAATCACCCGTATAGCCTAAAAGTGAAAATAGATCTATTGTATTACTACTTTCATTTTTTATTAATTCTATCTCTGCTGAATTTAATTGTTTATACCCTTGAAGTAAAGATTGCAAATCTTGTTGTCCTAAATTAAACTCTTCCCAGTAAGCATCGACCATTTTTCTGAGAGATACAATCTCAGATATATTACTTTTTAAAGATTCATTTGTAGATTGAATTGATGTAAATAATTTTGCAATATTCCATTTCAATTTTTTCTTCTCTTCATTTAACTCAAAATTTAAAGCTCTAATAGAACTATATGAAGTTAAAATTTTGTTTTGGTCTTTTCCACCATTGTATAGGTTCATAGTAAATTTTAGCTTTGCATTTAAATCTTGTTCTCTTCCTTTATAATCTTCTTGATCTAGAATATTATCCAATGAAACTTCAAAATCCAATTTAGGTGAGAAACTAGACTCTTTTGATTTAAGATTAAATTTTTCAGATTCAATTAAATTGTAATAATTTAATATAGTACTATTTCTAGTTAATGCTCTTTCATATAGCAAATCAAAACTAGATATATTTATATTGAAATTTTTCTCATAAGGCAATGTTTGATAATACTTTTCTCCAACAATATATTCATAATACTTCATCGATTCTGTAAGTTTAGATTTTACTTTTGTAAGTTGAGTTTCAGAATTTGAAACATTTGCTTTAATTGCTGTTAAATCACCAATTGTTGCTGCTCCATTATCATATTTTATTGTTATAATTTCTAATATTTTATTTAATTTTATCATATTTCTTTCACTAGCTAAAACTGATTTGTGTGAAAAAACAACATCAAAATATGCTTTTATAGCCTTTGTTATCTGTTCTTGCAATAAAATTTCATATTGGTTTTTTTCTACACTAAGTTTTTTTTCTAAACTTTTAATAGTATTCGTAGTTTCTAAACCAGAATATATATTTTGACTCAGAATAAATTTTAAATTTCTATCATCATAATATTTGTACTTTTCTGATGAACCATAACTTGTTGACTTCGTTCTTCCAGTTTCAGATTCTAAATTTAATGTTGGATAGTATCCAGCTATTGCATCTTTTAGTTTCAGTTCACTTTGAATCACTTTTTCTCTTGAAGCTTTTAGAAGATCGCTATTTGATATAGTTTCTAAAACAACATCCATTAGAGATACTTTTTTATATTTACTAATATCTAAATACTCTTTATTTTCAAAGAAATAATTATTTTTCAATATTTCAGGTTCAGCTATATTTAAATTTTCATTATAGTTTTTAATAAATGCATCTTCATTTGCACTTAAAAGAATACCAAAAAAAATAGTTATAAATATCAGTTGTTTATTCATATACTCTACTTTACAATTTTAATTACTATATATCCATTTTTAGGATCTATATCTTCTTTTATCTCTGGTTTTGTTCCTAAATCTATCTTAATGTCTTTTTTTTCATATCCAAATTTTTTGATTAAATTTCTTATACTCATTGTTCTAGCCAATGATATTTGCTTTGAGATTGTTGCGCTTAATACATTTTTTATCTCATATGAATATATTACTATTTCATGCTTTGGGTACTTAACTTTTGCTTTATTTAAAAAATCCCTTAATTTTTTAGAAATTATATCATCAACAAATAGTTCATCAGCTTTATAGGTAACAATCAAATAATCCTCTGCTGTAATCATATTTTGGACTTCTGTTGTATTCTCTTTTTTATCGGCTACATTAACTCCAGAAGAAACCACTTCATCTGAACCTTCTGCTGATTTTACATTTATAGGATCTGAATTTATTTGATTTTCAAGAGCTAAAACCATCTGCTTTTGTTCTTTTATTATTTGAATATTTAAATCTGAATTTGGTGCGGAACTACTATTTGAAGATTGAACTTCAACTCTATTTTCAGAAGAACTACTATCTTTTAAAATTAAATCATCAGAAGATATCGAACCAGTATATGATATTTTATACTTAAATTGTGCATAATAACCAAGATTAGCAAGTACAACCAATAGAAATAGTAATAAAACTAAAATTACAGATGAAAATAAATCCACAAAAGACGGCCATGGATTAAACTCTTCTTCAAATTTTTGAGCCATTTTGATTACTTATTCTCTAAATTATTAATCAGATTAGTTAATAATTTATTATTTTCTTCTTGTAATTCCAAGCTTTTCTTAATAGTTTTATGCTGAGATAATATTACCATTGAAATTTCTTGCAATGATTCCTCTATTAGTTTTGAACTTGAATATTGATTCAAATTTGATTCTTTCATAACCTCAATTAAATTTTTTAATAAAACTGATTCATTATCAGATTTATTTATATTTTGCTCTAATTTATCAGCAATTTTCATAAATACTTCTTGAGAAATTTGATTAGAATTCTCAATTTTTTCAGTAAATCCACTTATTGTATCAACAAATACATCTATAAATCCGGCAGAAGACATAATATTGCTATCTATATTTTGATTTGTATTTGCTTTTAATAAAGTTTTATACTCTCCTGTATCTTCAATAATATCAATCGCCTGAGAATCAATAATCTTCTCTTTCATCCATTCTTGAACATCTTCTAAAAATGAGTTTTGACTTTTTGTTAAAATATACTGCATAAGATTTAGTATAATAGCAGATGAAACACCAAATAATGAAGATGAAAATCCAATAGCCATTCCACCTAATGGTCCTGAAAATCCTGTCATTATTTCAGCTAAGTCTATATTATCACCACCAAAAGATAAAATAATTCTTCCCATTTCATCAATAGCTATTAATAAACCCGCGAATGTACCCAATAATCCAAGAGTTAAGGATGAACCAACAAAAAAGGCAGTGTAACTTTTTTCTTTAAAAAACTGATTATCTAGCCACTCATTTACATCTTTGGCTTCTTGTTCTGAAAAATATATAACACCTTTTTTTGCTCTTCTATTGAACATATGAGCTATTGTTGCTGGCATAACTTTTGTTATTCCATTCAAATAAAACTCTAAGGCTTTACCTTTTTTATAGGCTATAATTCCAAAAGTACCTGCTAACATTGTTAATTTTATTGCAGATTTATATATAACTAATAGCGCAAGCAAAAATATAGTTAAAATTGGTATATTAAATGTCAATGTTGCAACAAAAAAAGTTTTAATTAATGAAAAATTTGCATATATAATAAACGATATAAATAATATAACAATAAAAAAAATCTTTAAAACTTTAACTCTTCTCATTTAATACCTTTAAAACATAAACAACAGTATAGATATCACCAGCCCTAATGATACCAACGTAACAGATTTTGTCATGTTATCAACTATATTAACAAACCCATTACTACCATGAACTTTCTCAGCCATAATAATATAACCTATAGTTACACCATTAACATCAACTACTTCTTTATATGTTTTAAAGTAAACATCATTTACAAGATAACCATTATTTTTCAACTCTTTTATCTCTTCTTGCCCACCTTCTGCGACATTTGATACTAAAGAGCTATCATATTTTTGTTCTTCAACTCTTAAGCCATCAACTATTAATCTATATCTTCGATTTTTTAAATCATCAGATAAATTATTCATCATTTTTTCTTGTAACAAAAATAAAAATATAGTTTGTTTACTTCTTTCAATATCATTTTTAAGAGAAATAATATTCTCCTTAATCTCAACAACTCCAACAACATTACTATCTATTATAATGGGAAAGAGATAAACAATATTTGGCCCATCCCCAAGAACTTCAAATCCGAAAGATGGAGTTTTTCTACTAATTACCGTATTAACTATATTTTTATATTGATTTATTTGATTAGTTATTGAATAAAAAGATAAAGTTATTTGACCAAATCCCATTTCAGATAAATTTTTATTATAATTTTCTAAAATAGAATCAATAACTAATTTATTATTTAAATTATCTTTAAAGGTATCATTTGTTTGTAAACCTAAAATAATCCTTTTATATTCATTCTTTTTATCTTCTATTTTATCTTCCAAATTATTTATATAAGTACTAGACATATTTATATAAACTTCTTTAGCTATGCTTGTTGTCATATTTGAAAGAAGATACATAGAAACAGATATACCAATGATAGATAAAACAGTTAAGGTTGTAAACCATAAACCTTTTTTCTTTTTTAAATTACTAAAAAAGTTTTGTAGAGCTTTAATGAAACTAAACAATTAACCCCTTTATCAAAAGATAAAACAATTTTATCTTTTTTTATCTTATTTTATGATTATATTAATATAAATAATTATCTTAAAAGTTGAAGTATCAATTCTCACTCAATGCATTCTTACCAATATCTTTAAGAGGTTTAAGAATATATTCTAAAATAGTTTTTTTACCAGTTAAAATATTTACATTTGCAACCATTCCTGGTAAAATAGGCATCTCTTTACCAAAATTATTAACCTCTGCATTAATTTTTGCAATATAATAAATAGAACCATTTTTATCTTCAAAACTATCTGGAGATATTGAAATTAACTTTCCATTTAATAAGCCATATCTTGAAAAATCGTAAGCTGTTATCTCGATTGAAACATCTTGTCCCTCCCAAATAAATGCTCTATCTGAACTCTTTATCTTAGCTTCAATTGTCAAATTATCCTCTATTGGGGTAATCTCTGCTAGTTTATCTCCTGGTTTTACTATTCCGCCTTCTGTATAAAAATAGAGTTTATTTATTATCCCATTTACAGGTGATATTACAGATTTTCTTTGTTCTCTATCTGCATTTGCTTTATTTTTTTCTGCTTTTTCTTTCTTCACCCTGACCGTAATATCTGTTCCCTGAGGCGTATATTTTACCGCATTGCCAACAAGGTTGTCCAATATCTGGCGGAGGCGGAAGGCATCGGCGCGGCAGATGGTACCCTTTCCGCCCTGCTCCGTCTCTCCGTCCGTCTTGTCCTGCCATGCCAGTACCATTTGCAGACCCTTTTCCTCGGCCTTCAGCCGATGGCCTTCCACACACTCCCGAAGTAGTTGCGAGGGTGAGAAATTGACGGGGTGTACCTCCATCAGTCCGTTCTCCAGCTGATGGTAGTCGAGGAGTGAGGCTACAAGGTGGGAGAGGTGTCGCGCCGAACCCTGGATGTGGTCCAGACATTCCCTGCCACGGGGTTGATCGACATAGTCTCTCATTATGTCGATGAAACCTGATATGGAGGCGGCGGGTGCCTTGATGTCGTGGGTGATGGTGAGGAGGAGTCGCTCTCGCTGTTGCATGATGCGCTGGATCTCCTCGTTGGCGTGC
>ERZ650302.2218-NODE-2218-length-10497-cov-7.194407_pt1 | contig 10497 bp, 8 predicted proteins | sample MGYA00376238_ERZ650302 | MGnify/ENA primary metagenome ERZ650302 (study PRJEB26733, sample SAMN07839298) | wastewater metagenome | biome: urban; feature: wastewater treatment plant; material: waste water | place: USA: North Carolina | collected 2016-04-28 ... | reverse complement strand
GTTAGTGCGATGGCAGTGGTACAACAAGCATACGCAGCAGATGAGTTTCTTGCACGAGATATACGAATTGATGGCCTAGTGCGTTTAACACCTGCAAGTATTTATTCGATGTTACCAATAAATAGTGGCGATAGAGTAAGTGACCCAATGATCGCTGAGGCAATCCGTACCCTATATGCCTCAGGCTTGTTTGATGATATCAAGGCTTATAAAGAAAAAGATGTTCTGGTTTTTAAGGTTGTTGAACGTCCAGTCATTTCCAAGCTTGAATTCAAGGGTAATAAACTCATTCCAAAAGAAGCTTTAGAACAGGGCTTAAAGAAGATGGGTATTGCTGAGGGTGAAGTTTTTAAGAAATCAGCCCTGCAAACCATTGAAACCGAGCTGGAACAGCAATATACCCAGCAGGGTCGTTATGATGCCGATGTGACTGTGGAAACGGTTGCTCGTCCAAACAACCGCGTTGAGTTGAAGCTAAACTTTAATGAAGGTACGGCTGCAAAAGTTTTTGACATTAATATTATTGGTAATACTGTTTTTAGTGACAGTGATATCAAGCAGGTATTTGCCGTTAAGGAAAGTGGCTGGGCCTCTGTGGTGACCCGTAATGACCGCTATGCACGTGAGAAAATGGCGGCAAGCCTGGAAGCCTTGCGTGCGCTGTATTTGAACAAGGGTTATATCAATTTTAACATCATTAACTCTCAACTGAATATCAGTGAAGATAAAAAGCATATTTTCATTGAGGTTTCAGTTGATGAGGGTAGCCAGTTCAAGTTCGGCGAAACCAAGTTCCTCGGCGATGCATTATATAAGCCAGAAGAATTGCAGCTGCTTAAGCTGTATAAAGATGGTGAGACCTATTCACAAGAAAAAGTAAACGCGGTTAAGCAACTATTGCTCCGTAAATATGGTAATGCAGGCTATTACTATGCTGAGGTAAACATCGTACCTGAGATTAACAATCAGACAGGTATTGTCAACCTCAATTACTATATCAACCCAGGTCAGCAAGTGACAGTTCGTCGTATTAACTTTACAGGCAATAGCAAAACAGCTGATGAAGTGTTACGTCGTGAAATGCGTCAAATGGAAGGCGCGTTGGCAAGTAATGAAAAAATTGACTTGTCCAAGGTACGTCTGGAACGTACAGGCTTCTTTAAAACGGTTGATGTCAAGCCTGTTCGTGTACCAAACTCACCTGACCAGGTTGACTTGAATGTCAATGTTGAAGAGCAACATTCTGGCACAACCACACTTGCGGTTGGTTATTCTCAAAATGGTGGTGTGACATTCCAGGCTGGACTCAGTCAAACCAACTTTATGGGAACAGGCAATCGTGTTGCGATTGACTTGTCCCGTTCAGAAACACAGGATTACTATAACCTCAGTGTGACTGATCCATACTTCACTATTGATGGGGTGAGCCGTGGTTACAACGTTTATTATCGTAAAACCAAGTTAAACAAGGACTATAACGTCAATAACTATGTCACTGACAGTGTTGGTGGAAGTTTAAGTTTCGGTTATCCGATTGATGAAAACCAAAGTTTAAGTGCGTCTATTGGTATTGACCAAACCAAGGTAAGAACGGGTCCAAGCGTTTCAACCTATATTCGTGATTATCTACTAGCAAATGGTGGTAAGGCGACAGGTAGCAGTACTTATTGTCCAGAGGACCAATGGGCGAAAGATGCTGATGGAAAATATACAGGTGAGTGTAATCCAGGCGGGGAAATTACCTATGATAATGCCTTTGAAGGTGAGTTCCTGACCTATACCTTAAACTTGGGTTGGTCATACAATACCTTGAACAGACCAATTTTCCCAACCTCAGGTATGTCACATCGTGTAGGTCTTGAGGTCGGTATTCCAGGCAGTGATGTGGATTACCAAAAACTTACTTATGATGCTCAGGCATTTATGCCATTATGGGGCGGATTTGTACTGCGCGGTTATGGCAAGCTGGGCTATGGTAACGACTTGCCATTCTATAAGAACTTCTATGCAGGTGGTTATGGATCGGTTCGTGGTTATGATAACAGCTCACTGGGACCTAAATATCCAAGTGTAATTTTCCAGGAAACTGCTCAAACTGATCAAGATCCTGAAGAAGTGGGTGGTAACGCACTGGTTCAGTTTGGTACAGAATTGGCGTTGCCATTACCATTTAAAGGTGACTGGGCACGTCAGGTTCGACCAGTATTGTTTGCCGAGGGTGCGCAGGTGTTTGACACCAAGTGTGATGTGCCAAGCGGTAACATTCTGGTAAACAGCAGCAATGTTGATATCAAGCAGTACTGTAAGGACAACTACAATTTTAATTTTGACAACATGCGCTACAGTGTGGGTGTTGGCTTTACATGGATTACCATGATTGGCCCATTATCGTTGAGTTATGCATTCCCACTGAATGACAAGAAAGGCGATGATACCAAATCAATCCAATTTGAAATCGGTCGTACATTCTAAGTACGACCTCAGTTTGAACTCTGCAAAACAGATAAGGGATGTAATAATGAAAACATTAACAATGCTTATGTTAGGTTTAGGATTAACGGTTTCAGCAGTTGCAAATGCGGGCGGTATAGGTGTTGTGGACCTGGCTAAGGTCGTTGAAAGCAGTACCTATTTAAAACAGCAAAATGACAGCCTGGGTCAATCAGTTAAACCGACTTCAGCTAAACTGGAACAGTTAGGTAAAGAGATTGAAAGCTTACAGAAAAAAGCCCAGTCCGCTAATCAGGCCGATTTACAGAAATTAAGTGGCCAGTATCAGGCCAAGGTCAATGAGTTTAATACGACTCAACAGGGTCTACAGACCAAAGTACAGACGACTTTGCAAACGATGAATACAAATTTTGAGAATCGTGTGAAACAGGCCGCTGAACAATTAAGAAAAGAAAATAACCTGGATTTTATTTTAAATAAAAATTCTACGATTGCCTCTGACGCTCAGTATGATTTAACTGATAAAATGATTCAAAAGGTTAATGCAATGAAATAATCAATGAATAGACGTAGTTATCGTTTAGAAGAAATTGCTCACCTTGTCAAAGGTGAGTATTTCGGTGAAAAAGATTTTCAGGTTTTTAATTTAGCGAGTTTAGAACAGGCACAAAATCAGCATATCTGTTTTGTGAATGGGGATAAATACCTATCGCAAGCAGAAGCAAGTCAGGCAGGTGCTTACATTGTCACCGCAGCGCTCAAGCAACAGCTTTCCTCAAAAAATAACTTTATTGTCGTTGATAATCCTTATCTCGCGTTTGCGACTTTGACCCATATATTTGAAAAGAAAATTATCCAAAGGGGAATTTCAAGTACTGCTAAAATCCATCCCTCAGCCATCATTGCTGATGATGCCTATATTGGTCATTATGTGGTGATTGGTGAAAACTGTGTGGTGGGCAGCAATACCATTATTCAGGCCCATACCTTTATTGATGATCAGGTTGAAATTGGCAAGGACTGTTTTATTGATGCGCATGTCACCATTACAGGGGCTGCCAAGCTTAAGAACCGTATCCGTATCCATGCCAATACAGTGATAGGTTCAGAAGGGTTTGGCTTTGCACCTTATCAGGGGAAATGGCATCGCATTGCACAACTGGGTTCGGTTCAGATTGGTAATGATGTCCGTGTGGGTTCAAATTGTAGTATTGATCGTGGCGCATTAGATGACACAATTTTAGCAGATGGCGTCATTATTGATAACCTTGTGCAAATCGCGCATAACGTTCAAATTGGTCAACATACAGCCATCGCTGCAAACACAGCAATTGCTGGAAGTGTCCGAATTGGCAAAAACTGTATTATCGGTGGTGGCAGTGCAGTTGCAGGGCATTTAAATATTGCGGATAATGTGACGCTTACTGGAATGTCAATGGTCACAAAAAGTATTTCTGAGTCGGGAACCTTTTCTTCTGGAATGGGACTATTTGAAAATAGTCACTGGAAAAGAACTGTTGTACGCCTTAGACAATTAGCAGATGTGCCATTGACCCAAATCACTAAAAGGCTTGATCATATGCAAGCTCAATTAGAGTCCCTTGAATCAACCTTTAAGTTACGTAAATAATTTATTATGACTGAGTCTACATCTCCAGCATTTACAATGCCTGAATTACCCATGGATATTCTTACGATTCGTGAATATTTACCGCATCGTTATCCTTTTTTGCTTGTTGATAGAGTTACAGAAATAACTGAGAATAGTATTGTCGGCTATAAAAATGTCTCTATTAATGAAGAGTTTTTGCAAGGTCATTTCCCGACATACCCGATTATGCCGGGTGTGTTGATTATTGAAGCGCTTGCACAGGTCTCAGGAATATTAGGCTTTGTTTTGACAAATCAAAAGCCAAAAGAAGGATCATTGTTCTTATTTGCTGGCGCAGAAAAAGTAAGATTTAAGAAACAAGTTGTTGCTGGTGACCAGCTTGTCTTAAAATCAGAACTAGTGATGCAAAAACGTGGCATTTACAAGTACAATTGCAAGGCTAGTGTCGACGGTATTGTCGCTGCAACAGCCGAGATCATGATTTCCCACCAAAAAATTGAGCAGACATGAGTAGTCAAAACCTAATTCACCCAACCGCAATTATTGACCCATCTGCAGAAATTGCATCTGATGTACAAATTGGACCGTATTGTATTGTTGGTCCAAATGTAACGATTGATGCTGGGACTAAATTACGTTCACATGTGGTAATTGGCGGTTTTACGAAAATTGGAAAAAATAATGATATTTTTCAGTTTTCGAGTGTCGGTGAAATTTGCCAAGATTTAAAGTATCAAGGTGAAGAGACATGGCTAGAGATTGGGGATAATAACTTTATTCGTGAACATTGTACTTTGCATAGAGGTACGGTTCAGGATAACGCAATAACAAAAATTGGCAGTCATAACTTATTCATGGTGAATACCCATATTGCGCATGACTGTGTAATTGGTGATCACAATATTTTTGCCAATAATGTAGGCGTTGCAGGTCATGTCCATGTCGGCAATCATGTTATTGTAGGCGGTAATGCGGGTATTCATCAGTTCTGTCGTATTGATTCATATAGCATGATTGGTGGAGCAGCTTTAATTCTTAAGGACGTTCCTGCTTACGTGATGGCATCTGGTAATCCTGCACATGCATATGGTATGAATATTGAAGGCATGCGACGCAAAGGTTGGACTCGAGACACGATTCAGGGTTTAAGAGAAGCATATAAGCTGATTTATAAGGCTGGTTTAACCACTGAGCAAGCGATTGAACAGATTCGTAGCGACATACTGACGAAGACGCCTGAAGCACAATTGTTTATTGATTCACTCGAAAAGTCTACACGCGGTATTGTCCGTTAAAATTTACAGAAATAAAAAAAGACACCGAGGTGTCTTTTTTAATATTCTAATTTTCTGCTTCGATGAATTGCTGTCGATACTGCTTAGGTGATAATTCAAAAGTTCGTTTGAATGCTTGGCTAAAGGCTGTTTCAGAAGAATAGCCCACTTTATTTGCAATCAGATGAATGGAGTAATTACTTTTACGTAAATATTGGCTCGCTAAGCGCATACGATGTTGTTGTAGATAAGCCAAGGGAGATTCTCCGATCACCTCATGAAATAAACTTGCAAATTTTGAACGCGACATGCAGCATTGTTCTGCAAGGGTTTCAACTGTCCATGCATCTTCAGGATGGTTATGAATTGCAGCAAGGCTATTGCTGAGCTCAGGATGATTTAAAGCGCTTAGCCATCCATGTTGATTTGAGATCTGTTGAATATGATCTCTTATACATTTGATCAATAAAATATTTACAAGATGATCAATAATAATATCTCTGCCAGCCTGAATATTTTGTGTCTCTAATGCTAAAAAGTGTAAACCAATTTGTAACCATTCAGGTGCTGTATTTTCTCCGTGTTGAATATGAATGATTGAAGGTAACGCTTGAATAAAAGGGCGCGCCATGATGGTGTCAATCTGACAACGAACACTTAAAATAAGATTTTTCTCTGACGAATCTGTACCGAATTCAATAGCATCTTCTTTATGTCCATCAAACAATTTTGAAATATCGACTGCATTCACAAGCTTTGTGATGGAGTTATCGGCACCCGTATGTGCTGTTCCAGAAGGAATTAGGACAATTTCACCAGCATGAGCAGTTAAACTATTTTGTGAATCAATTTGAATGAAAACTGAACCAACTAAAACAATATAAACAATCAGGGCGGTTTGATCCTGACAGATAAAACTCCATTCTCCCTGAGTTTTCAAGTAGATATATTCGGTGTGATTTAAATGTATATCAGCAAATATTTTACTTAAAGCATCCATATGATTTTTAAATTATGTATTCATTTTAAATTATAGAGAGCTACTGTAATAACTCAATATGTGTTTTTAGGACAAAAACAGGGGTGATGATGCCAAAGACTTTGACATAGGTTTTTTGGACGCTTGCAACTGTCATGAAATTCATAATTCATCAAAATATACATATATACAAAGACATGGATAAGATGATGAATGCACCAGTAAATGTTGAGCAAGAACTTACGCCAGTAAGCATTTCAAAATCGAAAACTGAATTGGATCGTAAACGTTATTTATGGGCAATTAGCCCAGCTTTACCTGCAATTGGAATTGGCATTTTAGCAGGTTATCAATTTGCGCCTCGTCCATTGAAAAAAATCTTTGCATTAGGTGGGCCAATTGTTTTGCACATCGTTATTCCAGCAATTGACGCATTGATTGGAAAAGACGCAAATAACCCAACTGATGAAGATATTAAACTACTTGAAAAAGATCCGTATTATTCACGCTTAGTGAAAAGCTTTCTTCCATTACAATATGCAGCTAATTTTTACGCATGTTATTTATCTAGCCGTAAAGAAACTTCATTTATCGATAAAATCCTATTGGGTATTTCAATGGGTGCGATCAATGGTATCGCAATCAATACTGCACATGAGCTTAGCCATAAACATGATCGTATAGATCATATTCTTTCTCATCTTGCTCTTGTACCAACAGGATATAATCACTTCCGTGTAGAACATCCGTATGGACACCATAAACGCGCTGCGACACCAGAAGATCCAGCATCTTCACAAATGGGTGAAACATTCTATGAGTTTTGGCCACGTACAGTCATTGGTTCTTTCAAATCTGCTATTGAAATTGAAACTAATCGTTTGAAACGTAAAGGTAAAAAATTTTGGTCAACTGAAAATGAATTATTGCAAGGCTGGGGAATGAGTGCTGCTTTTCATGGTTCAATGATCGGATTATTCGGTAAAGGTGTAATTCCTTACTTAGCGACTCAAGCTTTTTACGGTATTAGCTTGTTTGAAATCATTAATTATATTGAACATTATGGTTTAAAACGTCAAAAAGATAAGAATGGTAAATATGAACGTACGATGCCAGAGCATAGCTGGAACAATAACAATATTGTGACCAACTTATTCTTGTATCAATTACAGCGTCATTCAGATCATCATGCTTATCCAACACGTCCATTCCAAGCACTGCGCCATTTTGATGAAGCACCAGAATTACCTAGTGGTTATGCAACAATGCTATTACCAGCATTAATTCCACCACTATGGTCAAAAATGATGGATAAGCGTGTATTTGATCACTACAAAGGTGATTTGAATAAAGCCAATATCTATCCAAAACGTCGTGCAAAACTATTTAAGAAATTTGGTGTAGTGGATCAATCTTTACAACAAGCACCAGTTGAAGCTGTAACAACTGAATAATCCAAAAGCTTTCCCAAAGCAGAAGCATTGATCATTCATGGTCAGTGCTTTTTTCTTGTATTAAAAATTTAAAAAACAAAAGTTTTTGCATCATGTTGCTGTATATCTATAAAGAGTACTTAAAAATAATTGTGTAATTACAGCATGAGGCGATGATGACAAAACATTATGATTATATTGCGATTGGTGGTGGTAGTGGTGGAATTGCATCAGTTAACCGTGCTGCGATGTATGGGAAGAAATGCGCCTTGATTGAAAAGGCTGAAATTGGTGGAACCTGCGTCAATGTCGGCTGTGTGCCTAAAAAAGTTATGTGGTATGCGGCACATATTGCTGAATCAATTCAAAAATATGGTCCTGATTATGGCTTTAACAGTAAAGTTGAATCTTTCGATTGGCAGACACTGGTCAAAAATCGTCAAGCTTATATAGAACGAATTCATCTATCTTATCAAAATAGCCTAAGCAAAAATAAAGTTGATTTAATCCATGGTGCAGCTCATTTTATTGATAAAAATACTATCGAAGTCAACGGTGAGAAATTCACAGCAGATCATATTCTGATTGCAACGGGGACACAGCCATCATTGCCTGATATTGATGGTGTTGAATATGGCATTGATTCGAATGGTTTCTTTGAACTAACGGCTTTACCTAAAACAGTTGCAGTGATTGGTTCGGGTTATATTGCAGTTGAATTGGCTGGGGTACTTAATTCTTTAGGTTCACAAGTTGGATTATTTATCCGTAAAGATCTACCTGTTCGACGTTTTGACTCTTTCTTAAGTGAAACTTTGGTTGAAGTGATGCAAACAGATGGAATTACTATACATACACAAGCTGTTCCTAAAAAAATCACCAAGAATGCCGATGGCTCTGTCGTATTACATTTAGAAAGTGGCGAAAGTCATACTGTCGATTGCTTGATTTGGGCAACAGGCCGTGAGCCAAATACGGCGAGCTTGAATTTAGAAAAAGCCAATATACAGCTCGATGATCGAGGATATATTCAAGTCGATAAATTCCAGAATACATCCCAAACAGGCATTTATGCGGTGGGAGATATTACAGGGAAAATGGAGCTGACACCTGTCGCAGTTGCAGCAGGTCGTAAATTGTCTGAGCGATTATTCAATCATAAGCCAGATGAGCATTTAGATTACGATAATATTCCAACGGTTGTTTTCAGTCATCCTCCGATTGGAACAGTAGGGATAACTGAGCAAGAAGCGATTGATAAATATGGTCAGCAAGTTGTGAAAGTTTATAATTCATCATTTACTGCGATGTATAGCGCCATTACGCAACATCGTCAGCCGACCAAAATGAAGCTAGTCTGTGTGGGTGAAAATGAAAAAATTGTCGGTATTCACGGTATCGGTTTTGGCATGGATGAGATTCTGCAAGGTTTTGCGGTTGCTTTAAAAATGGGAGCGACTAAAAAAGATTTTGATAATACCGTTGCGATTCATCCAACATCTGCGGAAGAGTTTGTGACGATGCGATAGCGCGTGCTATATGCAAATAAAAAGGACGTAAATTGTAAATAACGTCCTTTTTAAATTTTTTGTTTAAATGGGTATTTATTTCAATTCACTCGAAGATTTACCCAATTCACGACGAGCAATAATGAGCTGTTGAATCTGTTGTGTACCTTCAAAAATATCAAGGATTTTTGAGTCACGTGCCCATTTTTCTAATAACTCATCTTCACCATAGCCCACGCTTGCAGCTAATTCGACGCATTTGAGAGTAATTTCATTACCAACACGTCCAGCTTTGGCTTTGGCAATTGAAGCTTCTTTTGAGTTTGGCTTCTTATTGTCAGCCATCCATGTGGCTTTAATCATAAGTAGGCGAGCAGCTTCCCACTCAGCTTCCATACGATAGATTTGAGCAGCCAAATTTGAGGTTTGCAAATAAGGCGTTTTGTAGTCAGGATCAAGCTGATCTTTAAAAATTTCTTTAATACGTTCTAATGATGCTTTGCACAACCGATTGCCATTGCTGCAACAAGTGGACGAGTGTTATCAAAAGTTTCCATAACACCAGCAAAACCTTTAGCAACATCAATTTCTGGATTACCCAATAAATTTGCAGCAGGTACACGACAGTCCGTAAAGCTAATCACCGCCGTATCTGAGGCTTTAATCCCGAGCTTGTGTTCCAGACGTTCAACTTTCATACCTACTGTACCTTTAGGTACAACGAAAGATTTAATCGCAGCACGACCCAGCTTTTTATCTAGGGTTGCCCAAACTACAACTGAGTCAGCACGTTCACCAGAAGTGACAAAGATTTTTTCTCCATTTAAGATGTAATCATCACCATCTTTGGTTGCTGTTGTACGAATAGCCGCTGAGTCTGAACCACAACCAGGTTCAGTAATCGCCATGGCAGCCCAAGTTCCTTTGAAACGTTCAAGTTGTTCATCATTCGCAACTGCTGCAATGGCAGAGTTGCCTAAGCCTTGACGTGGCATACTGAGCAGTAAGCCTGTATCACCATAACACATTTCAATAATACCAAGTGCCGCAGACATGTTACCGCCATTCACAATAGCATCTGGGTTCGCTGTCCCTCGTTTACTCGCATTGGCAGCACCCACACCTTCGCCACTTTCATTCATACCATCCAATAGGGCAGCGAGCATATCGAGTTCTTTTGGATAGGCATGTTCAGCTTTATCATATTTGCGTGAGATTGGACGCAAAACATTGATTGCAG